>Ga0265593_1000677_pt1 | contig 17468 bp, 15 predicted proteins | sample saktaG_8_FD_190136 | JGI IMG/M metagenome (GOLD analysis project Ga0265593, IMG submission 190136) | Saline water microbial communities from Sakinaw Lake, British Columbia, Canada - sak_2011_5_24_36m | ecosystem: Environmental > Aquatic > Non-marine Saline and Alkaline > Saline ...
TACTGCAAGCGGTTTCCCACACGTTTTACACCGTGGAACAAAATGGCTTTGCTTAAGTGAGTTTTCAATAAAACGGTTCAACTCTCCCCGATAGGAGCGTGCTTTTTCGCTGTCCACAAAAAACTCACCCAAACGATACGACAGCCACAAATACAAACTGATCTCTTTGATCTGATCTTCCGCTTCTTGAAGCTCTTCGGTCGTTTGCGCGTGTGACCCCACATGCCGTGGAGGAATGTACGCGATGGGTTTTGCCTGCGCTAACGCCCTAACATATCGTTCGTACGCTCCCATCACGATAGGTGATTTTGTAGAAAGTGGTGCAGTGGCTAAGATATATTTGGTTCGCATGTCCAAATCATACCGATCCACGATGACGGAAGCCTCTGCCATCGATTCAAGATTTATTGCTCTAAACGGTCCTTCAAACTTCATATTTTCCACAAAAAACTCAATAATAGCAGCAAGAGATTTCTCTTCTAAAATCGTAGAGACAAGCTGTATATGATCAAAATTTGCCATGACATTAAAGGGGATTTTAATTGCTTCCGCTTCGCGTTCAAAAAGAGGGCTGATTTTTCTAAGAACATCGGCGCTGAGTGCTCCCACAAACCCTTTTTCACTCATCCCATATCGCCCTGCACGCCCTGCTATCTGCTGGATTTCACTCACACTCAGATCTCGTTGATTTTGTCCGTCAAATTTATCGGCTTTGGAAAACAGCAACGTTTTTATGGGCAAATTCAGCCCCATGGCGATGGCATCAGTCGCGACGAGGATTTCTGTCTCCCCCTCACGGAAACGGCGTGCCTCTTCACGGCGCACTTCCGGTCCAAGGTTGCCATAAATAACACTGGTTTTATACGTCGCCGAAAGCTGTTGCTTCAAACGCAGTGCATTAGCGCGGGTAAATGCAATAACAGCCGTTTGGGGTTCGATGGCATCAATAGGGGTGATATGCGTGAGTAGCTCGAGTGGATTTTTACGCTCAAATTCGACTATTTCCAGCGGTTCTCCCAAATACTGCGCTAACGCCACAATCGCCTCACGCGAATTTGGAGAACCGGTCATAATCACAACTTTGGCAGGAGCACCGATGATAGCATTTGCCCACGCCCATCCACGGTCACGGTCACCGATCATCTGCACCTCATCGATAACACACGTATCGACCTCAGACTCAAAACTGAGCATCTCGATGGTGGAGCTGATATGAGTCGCATCTTCATCAACAATCTGCTCTTCTCCGGTAATAAGAGAAGCATTAACCCCATGCTCACGTAAATCTTCATACCCCTCTAACGCTAACAAACGTAACGGTGCGAGATAGTATCCTGTCCCCCCACGACGCAATTGTTCCATCGCGGTATATGTTTTACCGCTGTTAGTGGGACCGATGTGCAAGACGAGCTTACGGCGTAATGAGCGTGCAAGAGGAAAGAGGTTTTTAAAATCCCGTACCGTTCGTGCCAACAACTCTTGACGCTGTTTTTTGACAAGCTCGCCCGCAATACGACGATCAAAAGCAAAAAGAACACGACGCACCACTTTGGCATTAATGTGGAGCGTATCACTCAGATAAGGCAATAAAATCTCATAGACCATTGCGTACAGCGTAGGCTCATCCAAGTTTAAAAGTTTTGCGTGCTCTTGGCATTCTGTTATCAATACCTGAAGTTCACTCAAGAAAGCTGCACGCAATTCACCGCCTTGCTTCTCAAACTGCGCATCAAATACCAGATCCTCTTCGTTCCATATCAAGCGAGTAATCTCAAAGTGACTCACTTGGACATGAGTGGTGTGAAGCAACGGCTCATCACGATAAGGGAGGCTTATCGCTTGTGGATACTCTACAAGCAATTCTTCCCCTACAAATTCAATTCCTATTGCGTGTGAGGGCAACACCCGCTTGAGTGTCTCCATAGTCAATGGATAAAAGGTGTTGGTATTGGAGGGCGGAGCCCCCTTAAGCGCCGAAAGTATCTCATCATGCGTGAGATAGCGATGATTGTCAAGTTTCAACGTCGAGAGAAAGGAGGCAATCTGCGCTTGTTTTTGGAGGGCGAAGTCTTCTTTGAGCGCATTGATTTCAGGAACCAACACTTCAAGACTCTCTTCATGCAAGCGCTTGGAATTTAACGGGGAGGTTTTAAGGACATGAATTTTGGTAAAACGCTCTTCGCCTACGTCATACACAATAGAAGCGTAAAATTCTAACCGATCGTCGTAATCAAACTTCCCTTCCAGCGCCTTTTCGAGAATCTCACGCTTATGCACGTAACGGATATGCTCGAGCTTGGAAGCAATCTTCTCAGGAGTGATCTTACGGGTACGGACATCCCCAAACGCGACATGCAAAGCAACTCGTTCATCGCGTGTCATCTCGAAGGCTTCAAAAAGCTCATCGATTTTTTCTTCTCGCTCATGCGGTTTTTCACGCGGCTTGGGGTTAGGGTAGACTTTGCCGTTTTGGGTAAAAAAATCGACAATCATCGCACGATTGTCCGCTTCCCCCTCGGACCATAGCCGTCGAAAGGATTTTATCAGAACCTCTTTACTGGTTGTTCCGTCAAATATTCCCAACGTATGTGCCAATGCAATCAGCGTCTCCGTCGGTAAGCGTTCAATCCCCTCATCAAATCCCTCATCGCCGAAAAAATGGCGAATGGATTGATTGAGTTTTATCATTTTTTTCTTTTTCTTAGCCATAGTGTAAGTGTAGCTAAAAATCCTAAGGGGTATCTTTTTGTAGTTTTGCTACACTTTGAAAAATAACAATTATGGAAAAAATATGATTGATTTAAGTGTCGATGAGTGGACACAAAGTGACTATCTCACGAACAAACAAACGTTAGAATCACAGGGAATACAGGTCGTATTGGTGGATACTATTTTAAACCCTATTGACGGAGCAGAAACGACGACGTATAGCCCGCCGTTATTGCGTGAAATGCCCAATGGAACCGTATTTGTATTTTATTGTGACAGTGGAAAAGGGACTCACTCACGGCTAAAAGAGTTTCGTTCTAAATTTCCCAATCACGTTTGCATCAGTTTGCGAGGGGGACGAGGGTATTGGAGACGGAACTTGAGCGTATAACGCACGCGTGTGAAGCGTTTGCTCTCTCGATAAAAGAAGAACGCTTTTACGATGCACATGAGGATTTTGAAGCCATTTGGTTTCCACGCCGTTTTGAAGACAACCATGAAGTGAAGTTATGGAAAGGGTTTATTAATGCGGCTGTTTGTTTTGAGCTGATACAAAAAGGTCGTCCAAAACCATCCAAAACAGCATGGAAAACGTATCTAAAATATCGTCCTCTATTAGAAACACTTGTGGGTGAACATTGTTCAACTTACGTTAAAATAGTAAAATTGTTAGAAGAAAAAAGAGGTATATTATGTCCCAATTCCTAGAAGCTATGAAATTTCGTCATGCGTGCAAACGTTTTGACACTACAAAAGCGATACCTACTGAGCAGTTTGATGCTATTTTAGAGGTATGTCGAACATCTCCTTCTTCGTTTGGGATGGAACCATGGAGACTGATCGTAGTTCGCAGTGAAAAATTGCGTAAAGCCCTCAAATCTTCCTGCTGGAACCAAAATCAAATCACCGAAGCGAGCGAACTGATCATTTTTACCACCGACAACGACATCGTGCGCAGTGATTCTCCCTATGTGCGTAAAATGTTTGAACGCCGAGAGATGCCACCTGAAATGGTGGATACCTATATGGGTGTTTATAAAAATTATCTTGCTCCAATCGAAGAAGATGAAATTTTATTAGAGAATTGGACAGCAAAACAGTGTTATATCGCGTTAGCAAATGCAATGACCTATGCTGCGACATTGGAGATTGACAGTTGCCCAATCGAGGGATTCGATAAAGAGGAAATTGAAGCTATCCTAGATTTAGAGTACGGTCACAGCGTTGCGGTCATCTGTGCATTTGGGTATCGAGTCAACCCTCAAAGTACTCAAATGCGCCTTCCGCTCACGTCAATCGTGGAGTATAAATAAATGCTGCAAAAAGTAGAACAGAAAGTGGAACATCTTAGCACGAAAGCTGAGCACTATAGTGATGTAGTTCTCAATTTCGCAACCGAATACGGGCTAAAACTTTTGGGAGCACTTGCGATCTTCTTTATCGGAAAATGGCTTGCTAAACAGTTTCTAAAACTGATGCGTCGGGGAATGGAGCGAGCACAGGTCGATGCAACACTGATTTCGTTTTCCAGCAATGTCATCTACGTTGCCCTTATCATCATCATCGTCGTGGCTGCTGCGAGTAATTTAGGAATTAATACTTCATCCTTTATCGCTATCTTCGGAGCGGCTGGATTGGCAATCGGGCTTGCCCTCAAAGATACCCTTGCCAATGTGGGTGCGGCGGTGCTAATTATCTTTTTCCGCCCGTTTAAAGTCCATGATGCCATCGAAGTTTCAGGAGTAGCCGGAACCGTCAAAAGTATCAATCTTTTTTCCACAACTCTTACCACTGCGGATAATCGCTCCATCATCATCCCCAACGGAACCTTGGTTGCTGGAAATATTATCAACAACACCAGCAACATTCATCGTCGTATTGATCTCATTTTGGACATCGACTATCAAGACAACCTCAAAGTTGCCAAAGAGGTCATTGCAGCCGTACTGAGTGAACATCCAAGTGTACTAGAAGAGCCTCCATTCGTCGTTGCCGTAGGAGCGCTTGCTGCCAATTCCGTTCAACTTTACGCTCGTCCTTGGGTCCTCTCTGAGGAGTATTGGGACGTTCGATTCGAGCTTATCGAAGCGATTAAGCTCAAATTTGATGAACACCACATTACCGTCCCCTTTCCGCAAATGGATTTGCATGTACGCAAAGGGAACATTGTTTAAATCAAACAGATTTTATATTATCCAACCCTGCGAGCATGGAGATAAAACGCCCCTGCCGCACCCAGCGCTGCAATCGCTCCACCGATAAATAAATACGTCGGAACATACTGATACAACAATCCTGCTCCCAGCGCCCCTACAAATCCGCCTAGACCGTACGAGATACCGAAGAAAAACTGCTGAGAGAGACGACGCGCACTGTAGAGAGAAAAGAGTGTACTGATCGCAGCCGTATGAAACAGTGCAAAACTAAAGGCGTGCAAACTCTGTGAGAGTGCCAACAGCGGCAATGAGCTTGGAAAAAGTGCCGCCATAAGCCACCGGAATGCGGTAATAGAAGCGGTAATCCATAGGATAACATAGAGATTGCGACGAAGAAGAGACCCTTGAAAATAAAACATCAGAATTTCTGCAACAACTCCAAAACTCCAAAGCCATACTGTGACATCCAGAGAGAGTCCGTGATCGGTGATGTAGATGGTGAAAAAGTTGTAAAAAGGTCCAAAACTCACCTGCATCAAGAAAAAACCGACCCATAAATAGATATGGGAGAATGGATTGAACACACATTCTTCTTCATCGCATTCAGATACACTGCTATTTTTATGTTTTGAACCGATAACGGCACCAAAAAGCAATGTCCCCAATGCCATGGCGATCAAAAAACCAATACCGATTTGAGGGGAACTCAGCCAACGAACCAACACCAATGCCACTGCAATAAATCCAATAGAGCCAAACAGCCGAATTTTCCCATATTTTTCTCGCCCGATGTATTCAAGAGCAATCACTTCAACATACGGGAGAATCAAAGCGATCCCTATCCCAAAAAGAATATTCATGCTCAAAAGTGCCCAAAAGTGTTCCAGCGAAGGATAAAATCCAACCGCACCCAGAGCCATCAAGCCAAGCGAGAGATAAAAGGTACGCCCATCAAGACGAAATCCCCTTAAAAACATAAACGGGACGGCAAAGCGTACCAAGGGAGCGCTTGCGAAGATAATCCCGATTTCCATCGCACTCATCCCACTCATAGAGAGAATTTTAGGGACAAAAATAATATGCACCCCAATAAGGGCAAAGTAGAAAAAATAAAACAGCGCGACGAGAACAGCCACCGCCTTACGCTCGAATGACGGCAGTACCGCTCAAAAGGTCGTGGAGGGAGCGCTTATCACGGCGTAACAACCCGATGAAAAATCCAATCAATGTAATCAAAGAAATAAAGTAGCCGATAAAACGCACTATCAGCTTCCAATACGGTGCATTTTCAAGTGTTCGTACATCCACAACACGGATACGTGCAAGTTTTTTCCCAGGAGTTTGACCCCCACGATGCCAGAACATGACCGTGACAACCATAAACAAACTCAGTTGCGCAAGAGAGACAAGAGGATTTGGAGGATGAGCGAGTGCTTTTTCATTATGGACGATCACATCCATTCCACCCGCCGTATGCATCTGATCGTAGCCAAAAATAATCATCACCAACAGGGCAATAGGCAAACCAATCATAAAAATATCGGTACAAAATCCAAGGACTCGAGACCAAAAGGTGGCGTAGTGGACAATAGGTTTTAAAGGAGGGATGATTTTGGTGTTTTTTTTAAGTTTTTTAGGACGCATGGAGGAATTATATCTTTATTACTGTTTGTTTACTAATTTATTTCATAATACTGCCATCCCAATTGATGGCAGCACATCAAAGGGGAGTTTTCATTCTTTCGATACTCCTTAAGACCAAAGCGCTCAGGCTTCTCCTCCTGAGCTACTTTTATCTCCTATTAACGTTAATTCCTAGTAATGTCTCCAAAAGTGTATCTGATGTGGTAATCGTTTTAGCATTGGCTTGATAACCGCGCTGAATAATGATGAGGTTTGTTAACGATTTGGACAAATCAACATTCGAAGCTTCCAACGATGAAGACTGCATAAATCCACGTCCTGCCGTAGCTGCCGTCCCAATAATAGGATCACCAGAGTTAGCAGATTGGAGGTAAACATTCCCCCCATCGCTCACAAGTCCTTCATTATTTGCAAATTTTGCCATCCCGATTTGTGCCAAACCAAATGAACGACCGTTTGAAAATGATCCGACTAATGTACCGCTTTGGTCAATACGAATACCCACCAAATCTCCACCAGGGAAACCATCTTGAGAAATACCGCTGGTACCAGATGGGTTATCAAAACTGGTAATTCCGTCAAATGCACCGATAGATCCAAAATTAAGATTGACCGCTTGATTCCCAGCCGCACCATTGTTTGGTGAGAAGTCGATTCCAGGGATATTGTATCCCGCGAGCGCTCCATTGCTATCAAATTGGATAATACCGCCTTCTAAAATATTAGCATTGGGTGCTATCCCTCCGATTGAACCCGGCTGAGGTACGGTAATTGTGTATCCCCACTCTGCAACTCCACTGAGGGTATTAACGGTTTGTTTACGGAAATCCATTTTGACGGTGTGCTTGCTCCCTAATGAATCATAGACATCAATACTAGCAGAGTGCGTTGCTGCATTAACGGCTTGAGATTGCTTAAGTGATGTTCCAATCGGCAATGCTCCTGCCATCGTGGCAAAATTGGCAGTAAAGCGGGTATTTTCAACGGTATTCACATCCGTAATCCCTGCAATCGTAATATCCAATGGACTTCCAGCAGGATTACTGACAATAAACTTGCCTTGACTGTTGACGGTTACGGTGGATCCAGCAGAGGTACCTACCGCTAAAGCTTGTAACCCGGCACGAAGGTCTTCAGTACTTTGGAAATAATAAACACCGCCCGTTATACCAGGAACAGGCGTTCCACTGGTATAACGAAACTCTCTTGTCGTTGTTCCTCCATCAAAAGAAACGGTAATTCCTTGTCCACCAACTGGACCCGCCGCCGCTGGAGTTAATTGAAATGCTTGACCGCTAGCATTAAACATAACACCCATATCCTCCGTTTTTTCCGTTGCACTTACACCAGCGGTCGAATCAAGCGTATAGGTTGGAGAAAATTGGGTAACCGTTTCACTGGAACTCAAATTGGCTTTGACAACCACTTGAGTACTCGCATTTGCGGGGGTTGTTAACCCTGGTGGAATCTTTATATTAGCGATCGGCGCAGTCGCATCAACAAGGCCCGTATCCTTATCTCGTAACCATCCCTGAACGATAAATCCATTATTATCGACGAAGTTACCTGCAGCATCAAATTTAAAGTCTCCCGATCGAGAATATTTATAGGTATTTCCACCATCCGAACTGACGATGAAAAAACCATCACCTTGGATGGCAACGTCGGTATTTTTATCGGTATTTTGGATAGAACCCTGAGAATGGATGCGCGTAACAGAACCGACAGTCGTTCCAAGACCGATTTGAACGGCATTCTTACCACCCAATGCCCCTTGAGGAGCCGTAGCAATTTGGTTGGTTTGTGCTAACAAATCCGAAAAATTGGCGCGAGAATATTTATATCCGATGGTATTAACGTTTGCAATATTATTAGACTCAACGTCCATCGCAATTTGGTGTGACTGCAAACCAGTAACACCCGCAAAGAGTGATCGCAACATAATGGATCCTTTTTATAAAGTAAAAGATTTAAAGCAAAAAATATGTCAAAAATTAGCGATGCATTTGCAACGCTTTTTGAATCATCTCATCCACCGTAGTAATAGTTTTAGAATTTGCCTGATAAGCACGCTGTGTGATAATCATGTCCGTCAATCCGACATCGACACGTGCATTGGACGCTTCCAATGCACCGCTTCTAACGGTCGCTCCATTCGTCGACGCACCCGTTGCATCCTTCCAAAAAAGTGGTTTTCCGCTATCAGAACTTTGTGTATAATACGTCCCTCCATCGCGATTAAGCCCTTGGTCATTTTGAAAATGGTACACTGCAATACGACCGATAGCACTTTGACGACCATTGGAAAAATCAGCAACGATGATACCGTTTGTATTGATACCGTATTTGGTAAGTGTTCCTCCAGAGACTCCATCTGAGCGCGAAGAACCGCTAACACCAACCCCGTCAATCGAAATCACTCCGCTGTATCCCGTTCCTAAATCAACTGCCACAGGAGTACCGTCATTATTCATTGATGTGATGCTAAAACTGCTAAGGGCACCGGATGCTCCGAAGATTGCCTGACCATTTTGGGTGTCATACACAACACTGCCATCATTTGACGTAACAGTAGCCTCAACATCCCACGAAGCTCCCAATGCCGGCTGTGTTGCACTTTGCGTAAATGTCAGCTTAATACGGTTCGTTTCATTTTTTGCACTGATCGCATCCGCACTGATTGTACGAGACTCATTCGTCACCCCTAAGTTACCAAAAAAACTTGTTTGCGTGGTTGGCTCAACAGGGTATGCAAGTCGAGTTGGAAATTCCAAAGTCCCTTGTGCATCGACCGCCTTTAAAGCAACATCGCTAGCAGGAGTGCTAATAACATACGCACCTGAAGCTGCGTTAGAAACCGTATCTCCATAGTCAAAACTGGGATTGTAATCAAAATTCGTAAGCATCGTCCCCGTAACATACTGTCCATCCGCTGTTACCAATCGAGCAGTAGAAGAGTTAACATCTCCACTCACCTTTTGATACGTATCAAACGCAAAACTGCCATCACGCGTATAGGAGACTTCCCCTTTAGACGTAACTCCAAAAAATCCATTTCCCTCCAGCGCAAGATCATTAAATCGGTCAGAGGGCATCAACGTACCTTGTTGAAATTGGAAACTGGTTGCTTGCAGTCGTACGCCATAACCAATATCATTGGAGGTGGGAGTATTTCCAGTAGAGACAACTTTGCTAAAAATATCGGCAAACTCTGCAGTCGAACTTTTATAGCCCGTCGTTGATGTATTTGCCAAATTGTCAGCAATAACATCCAGTCCATACTGATTGCTCTGAAGTCCTGATATTCCTGAATAATATCCTTGAGTCACATTTAATCCTTTAAGAAACTACCTTTTAATTTGCTGTTATTTCTTTGATCGTACTGAAGTCAACATAGCTGGACCCAAGCTTAGCATACGTTTTACCGCTGTCAAATTTGATGGATTCAATCGGATAAAGTCCGACACGTGAGTTAGCAGAAGTACCGTCTGCTTTAGTATAAGTTGACTCAGCGTAATACGTCCCTTCTTTGAGCTTTGTCCCTGAATCATCCGTCCCGTCCCAGCTGTATTTTGCAATCCCAGCACTTGTTGCTCCAATAGGCATTGTTTTGAGCACTTTACCGTTAACGTCCATGATATTGACATTTCCGCTAGTGACGTCACTTGGAAAATAAAGTTCAAAATCAGTCGTTTTCCCTGTAGCTAGGGTAATCGCATTACTCCCCGTATCCGCGATTTTTCCAATAGCAGAAATTCCTGCATATTGCGCGGATGAAGCAAGTGATGTTGCGAGTGTTGCTAATGCTTTATTGGTATTTTCCGCCGATTCCAACGTCGCAAGCTGCGAGGTTTGGGAGAGAATTTTTTCGCTGTCCATTGGAGCCGTAGGATCTTGATATTTGAGTTCCAATAAAAGAAGCTTCATAAAATCATCTTTACCTAACACACTGTTCGGGTTCGTTGTACTTGCTGTTGTCGTAGTGGTTGCAGTTGCTGCATTTGTTCCATAAGCGTTGATTGCCATACTATATCCTTTGGTTACGCGTAATGCGGTAAGATGATTTCAAGAGCACTCAACTGCTCATCGTTGGATTCGAGCTCTTGGAGCGATTGATACGATTGAAAACGGTTAGGCTGCTGCTGTTGCTGCCCACTTTGATTTTGCTGTTGATTTTCTCCGCCCGACATAAAGTTCATTGTCGCATTGGTGATTCCCTGCCCTGCCAACTGAGCTTTGAGCTCAGTAGCATTGTGGGCTAAGAAAGCGACGCTGTTAGCATTACTGGATTGAATGTTTACATGAACGTTATTTCCCCGCTGAACCAGCGTTACTTCTACTTCGCCCAGTTTTTCCGGATTAAGCTTCATCGTCACACGGGTAAAAGGGGGCTTATAACTCTCAGCTGCCTCTTTGAGGTCAATCGCAAAATGGCGTAAACCCTGAGCAGCTTCTTTGGCTTTTACTTCAAGTGAATCTGCTTTGTGCGGCTGGAGAGTTTTTACAGGATCTTCGAGTGATTTTTCACCTTTTTTGATCTCTATTTTTTCACCCTCATTGCTGCCTCGAAGCAATGCGCCCAATGGATCTGCATGAACTAAAGCAGCGGATTTTGGTGTTTCTTTTAATCCTTCTTTTAGAAGCTCTGAGGATGCTTGCTTTTGTTCTTCTGCGCCTGAAACAGGTGTTGACGTCAATCCTTTAAGGAGAGATTGAAGCGGTTGAGAAGTTGTTTTGTCATTGGCTTTGTGTGCTTTTGACTCCCCTTCAGACGTTTTAGCCTCATTTAAAATTCCGACAATCGCTTCAAATGTTTTTGTGTCCGACAATGTCTCGCTTTTAGTCAGCTCTTTCATCTCAATAACACGTTTAGAGAGCAATGAATCACTCAGACCTTTAAATATTGGTTTCTCTTTATCCTCTAATGTGGAAAGAGTAATCTCACTCATATTGATGCCCATTTTATCTGCCAACTCAACCAGTCCCATAAGAGTTTTAGGAAGAGCTTTCCCCTCTGTCTTATATTCAGGAGCTTTTTCGGTAATGGTATTTTTGAGATACTCTTTAGCTTTATAAATAAGAGAATGAACCTGATCGTTGCTCAATACCTCTACGAGTTCTTTAGGCAGTGCTTTTTTCTCTTCATTTACCAGCAAGCTCTCTAACGCTTTCGTAGCAATTTTTGGGGTATCGGAAGACTTAACGCTTTTAGCGTCCACTACCACACCGAAGTTCTTTTCACTCTTTACGGGAGTGCTGAGAGAGGATAAAAGCTGTGCAAAAGCATCATTGGCTTTTGTGTTTTTACCTTTGGATGTGCCTCCAAGCAAATCAATCAGTGATGATGGTGTTGTATTTTCTTTAACGACCATGCACCATCCTTTTGGAAATAATTAATGTTAATAAGCAAAAAATATTCCACTTAACTACAAAAGTCACTTAAACCATCCTTAACTTTATTTTAGATAGAATTCGCGAAAATATTTGCTTCCCACAAGGACATTCAATGCAAAAAATTCGTAACATCGCCGTCATCGCACACGTTGACCACGGTAAAACCACCCTAGTTGACGGATTGCTCAAGCAATCTGGAACATATGGCAGCCACGAGCAGGTCAATGAAAGAGCAATGGACTCTAATGCACTTGAAAAAGAGCGTGGAATCACCATTCTTTCTAAAAATACTGCAATTCGTTACGGTGATCACAAAATCAACGTTATCGATACTCCGGGCCACGCCGATTTCGGTGGAGAAGTTGAGCGCGTATTGAAAATGGTTGACGGAGCTTTAATCCTCGTTGACGCTTACGAAGGGGTTATGCCTCAGACTAAGTTTGTTGTTAAGAAGATGCTTGCGCTTGGACTCAAGCCAATCGTTGTTATCAACAAAATCGACAAACCTTCCGCTGATCCTGAGCGTGTAGTAGACGAAGTATTTGACCTATTCGTAGCAATGGATGCTACCGAAGATCAACTCGATTTCCCAATCATCTATGCTGCAGCTCGTGATGGTATGGCGAAACTAAACATGTCTGATCCTGATGGCGATTTCACATGTTTGTTTAACACAATCCTTGAAAAAGTGCCTGAGCCTACAGGTGATGCTGAAAACCCAACACAATTACAAGTCTTTACTCTTGACTATGATAACTATGTAGGTAAAATCGGTATTGCTCGTATCTTCAACGGACGCATTTCAAAAGGGGATAATATCCTCCTTGCAAAAGCTGATGGCGAAATGGTTAAGGGTAAAATTTCTAAATTGATCGGATTTATGGGTCTTAACCGTACAGAAATTCAAACCGCAGAAGCGGGCGACATCGTTGCACTTGCAGGTATTGAAACCGTAGACGTTGGAGATACCATTTGTGATCCTAACAATCCTATGCCTTTGGATCCAATGCACGTTGAAGAACCTACTCTAAACGTATTCTTCTCGGTTAATGATTCTCCACTTGCGGGTCAAGAGGGAAAACATATCACGTCAAACAAAATCCGTGAGCGTTTAGAAGCAGAGATGAACACCAACGTTGCAATGCGTTGTGAAGTAATCGGTGAGGGTAAATTCCAAGTTTCAGGACGTGGAGAACTTCAAATCACTATTCTTGCAGAAAATATGCGTCGTGAGGGCTTCGAGTTTGGTATCGGCCGTCCGGAAGTTATCATACGTGAAATCGAAGGGGTCAAATGTGAGCCGTTCGAGCACCTCGTAGTTGACCTTCCTCAAGAGTTTGCAGGAAGCATCATCGAGCGTCTTGGTCGTCGTAAAGCAGAAATGACAGCGATGGTTCCAATGGGTGAGGGCTTTACTCGCGTAGAGTTCATTATCCCTGCGCGTGGACTTATTGGTTTCCGTGGACAATTCTTGACAGAAACCAAAGGAGAGGGTGTTATGAACCACTCTTTCTTGGAGTTCCGCCCATACACTGCTAGTGGCGTTGAGAGCCGTCAATACGGAGCATTGACTTCTATGGAAGACGGTGTAACCTTGGCATTCTCCCTTGCAAACTTGCAAGAGCGTGGAGTATTGTTTGTTAATCCTCAAACAAAAGTATACAAAGGGATGATCGTAGGAGAACACAGCCGTACCAACGACCTTGATGTTAACCCGATCAAAGGAAAAGCACAATCAAACGTCCGTTCTTCTGGAGCGGATGAAGCAATCAAACTTATTCCACCTCGTGATATGAACCTTGAGCGTGCACTTGAGTGGATCGAAGACGATGAGCTTCTTGAAGTAACTCCTCTTACTATCCGTATCCGTAAAAAATGGTTGGATCCAACTGACCGTAAGCGTTACGCTAAAAAATAAGTACCTCTCGTCATTCCCGCGAAGGCGGGAATCCAGCTGGATCCCCGGGTCATACCCTATAGGGCACGTGAGCCCGAGGATGACGAATAAAACTATTTCCCCATCTCTTTTCCCGCAATCATACCACTAGCCCACGCAAAATTAAAATTATAACCTCCACGACGTCCTACTATATCCAAAACCTCACCTGCAAAATAAAGACCATTTATCAGTTTTGATTCCATCGTCTCATTATTTATCTGCGCCGTAGCAACACCGCCGCCACTGACTTCTGCGTGTTTAAAGCCATGTGTCTCAATGACCTCAAACTTCCAGTTTTGGATGAGATGAATAAGTTTTTGAATCTCTTTTTCCGAAAGACTTGAGACGCTCTTTGAGGGGCTAATGGCTATTTCTTCACAAAGATGGAGAATCGTTTTAGTGGGAAGCAGGGTTGAAAGAACCGTTTCAAGCGATCGATTAGGGACGTCAGCAAAAAGTTTTTCAAGAGTAGCTCTCAATGTTTGCGCATCAAAATGGGGAAGTAAATTAATCCCAACAACGACACGCTGTTTTTTCATCAAGGCATACGATGCCATTTGGCTGATGTCCAAAATCGCCAAACCAGAAATTCCGTAACTGGCAAAGAGAATATCCCCTCTCACGATTGAGCGACTCCTTCCATCAACGAAAAGTGTCACTTCCGCAAATGTTTTGACCCCTGCCATTTTGTGATGAACTTTGGAGTTCAGATGAAGTTGCACTAACGAAGGGTACTGAGGGATGATTTCATGCCCAAATGAGTGCGCGAAGCGATACCCATCCTCAGTAGAACCCAGTTGCGGTGCAGCTTGAGAGCCGGTTGCGATAAGCACCTTATCGTAAATACTTTTTTCATCCTCACAGTGAACAACAAACCCTTTTTTCTCTTTGGTAAGCGCGGTCACTTTTTTTTCGGTGAGAATTTTGACACCGGCATCCGTTACGGCGCTTTTAAAGGCGATCAGAACCGCTTTAGCTTCATTGGAGAGCGGATAGCATCGACCGTCACTTTTACACTCTAAAAGCAGTCCTATGGAGTGACAAAACGTCTCAAACGCTTCAAAGGGAAGCTCTTGTAACGCATACGCAGTGAAAGAGGGGGCAATCCCTGCATAATCTTCGGAAGAAACCGTGGTATTAATGATATTACACCGCCCATTCCCCGAAGCTAAAATCTTTTTTCCGACACTGTTATTGTGCTCATAAATCGTAACATCTGCGCCTGCACGTGCAGCAAAAAGTGCAGCCATCAGTCCGCTCGCACCACCGCCGAGTATTGCGACCTTGCTCACCCCTCTCTCCCATACAGTTCATTATAAAGCTTCATGGCATACCGATCGGACATGCTGGCGATGTAGTCACTGATAACACGGTGAGTATTGCGTTTGTCCAACTGGTCACCATAATAACGGGGTAACATTTTTGGATCTTCCATCAGCGCGTTAAACAGTCCGATAATGGCTTGCTTACCCGCAAACATTTTACGTGCGATGTGTTTGTGTTGATACAGTTCTTGGAATAAAATCTTTTTGAGTTTTTTGATCTGTGTTTCGAGTTCAGCAGAAAATCCGATGGGTATTGGTTCAGAAGAAGGTATAACCGAAGCTAACACACGGCGGTTATCGATTTTATCGCGCGACTCTTCCAGAAGAGAATAGACCAAATGGTTAATCAAATGAGAACTAAATCGATAACGGAACATCTCATCCTCATCTTCATGGATTCCCTCGTCATACACTTTTTGGACAATCGTTTGGATGAGTTCACTGGATTTAAGCGTATCAAACGTTATGAGTCCCGCAGCAACACCATCATCAATGTCGTGGCTGATGTAGGCAATCTCATCCGCACGATCGACAATCATCGCTTCAATGCTCGGATGAGTATCAAGGGCAAACGCCTCACGAATCGCGTCAGGTAAAAACGGTTTGTTGTAAGGATACGAGTGCTTTAAAATCCCCTCAAGCGTCGAATAGGTGAGATTAAGCCCCAAGAATGCTTTATAACGCTGTTCTAATAACGTTACAACCCGAAAGCTCTGAAAGTTATGCTCAAACCCGTGAGTAAACCCTCTCTCCCGCAAACACGAATCCAACGTATCCCCGCCAATGTGTCCAAAAGGGGTATGCCCTAAATCATGTGCCAAGGCAATCGATTCTGCAAGCGACTCTTGAAGTCCTAAATGGGAGCTAATAGAGCGGGCAATTTGACTCACTTCGATGCTGTGCGTCAAACGAGTACGAAAAAAGTCCCCTTGTGAGTTGAGAAACACCTGTGTTTTGTACTCAAGACGTCTAAAACTCCCTGAATGGATAATACGGTCACGATCGCGGGCGTAGGGGGAGCGAAAATCGCTGCTTATTTCAAAAAAACGGTGTTCTGGATGCATAGTACCCTCTATTTTTTTTCACATAATACCTATTTTAGTTAAATTTGTTGCAAAAATGGTACAATAATAGAATTATGCGAGATGCAACGAAGGCAGTGCAGATGGAATTAAAATCGTCTTACGACTCAAAATCCTTTATGTCCAATGATTATCGAAGCAGTGGAAAGCAGTTTTCACAAGAAAGTGTCCAGCGGCACAAGGGAAAAGAAGAAGATTTTTTAAACCAAGAAATTGATTATCGTAATTTTGTCTTTGCTCCCGAAGGGTACGAAGGTCCTGTTTTCTTTCTCTATCTTCTCTCTATTCCTTATTTTATCGGTCTTGCTTTTCTCTTTTTGTTCGTTGCACGGGCGAGTTATGAATACTTTTTGGAATTTAATCTCTCTTCGTATTTTGTGATATGGGCTATCGGATATGAAGTGAGTGCTGTTTTACTTCTGATAATTATCTTTTTGGCGTGGATGAACCATTACCGCACTCGTTACAGCAAAGAGAGCTCACGGACGAAAAGCAAACAAAGAAAAGGTTATTAAACCGATTTTTCGTTACAATTATGCCCACGTAGAAATAACATTTTAAGGAATACCATGATGTACCGTTTACCTCTTATTCTCGCAGCTGCTGCAACTTTTGCCTTCGCGGCACCAACCACTCTCGCCATCGTTAATGGTCAGACCATCACCTCTACCGATGCTGCTGCCTTTATGAGCAAAGCTATCCCCGGAATGACGTTTGACAAGCTCGATCCAAAAATGAAACGCCAAGTGGTCGATCAGCTCGTCAATCAACAACTTATTAAGACAGAAGTTGTCAAAAGCGGCATTCAAAACACCCCTCAGTTCAAAATCTCCTATGCGGCATTGCGTGATGATCTCGCTGTGGACATGTGGATGAAACAACAAATGGCGAAAATCACGGTTAGCGACACTGAAACCAAGGCATTTTACGATACGAACAAAGAGAAAATGAAACAAAACGGCAAAGATGTACCGTATGAAAAAGCAAAATTTGAGATTACGCAGTTTATCAAAATGGAAAAATTCAAAACTCAAATGACCAAAACAACCGAAACGCTTCGCGCAAGCTCTAAAGTCGAAGTGAAATTATAAATAGTCAGCCCTGATAAACTCTAAAAACCTCCTATTTTAGGAACTTTAAAAGCTATTTTTGTCTATAATTTCGACAATAAACATAGGGTTTAGCCCTCACTTTCTGGTCGAAATAGGTTGAAAAATGG
>Ga0265593_1000683_pt1 | contig 17408 bp, 14 predicted proteins | sample saktaG_8_FD_190136 | JGI IMG/M metagenome (GOLD analysis project Ga0265593, IMG submission 190136) | Saline water microbial communities from Sakinaw Lake, British Columbia, Canada - sak_2011_5_24_36m | ecosystem: Environmental > Aquatic > Non-marine Saline and Alkaline > Saline ...
AAAATTGATGATGCGTTGGATGTTTTTTCAGTGCATGGTGTCGGTGGTATTACAGGCTCATTATTGACTGGCGTATTTGCCTCAGCAGAACTGGGTGGTATGGGGTTGGCCAATGGCGTAAGCATAATGCATCAAGTAAGTATTCAAGCTTTAGCTATCTTAGTGACGGCAGTCTGGAGTGCCGTGATGAGTTATCTCACCTTGATGGTCTTAAATAAAGTCATCGGTATTAGGGTCAATGCTGATGAAGAGGTGCAAGGCCTAGATACCGTTTTACATGAAGAAACAGGCTATGTTGATTTATAAACAAAGATTTATTCGATAATGGCCGTCAGTCTCTTCATGCGATGCGTATTCTGTTCAGCATTATGTCAAACACTTTAGGTTTTAGAGAGGTCGTTAATTCAGTGCGGTTAACCCTATGAAGACCTCTCACCTACTGTTTTTTTTACCACACTGTTAAGCTAACGCCATTTTTTTACTTTTTCACGGCAAGAGAAACGCAAATGCTATGAACATTCGACGTATCCTCCAACGCCCACACACGCCGACGTATCTTTTATTAATAGGTGGATTACTCGGTTTCTTAAGCTGTGTTTTTTTTATCATTCCTAGCGTGCTTAGCATGCAACTACCTAAAGTTATCCAACAGCAAACAGGCTACATTGCCAGCAGTAAGCAGATCAGTATTGCACTCTTTCCCTTAACTGCACAGCTTCGCGATTTCTCTCTTTATGATCCAACTCAGCAAAACGTAATTAAATTTGAGCGCCTTTTCGTAAAAATAAACTTTTTCGCCTCACTTCGTCACTCTCAGCTGGTTCTTGATACGCTCGTGCTTAATCGTGCGACGCTTCAGCTCAGTCAAGATAATGGTCGTCTGACTTTGTTGCCGACTATGTCAACGCATGCCTCAGAGACGCCCTTGCCCAAGCTAAATGCGCTTTTTCCCGTGACAATTGAGCATTTAATATTGAAGGACGCTGAGCTCAGAATAACCTCCACAGAACACCCGCCCAACCTAACTCACAGCATTACAGGGCTGACGATTAATCTGGAAAATTTCAGTACTCGCCCCCTTCAACCCGCCTCTTTCACCATTGCTTTGTTAATGGACAACGTCACCAAACTTACTTGGCACGGCAACCTGAATCTTTCTTCCTTAAGCTCAGAAGGTGTGCTGACTGTAAGCAAGCTAGCCTTGGCAAACCTAAGCCAAACCTTAGCTGCAAAGATAACAGCTGATATTTCCTTAACAAGTCATTACCAAATTAGCGTTAACAAGGGCAAGCTAGAGGGCAGTGTTGACAAAGGCGTGCTAAATGTTGAGAAACTTCATTATGAAAACGCCGCTAAACAGCAGGTTTTATCCTTAGCACACTTTACTCATCACTTTGCAGGAAATTTTAATTATTCACCTGAGACGTGGCAGATAAATTTTCTTAACACCTTGGTCAGCGCGGCTGATTTAAGCCTACGCAGTCCAGCATGGCGTGCTACCACTAAAGACATTACCTTGCGCGTAAATTATCAACTAAGTCAACAACAGCACACTCCGCTGAACGTTAATATTACTCAAGCACAGCTAAAAACAACGCAGCTTAGTGTTACTGCTGATAAGCAAAGCGTGTTAAATGTGGCTGAACTTCAGTTTGATAAATTTGCACTCCAAGTGCAAAAACATACGCTTAATCTAGGTAACATAACGGCTCGCCAGCCTCAGCTAAATCTATTAGTCAATACTAAGGGTGAACTTAATCTTAACCGTATATTCGCTACCCAAAAGCCAACACCAATACTATCACCACAAACAAACCCAATACCTGATTGGAATATTAAGATAGCAACGTTAGGCATAACAGAAGGCACGCTTCACTTTAAAGATCAACACACAAAGCACCCTGTGCGGCTAAACATAAGCCCGATTAATGCAACACTTAACTCGATGGATTTAGCACAAAAACATGCACTGTCTTTAACAGCAACTATTAATAACAAAGCTGTGCTAACAATAGCGGGCGAAGGTGTTTTAAATCCCTTAGTCATGCGCCTTAACATGGCACTGCAACAACTTGAACTTAATGATTTTCAGGGCTATTTTGATTCGTTCATACACACGGATCATATCAACGGGACTTGGTTTGCTGACGGTTTAGTTACGCTAGCAGAGCTGCCAAATTGGCACGCTACCTTTAAAGGTAATAGCCAATTAAAGCAGTTTTCACTTTATGCAGCGAAAGAACACTCTGCCTTACTTACGTGGCAGCGCTTAGCGTTGGTCAATCTTGCCACTGAATGGCCTAGTTTAACCACCCATGTCGAACAACTTAGCTTAATAAAACCTTATGTGCGCTTTATTATTGACCAAGATCGTCGTGTTAATTTTGCTAATCTTGTGTTAAAAAACAATGAAGCGCATCACTTAGAGACGGTGACGAAATCACCGCAACAAGCCCGTTCGTCTGTAAAAATTGATACCATTGCTATTCAAGATGGTCGTTCTGATTTTTCTGATTATTCTTTATTTTTACCGTTTACCGCACAGATTCATGCGCTTGAAGGTGGGGCTAAAGGGTTATCTAATGCTGCGGGGGCACACTTTGATATCGCCTTAAAGGGCAATGCGTATGACTTAGCACCTGTGGATATTCAAGGTGAATTAACTCCTGATGAAGAGAAATATCATTTTTCGATTCATTTCCAAGATTTACCGATGCCCTTAGTGTCACCGTATATGGTGCAATTTGCGGGTTATAAAGTAGAAAATGGCAACTTAGATCTTGCCTTGGATTACACCCTTGCCCACCGTAAACTAACAGCAAATAATAATCTGCTGATCGAACATTTTGAATTAGGCGATAAAATTGACCATCCCAATGCAGTAGCTCTGCCGATTAAATTAGCAGTTGCCTTACTTAAAGATGCAAACGGACGCATTAAATTTGATATTCCCATTACGGGCAGTTTGGATAACCCACATTTTAGCGTGTCACATTTAATTATAGATGCGGTAAGCAATGCCTTATTAAAAATCATTAGCTCACCTTTTCAGGCCTTAACAGGACTTTTTACCACTGAAGAGGCGTTAAAGTCCTTAACTTTTGCTCCTGGCAGCGCCCAATTAACCTCGTTACATACAGAACAACTCAATGCACTTGCCAAAGGTTTACGCCAACACGAAAAATTATCTTTATATATTAAAGGCATTAGTCAGCAAGATTATGATTGGCCTGCATTACGTATCAATGCGCTGACTGAGTATTTAAAACAACATCAGCGCACAGAAACTAACAGCGCATTACACAGCGACGATGAGCATTTAAGCACTAAGGCGTATCAACGTTTACTTGCCGAGGTGTTTATTGAAAAATTTCCGTTATTAGCCGAGCTATCGTGGCGAGGTAAGCCCAGTTTAAAAAACCCACAGCAAGGCGATTTTTATGCGCTAGCAGAACAAAAATTACTCACAATTTTTGTTCCCGAACCACAACGTTTAAAAGAATTAGCGGCACAACGTGCGCAAGCAATTGTTGAGTATTTACTAAAAAATCAGCAGCTCAGCTCCACACGCCTGCATCTGCTTAATCCTGAGGTGAACACAAGCAGTCATCCAGCTGAACACAACGCAGAATTACTGTTACGCGCTGACTAGCCAACTTTATTCTTGCTTGCTCAGTTCGGTGGGCTTAACAGCTAGCTTGACTTGCTTACCCAGCAATTCAATCAAAACCACAACACGCTCTTCTCCGTCTGTCATTTGATAAATGGCTTCAACACCTACAAAGGCACCGTTGGTTAAGAGCAAGCGCTCACCTTCACTAAAAAACGGTGTTGGGCTTGCTTGACGCGCCAGTTCATTGTCACGAAAGAAATTAATGAGATGGTTGGCTATTTTTGCTGGCTCATTACCAAATTTAATCAAGCCATTCACGCCTTTAGTAGACCGAATTGGGCTCCAGCTTTGGGCATTGGCGCCAATGCCTAAATGAATAAATAAGTAACGTGGGAATAACGCTTCTTCAACAAGTGTTAATTTATTACGTTTGATTTTTTCAACCGATAATACCGGTAAATAACAGACATAACCTTGCTGTTGTAAATTAACTAACGCTATGTGTTCTTGGCGTGGTTTGGTATTTATAACGTACCAATTGAATGAGATGCCCGTGTCATTGGCTTCTTTAAAATGTTGTTCCATAATAGGTTTTTTTGATTGATAGCCGAGTGCAATGTTTTCTCGTAGCAAAGCGTGCTGATTAACTTACTAAAATAAGTCCCTGCTTAACGGAGCCTGACCCCCTTTCTTTAGCCTACGAGATTTTTTTCTTTCCCTTTATCTCGGTCTGTAACGCTTCAATTTCAGCCTTGAGTGCGTCATATTCTTCTAGTTTCCGTTTTAAAAAACGACTGGTTAACGCCGATTTTTCTGCAATGCCTGATGGCGTTAATAAATACATGTAGCCAAATTTATTTTTACTATGGCTAAAATTATGCATTTTTACCCAGCCTTTTTCTATCAGGGCTTTGAGGCAATAATTTAATCCCCCCACACTCACGCCTAAACACTCAGCTAACTCACGCTGTGTCATATCAGGATTTTCTTCAAGTAAGCGCATGACCCGATAGTTAGTATCTTCTTGGAGTTTTGCTTGGCGGCTGGACATAAATATGGCTTACAGTAGTTTCGTTAAAGTTTGAACAAGTGTACTTAGCGTTATGCTGTTTGCCAAATTATTTTGCTGTACCAAAAGTCTTCAACAAATAAGCCATAACTGTCGCGGCTTAAATTGAGGGAATGATGTTGATTAACGCTGATAACAAGAATTAAGTAATTGTTGCATGGCTTCTAATCCAAGTTGACGCGTTAAGGCAATATTACGTTCAGGAATTTCCTCAGCGTTAGGGTGCTGATCGATGGCCTTTGCCAAACTTTCTTCTCGTAAAATATGCACCATCGGGTAAGGTGAACGATTGGTGTAATTAGCTGGATCGTCAGTGGGCGCATCGTTAAAACAATAATCAGGATGAAAGCTGGCAAGTTGATAAATACCTTCATAAGCTTCATCTGCCAGTAAACATTCTGCCATATAGAAAAAGTCTAAATAGTCATTAAAATCCTTAAAGGCATGGGCATAACAGAGCAAAGTGGTTTCACACTCTTCATGCGCATCTAAGTATTGCCATGCTTCCACGCAGGTGGCTAAACAATCGGCAAGATTAAGATTTTCATCCACATAAAAACGAATGCTTTGCTGATCGACTTCGCGTTTTGCAAAAGGACAGAGATTATGCCCAATCACTACACGCATTAACCATTGCTGCGTAGCGTCAAGAACAGAGTTAGCGTTTAATGTCGTCAAGATAATGTTTCTCAGTAAAATAAATGGAGTCAATAGTGTAACAATGAGTACGACTCAAGGACGCAAACAAATTTAAAAATAGTGCAGAATTAGCCTCTAACAAACGGTAAAATAGGTTTTTTAACCTTTTTATTTAAGTCATTATGAATACTGAAAGCATTAACCTTATAAAAAAATATTATGCCGCGTTTAACAGCGCAGATATGGAAACGTTTTTAAACTTACTCACCGACGATGTTGTTCACGATATTAATCAAGGACGTAGAGAAAAAGGAAAGCTTGCCTTTACAGAGTTTATGGCCAACATGAATTGTCATTATAAAGAACAATTAATCGACATGGTGATTATGGCCAATGCAGAAGGTAATCGTGCAGCGGCTGAATTTGTAGTGTTGGGAAATTATTTACACACTGATGAAGGTTTACCAGAAGCCAAGGGACAAAGTTATACCTTACCCGCTGGTGCTTTTTTTGACATCCGTGATCAAAAAATTGCACGCGTGACGAATTATTACAATTTACAAAATTGGATAAACCAAGTTAATCCCTAAACATGCTTTTCCTTTTCAGTAAACGTGTTCAAGCGTTAATCGTCTGCGATCAAAGCTTTAACGTTTATTCAACACGTCTACTTGAACTAACACGCTGTATTACCTTTACTTTTGTCAACTTTAGGAAAACCAATGAGTGATTTACCGTCTTGCCCAAGCTGTGCTTCGGAGTATTGTTACGAAGACAATGCCATGTATATCTGCCCTGAATGTGGGCATGAATGGTCCACCGACACCGCCGCAGAGGATAACGATCAACGTGAAATCCGTGATGCTAACGGCAATGTATTAATGGATGGCGATACGGTCACCGTTATCAAAGACTTAAAAGTTAAAGGCTCGTCTTTAGTGGTTAAAGTAGGTACCAAAGTAAAAAACATTCGAATTATAGAAGGCGACCATGATATTGATTGTAAAATTGATGGCATTGGGGCAATGCAATTAAAATCTGAATTTGTTAAAAAAGTGTAAGATTTTTTAGTATTAATCTGTGGTTGATTGACATATTCTCTGCAAACAGCCACCTTAACGACGTTATAACACAGTAAATTCATCCTTTTATTACTCCAAATTTTAATCATGGAAAAGTCAAAACATATCATTATTGTGGGCGCAGGTCCGGGTGGACTGTGTGCAGGAATGCTCTTAAGTCATCATGGTTTTAAGGTTAGTATTTTTGATAAAAACGAACAGGTCGGTGGACGTAATCGAGCGATCACTATGCAAGGCTTTACTTTTGATACCGGCCCTACCTTTTTATTAATGAAAGGCGTGTTGGATGAAATGTTTGCTCTGTGTGATCGAAAAAGTGAAGATTACTTACGCTTTGCCCCGCTCAATCCAATGTATCAATTGCTGTATGACGATCGCGCGTTGTCGGTGTTTTCAGAAACTGAAGCCATGCAAGCTGAATTAGCTCGGGTGTTTCCAGAGATAGGCGATGGTTATCAACGCTTTATGAAACAAGAACGGACGCGCTTTAATTATTTATATCCGTGTATTACCCGCGATTATTCATCGTTGACTGACTTCTTCTCTTGGGATTTACTAAAAGCCGTACCGTGGCTAGGCTTTCCTAAAAGTGTCTTTGAAAACTTAGGTCAATATTTTGATCAAGAAAAAATGCGTTTAGCCTTTTCTTTTCAATCCAAATATTTAGGCATGTCGCCCTGGGATTGTCCGGCATTATTTACCATGTTGCCGTACTTAGAGCATGACTACGGAATTTTTCATGTTGCGGGCGGCTTAAATCAACTCGCTACCGCGATGGCAAAGGTCTTTGAAGAAACAGGTGGTCAGTTGCATTTATCCACTCCTGTGGCCTCCTTACTGATTGAAAAAGGTGACGTAAAAGGTGTTACGCTTGACAATGGCGAAACCATTATGGCAGATGAAGTTATCATCAATGCCGATTTTGCTCATGCCATGACGCACTTAATCAAGCCTGGTATCTTGAAAAAATATCGCCCAGAAAAATTAGCAAAATATGATTATTCATGCTCTACCTTTATGCTGTATTTAGGCTTAGATAAACGTTACGAACTACCTCATCATACGATTGCCTTTGCCGGTGATTACCGTACCAACATAAAAAATATTTTTAACGATAAAACGCTGCCTACGGATTTTTCGTTTTATGTACAAAATGCTTCAAGCACAGATGCTAGTTTAGCGCCACCTGGTAAATCAGCGATGTATGTCTTAGTGCCCATGCCCAATAATGACAGTGGCATTGATTGGCAAACACACTGTCAGCACGTCCGCGAGCAAGTGTTGGATACCTTGGGCACGCGTTTAGGATTAACTGATCTGCGTGCACATATTGAATGTGAAAAAATCATTACGCCACAGCAATGGGAACAAGATGAAGCCGTGTACAAAGGAGCAACCTTTAGTTTAGCGCACAAATTCAGCCAAATGCTCTATTGGCGACCCCACAACCAATTTGAAGAACTTGGGCACTGTTATTTAGTGGGTGGAGGCACCCATCCTGGCAGTGGCTTACCTACTATTTATGAATCAGCGCGTATTTCTTCGCAATTAATTGCTAAAAAATATCAGGTTAACTTTACGCAACTTGCGAAAAGTGCTTGGTTAAAAAAATCTTAAATTGATGACTATATTAACTGCGTATTCACCGATTAATGGGCACTTATTAGGCGAGTATGCCATAAGTTCCGCTGACGAGATTAAGGCAAGTGTTGAGCGCGCAAGGTGTGCTGGCCAAGCATGGCAACAGTTAAGTGTTGCTAAACGTTGTCAACACATAGCGGCATTAAGCCCATTAATACTTTCGCAGCTGGATTCTATTTGTGAACAGTTATGTCAAACCACAGGAAAAGTACGCACGGAGGCGTTACTGGGTGAGATTTATCCAGTGTTAGATTTACTGGCGTACTATGTCAAACACGCACCAAAAGTGCTGCAAGAGCGTGCTGTGTTTACGTCGCCGTTAAGCTTTCCTGCGTCCACCGCACACATTGAGTTTCATCCCTATGGTGTGGTGGCTATTTTGGCGCCGTGGAATTTTCCTTTTCAATTAGCCATCATTCCCATGATAACGGCATTAATTGCCGGTAACGCTGTCATCTTAAAAGCCTCAGAATTAAGCTTACCTATTAATGCGTTATTGCTTGAGTTATTTCAGCAGTTAGCCCTGCCAGAACATTTAGTACAAACGCTGGTGGGTGATGGCTCTGTTGGCGAACAACTCATTGATGCAGGGCCAGATTTAGTGTTTTTTACAGGCGGTTTACAAACAGGGCGTGCCGTCATGCAGCGCGCAGCACAGCATCCTATTCCTGTGTTATTAGAACTGGGGGGTAAAGATGCCATGATCATTTTTGCTGATGCACAGTTAAGCCGAGCTAGTCATGCTGTTATATACGGTGCGTTTAGTAACAGTGGACAAATTTGTATTTCCATTGAGCGTTTATACATTGAACATCACTGTTTTGACGATTTTTTGCAGCAGCTACAAAATGAATTAGCCACCTTAACTATCGGACATGGCGAGTACGGTGATGTTGGCACAATCACTTCAGCGCGACAATTTGCACTGGTTGAAGCGCATTATCACGACGCGCTAACAAAAGGTGCATGCGCCTCAGGTCCACTTGAACGACATGGAAATTATGTTAAACCAGTTATATTATGGAATGTGCATACTGAGATGCGCATTATGCAAGAAGAAACCTTTGGGGCGCTCGTCGCAGTCCTCCCCTTTAACACTGAAGCTGAGGTAATTAAGCGCGTGAATGACTGTCAATTTGGTTTAAATGCCAGTATTTGGAGTCAGGACCTAAGTAAAGCAACACGCGTTGCGAAACAACTTGAGGTCGGTGGTTGGGTCGTCAACGACGTGATAAAAAATGTAGGCCATCCACAATTACCGTTTGGTGGCGTGAAAAAAAGTGGTTTTGGACGCTATCATGGCGCAGAAGGCTTACGTGCCTTTAGTTATTCTGTCTCCACCATGATTAATCGCAGTCGATTAGCCAAAGAACCCAATTGGTTTCCTTATTCTCAAACGCAGTACCAGCATTTTAAAGGGTATTTGGATGTTATTTATGGGCGCGGCTCATGGCTTCAACGTGTGCAGCGTAATAGGTTGGCATTAACTCATTTTAGAGAATTTTCACAGTTTAATTTTTTACAACATTGGCAAAACTTAAAATCACGCTTACCTTGGCATAGGATTTTTTAACATGACACACCACGCTCCCCAAAAAAAAATAATCATCATCGGTGCTGGCTTAGGCGGCTTATCTGCAGCAATCTCTTTAGCCACCGAAGGCTTTGCGGTTGAACTCATAGAAAAAAATGACAAAGTAGGCGGTAAACTTAATGTCTTGATAAAAGACGGCTTTACCTTTGATTTAGGCCCGTCCATTTTAACTATGCCGGCACTTTTTGATGCCTTATTCACTAACGCGGGCAAGCGCCGTGAAGACTACATTCATTTTCAACAAATTGAACCACATTGGCGAAATTTTTTTGAAGACGGTAGCGTGGTCGATTTAAGTGCTGACCCCTTGCTAATGCACACGCAATTAAGTCAATTAGATCCTAAGGCGCCAGCAGAATTTGCACGCTTTATGGCGTATTCCAGACGTTTATGTGCCGCCACGGAAGCCAGTTATTTCGCCAAAGGCGTAGATAACTTATGGGAATTGCTAAAGATTTATGGTCCCTTACGCAGTGCCCTTGATTTTGATGTGTTGCATTCAATGGATCAAGGGGTACGTAAGCATATTAGTCACCCGAAATTAGTTGAGATTCTTAATTATTTTATCAAGTATGTCGGTTCATCACCGTATGACGCACCCGCGTTACTCAATTTGTTGCCCGCGATTCAATTTGATTATGGCCTATGGTATGTGCAAGGCGGGATGTATGGTATTGCGCAAGGCTTAGAACGCTTAGCCTTAGAGTTGGGCGTGCGGATACGTGTCAACACTGAAGTCACCGAGATAACACAAGCAGGGCAACACGTGACGGGCGTGGTGTGCGCTGATGGCGAGTGCCTCAATGCTGATATTGTCGTATCTAACATGGAAGTCATTCCTGCCATGCAAAAGTTATTAAAAAGCAGTGCCACTGCGTTACAAAAAATGCAACGTTTTGCGCCCAGTTGTTCAGGCTTGGTGATGCATTTAGGCGTTAATCGACAATATCCTCAGTTAGCCCACCATAATTTCTTTTACTCTGATCATCCACGCGAGCATTTTAAGGCCGTTTTTACTGAGCATCAATTGTCAGAAGATCCCACCATTTATCTGGTTGCACCTGTTAAAAGTGATCCACAACAAGCCCCTGAGGGCTGTGAAATTATAAAAATATTGCCCCATATTCCTCACCTTGATCCTGCTAAACCTATTACCGCAGACCAGTATTTAGCCTTACGTGAGCGTGTATTGATTAAATTAGAACGAATGGGGCTCACTCATTTACGTCAACATATTGTTACCGAAGAATACTGGACACCGCATGACATCGAGGCGCGGTATTATTCACATCAGGGGTCAATTTATGGTGTGGTAGCCGATCGTTTTAAAAACTTAGGCTTTAAAGCACCGCAACGTAGTGGACAATTTAAGAATTTGTATTTCGTGGGAGGCAGTGTCAATCCTGGTGGGGGTATGCCAATGGTCATCTTATCAGGGCAATTGGTACGCGATAAAATTCTTGAAGATCTTAAGGGTCAATAAGCTGTATGCGTCGAGTCCAAAGCAATAAATTACTGATGAGTAAATGGACGGCGGTTACGCCAGTAAATAAAGAAAAGCATTTTCTTGTCACCCGACTTAACCTTCTTTCAATTGAATTGGAAGCGGTTTATACACAGCACAAAATTAACTTACCGTTACAGGATTTAGCTGACGCAAGCCAATGGCGACAAGGTTGGCACTAATTTATCCCCTCCCCTCGCACACCTCAACTTATTTGACGTGTGCAGCCCACATTTAATCTAAACATCATGACGGAAGCTGTATACATAGCCTTAACATTAGGTGGATTACTGTTGTTAGCTGTATTGATTTTACTGGCCATTGTGCTGATAAAAATAAATCGTTTATTGGCAAGTAATCCAGAAACAGCTTACACAGAATTAACGCGTTTAGTTCAGAATAATGAGCTTAATTTAACTACTGGACTGCTTGAATCCAGAAAAGAACTTAGGGATGTGAGTGCTGAAAATCGGCGCGAAATCCAAGAGGTATTTAAAAATTTGCAAGATACCTTGCTCAATCGTATGGCTGAAAACACTGCACTACAAGTTCAGCAACTTGCCGCATTTAAAACCTCACAGGCTGAGCTTGCAGAAAAACTCATCAACAATTCCACTGAATTTAAACAGCGTGTAACGCAGTCACTGCAACTAAGCAGTGAGGTGCAAAGCCAAAAACAAGATGAATTCCGTGACAAAACCTTAGCCAGCTTTACTGCTTTTGAAGCCACCATAAAAACAGATGCTAAGGTTAATCGTGAAGAATTAAACAACGGTCTCAGTTCCTTTGAAGGCAAATTCTCTAATGGTATCAAAGATTTTAACGCGCAATTACGCCTCCAGTTTGCCGAATTAAACAAGCAGCAAGCGGATGTTAATCAACAATCCAGAAACAGTCTGTTAGACCTTCGCCAAACCATAGAAAATCAATTAAAAGCCATTCGTGAAGACAATAATGTGCAGCTAAATGAAATGCGCAAAACTGTTGATGAGAAATTGCACGATACGTTAGAAAAACGCTTGGGCGAATCATTTAAGCAAGTCAGTGACCGATTAGAACAAGTTCATAAAGGCTTGGGGGAAATGCAAAGCTTGGCAATTGGCGTAGGCGATCTTAAAAAAGTATTAGCCAATGTAAAGACACGCGGCATTTTAGGGGAATATCAATTAGGCAATATTTTGGAACAAATTTTGTCGCCCGATCAGTATGCAATCAATGTGGCGACTAAACAAGGGAGTCGCGATAACGTTGAGTTTGCCGTTAAGTTACCAGGCAAATCAGACGAAAAAACAGTCTGGTTACCGATTGATTCAAAATTTCCATTGGAAAGCTACCAAGCTTTACAGACCGCATGGGAAGAGGGCAACAGCGTGGCTATTGAGACAGCTCAAAAACAGTTATTGAAAGCCATAGAAAGTTTCGCCAAAGACATTAGCAGTAAATACATTGACCCACCGCACACCACTGATTTTGCGATATTATTTTTGCCAATTGAAAGCCTGTATGCTGAAATTTTACGGCATCCCGAACTCTTTGAGAAATTGCAAAGAACCCACCGTATCACCATAACAGGCCCGACAACGTTATCCGCGTTACTCAATAGTTTGAGCATGGGCTTTAGAACCTTAGCTGTGCAAAAACGTAGCAGCGAAGTTTGGAAAGTGCTTGCTGAAGTTAAAACTGAATTCAAAAAATATTCTGAACAATTAGCCGCTGTGCATAAGCATATCAATTCGGCGTCAACGACCTTAGAAACCTTGCAAACTACGCGCACCAAAGCAATCGATCGTAAGCTTCGAAGTGTGGAAACAATGGCACTACATAGCGGCATTGTGCCGCCAGTGTTACTGGAGGAGGATTAATACAAGGTGCTGTTCAATAAACACGTAAGGTGCATAAGTGATAGTGCTTATGCACCTTGTGGTTTGCCGAATGACGCTAGCGCTTATCCAGACTACGCTTTAAAACGAGTTAAGCTTAATACTTCGGATAGATGCGTGCCCCACATAAAAATTGAAACGTGAAGCGTTTTAGACGGTTTCATTTTTCACTGTTAGGGCTGTCGTCTGTATGCGCCACATCGGCCATGTTGTCGCCTGCATTATCAGTACTTTCGTTATCCTCGTGTTTAGCGGGGGATTTTGCTTTTAATTTTGCCAGTCTGGCTGCTTCCAATGCTTCGGCCTGTGCTTGTTCCTGAGCGTCTACCATAGCAATAAAGTCTGTAAACCATAAAACATCAAGCACACTGACTAAATCCAAGTCTGCTTTAATATCCGCAACCACTGGCAAACTGCCGTGTTGAAAGGAATCCTGTAAAGCACTTAAACAAGCAAGTTCCTCACCTTTTAAGGCATGAATGCACGCCAAGTTATATGACGCAGTACCTTTTTGAATGTTATTAGCGCTCTCAAAACACTGTTTAGCTAAATCATATAATGCGTCCTTAACCGCCACTTTTTTCAAGCGTGCTAACTCCATATAGGCAACGCCACCATCGATGGCTGCACCTAAATAATGTGGATTAATCACCCGACAAAATGAAAATTTTTCAATAGCTTCACTATAAATTTTTTCTGCTTCTGTTCCAGTTTTGGATTGTGCTTGATGCAATAAAGCAAAGCCCCAATGGTACAACGCGTCTGCCCGCATAGGATCATCCATCATGACTTCTGCATAGCCTTGATAGGCTGCTTTATAAAGGTGATCAGCTGAAGTGCTAGGTTTATTACGTGCTTCTTGGCTTTGCTTGATCGCCGTTTTAAGCTGACCAGCACGTTTATTGAACAAATTAAGTAACGACATGAGCTCTCCTATAAAATGGACTTATTATTATTTTTTCATGTTTTATCACTGCTCACAGTGAGCATTTTGTAACATTGGAAGCAGTGACATCTGTTTAGGTCAGCATAACGCAATGCTTAGCGTTTACTACTTCTAGCGCTACCACGACGGCCTGCTGGCTTACCAAGATTATCAGGTGATTTTGACGATTTTCCTACTGGCGGCGTTTTTTTATTGTGTCGAAAATCTTTATTACCTGTTGTCTTATTGGGCGCATTTTTTTTCGGTGCCTCCGCAACAGTTAACGAAATAGGTTCGTGGCCTGTATCGGCAACACGTGGAATTTGCCGTTTTAAAAATTTTTCCAAGTCTGCTAAATAACGTGCTTCATCAGGACACACCAAAGAAATCGCTACGCCCGTTGCGCCTGCTCGACCTGTTCTACCAATTCTATGCACATAATCTTCTGGCACTTGGGGTAAATCAAAATTAACCACGTGTGGTAAGTCTTCAATATCCAAGCCACGTGCAGCAATATCTGTCGCCACTAAAACCGAGACCTTGCCAGTTTTAAATGCTTCTAAGGCTTTATTGCGAGCACCTTGTGTTTTATCGCCATGCAGTGCTGTTGCCCGAATTCCATCTGTCATTAATTGTTTTTGTAAACGATCGGCGCCATGTTTCGTGCGCACAAAGACCAAAACTTGTTGCCAATTATTGCTGCCGATCAAATACGATAACACCTCACGCTTATACTCTTTATTAATCGCGTATAACTGCTCTGTGATCGTATCAGCTGTGGCATTTTGTCGTGCAACGGACACTTCAGTGGGATTATTTAATAAGGCCGCTGCCAGCGTTTTAATGCCATTGGCAATCGTGGCAGAAAATAATACTGTTTGTCTACGCTTGGGTAATAATCCCATCAGCCTTTTTATATCAGGTAAAAAGCCCATATCTAACATACGATCAGCTTCATCTAATACCAAAATATCCACTTTTGATAAATTAACATTACGTTGCTGAACGTGATCAAGCAAGCGTCCTGGGGTCGCTACAATAATATCGCAACCACGTCGTAAATTACGCGTTTGCATTCCCACGCTTACCCCGCCCACAATCACTTCTGCAGTTAACGGGAGATATTTTCCATACGCTTTGATGCTATCAAACACTTGTAAGGCTAGTTCACGGGTGGGCGTTAAAATTAAGCCACGAACCGGACGAGATACTTGCGAAAAATCGACTTCTTCTGCTAAGCGTTGTAATAAAGGCAAAGCAAAACTTGCTGTTTTACCCGTACCTGTTTGTGCACCGGCTAAAATATCTTTACCACTTAACATCAATGGAATAGTTTGCTGTTGAACAGGTGTGGGGATGCTGTAACCTTGTTCGGCAACAGCGGTAAGAAGCGCTTCGGTTAAACCGAGTTGTTTAAAAGACATTAATACCTCAAAAATTTACTACAAAAACAAATACTATACTCTAAATATAGGAGAATTTTCTTTCTTAGCTTAGCGAATGCTATAACAGCCAGCTGTTTTATCGTGCGCTCGTTAACCTCCCGTCATATTCATATAGCGCATGATGACGGGTTGCTCATGCAGGTTAAATTCATGGCGTTCTGGTTTTATTAACATAGCATCGATAATTGCTTGCTTTAAATCTGCCACTTTATAGTCTGCACTGCGCATAAGCTGTTTTAAATCAATAGAATGCTCATTACCCAAACACAGCAATAAGCGCCCTTCAACGGTTAATCGCACTCGATTACAGCTACCACAAAAATTATGGCTATGCGGTGAGATAAAACCAACATTTGTGGTTGTTCCTGCGACGTGAAAATAATCTGAAGGTCCACCTGTTTTCGTTTCAGTATGATGTAAAGAAAATTCTTTAGCTAAATCAGCCTTAATTTGGTCACTTGAATAATACGCCTCTGCGCGATTATGCTGTTCAACAATCCCCAGCGGCATTTCTTCAATGAAACTAATATCAATGCCTTGTTTAATAGCATAACGAACTAAATCAGTCACTTCCAGATGATTACGATCTTTTAAAATAACCGCATTTAATTTAATACGGGTAAACTTTTGTGCTGTTGCACGTTCAATTCCTTGTAACACTTGCTGTAAGTTACCAGTTCGCGTGATGGCCTTAAATTTAATAGGATCTAAGGTGTCCAAACTGATATTAAGACGCTTAACGCCCGCTTTACATAAGGGCTCTGCTAACTCAACTAACTGTGAGCCGTTCGTTGTTAAGACCAACTCTTCAAGTGATGTTAACTGACCTAGCTGCTGTAATAATCCTAAAGCACCCTTACGAACCAAAGGCTCTCCGCCAGTAATACGAATTTTTTTTACGCCTAATTCAGTAAATGTTTTTGCAATATGGTAAATCTCTTCCAAAGATAAAATTGCTGCGCGAGGTAAAAACTCCATCTGTTCCGCCATGCAATACACACAACGAAAATCACAGCGATCGGTAATTGAAATACGTAAATATGTTATTTTTCGACCAAAACGATCGATTAATTGGTCGGTTGTCAATCCTGTTGTCATAAGTAATTGTGCTCTACAAAGTGATATAAAAGAGTCTTTATCATTGTTAAAGTAATGCCCTGTACAGGTAAATAAATCATACAAATTATATACTTATTGACATAAAAATGACTTATTTCACATGTTATAGTAAAAAAGTAAGTAGCCTAAGTTGCTTACACTTAATCTTATCTATTTTGGAGACTCTCATGCGTTTAATAAAAATCTTGCTAGCTGTTGCCGCGTTTTCGGCAGTACTATCACCGCTTGCAAGCCAAGCTAACGAAAAAATTTAATTAGGACCAAGACCCTTCTTTCTTGTTGATGACATGGACAAAAGTGCATTAAAAACAAGATTGCAACAATGTGTTAAAGGTCCTTTTTACAAAACTAATTTTTCTATTGGTCACCGTGGCGCTGCCATGCAGTTCCCAGAACACACTGAGCAATCCTACAAAGCAGCTGCCAAAATGGGTGCCGGTATTGTAGAGTGTGACGTAACATTTACTAAAGATAAAGAATTAGTCTGCCGTCACTCACAATGTGATTTACACACCACCACCAACATTCTTGACACACCCTTAGCAGAAAAATGCTCGGTTAAACCCGATTACAGCAGCGATACGCCTTTTGCTAATGTTAAATGCTGCACCAGCGACATCACTGTGGCTGAGTTTAAATCTTTAAAAGGTAAAATGGATGCAGGTAATTCTAAAGCAAAAACTCTTGCTGAATACCTAGATTCAACAGCTAACTGGCGTACTGATTTATACGCAAGTAACGGCAAATTAATGACTCATAAAGAAAGCATTGAGTTATTTAAAAAACTAAACGTCAAAATGACGCCAGAATTAAAAAGTGCCAGCGTTCCGATGCCTTTCGATGGGTTCAGCCAAGAAATGTATGCACAAAAAATGCTTGATGAGTATAAAGAAGCTG
>Ga0265593_1000684_pt1 | contig 17396 bp, 9 predicted proteins | sample saktaG_8_FD_190136 | JGI IMG/M metagenome (GOLD analysis project Ga0265593, IMG submission 190136) | Saline water microbial communities from Sakinaw Lake, British Columbia, Canada - sak_2011_5_24_36m | ecosystem: Environmental > Aquatic > Non-marine Saline and Alkaline > Saline ...
ACATCGACATCAACATCGCCAACAACTTCTTCGACAACTTCTTCGACATTGGCTACTACTACGACTACCACGACTACGACTACGACTACCACGACTACCACGACTACCACGACTACTTTACCATCGCCACCACTACCACCTGCGCTAAGAATTCCAATTCTTCACCCTCGAAGATGAAAGTGAATCATGAACGGTAAACCTGTATGGATAGTAAATATTGTTTTTTTCTGTGCATCATATCAGCCATATATCTATAAAAAGCAAGGAGTCAATACCCGTTCATATTCCGATGAATTCAAAAAAACTATTGACTTATATAGTCGATCATGCTTGAGAACACAGATGCAATGACATTGAGGACGGATTCACACAGCACACCGGATTCCAAATACCTAAGCCGTTTTATGAAATAGAACCTGGGACCAAAACTTCATACAACCCTTTGAAATTATATTTATAATTGACAAAAAGGAGTTGAGAATGAAATATCTGTTTCATAAGGGGATACTTGGTGTAATTTTTGTTTGTTGTCTTAGTATCCTGTTATCCGTGAATGCATTTGCATCTGGCCCCCCGCCAGACGCCCCCTGGCCCATGTTTCTGCATGATTCCTCCCATGCCGGCAGAAACGAATTGCACGGCCCATCGAGTGGATATCCTTTATGGGCTTTTCCCATCGTTGTTTCAGACCCATCGTCGCCGATTATCGGACCGGATGGAACGATTTACGTTGGTTCTTATTCCGGCATGCATGCCGTCAATCCGGATGGGACAGAGAAATGGAAATTCGTTACAGATGACGAAGTAACGTCCACCCCAGCGATTGATCAGGACGGCGTAGTTTATTTCGGCTGCAATAATTATTCCATCTTTGCAGTCAATCCGGATGGCAGCCAAAAATGGAGCGTACCCACCGAACGCAAAATTCATTCTTCTCCGGTGATCACTCCGGACGGTCTGATTGTGATCGGATCGTATGATTACTATGTATATGCAGTCGATTCGGCAACCGGAGAAGTGAAATGGACATTCACCGCAACCACCCCACCTGATCCTGAAATCGAATGGATTTACGCATCTCCTGCCATCGGACCGGACGGGACCTTATATGTCGCCACCAACAAAGAAGTTCTTGCTCTGGATATCAATACAGGAAGCACCCCAACCCAAAAATGGTCTCATGCGGTTGCTACGAAAGATCTGAAATCATCTCCTGCAATCGGATCAGATGGAAGTATTTATATCGGTACCCGCGACCATACCCTGATATCCCTCAAGTCGGCAAATGGAACAGTAAACTGGTCTTATACCGGCATAGGCGACATCCGGTCCTCCCCTGCCATCGGGCCGGATGGAACCATATACATTGCTGATGCAGACAGCCCCATTGATGGCTATGGTTATTTGTATGCACTGGATCCTGCTGACGGCCATAAAAAATGGTCTTGTCAGACAGGCAATGTCTATGATCAATCTCCTGCAGTCGACAGCAACGGCATTGTGTACATCGGCGGCGGCGATAACTTTATTCACGCGATCGACCCGGAAGGAAACGAACTTTGGAGCTATCCCGGAACAGGAGGTTCTTTTTCATCCATTGCCATTGGGAAAAATCAGACGTTGTATTATGCCGCTACAGGCGACGGATATCTGTTTGCCATAGGCCCTTCATCCTGGCCCATGTTCCGGAATAACCAGTATCATACTGGTACAAACACAAACATGGGACCAACGACCAATAATCTCAAATGGGGCGTTAATGCTACCGGTCCTGATGGTTTATATATCAATCCAGCGAACAATGAATTCTGCTCCTCACCGGCCGTCAGTCCTTCCGGAACGGTTTATATCGGGGGCAGCTCGTTGAGGGCGTATTATCCTGATGGAACATTGAAATGGGATTTCAATAGCGAACACAATGCGTTCATGTCATCCCCGGCAATCGGCAAAAGCGGAATCATTTACGCTGCGGATCTGGCCGGACGTTTATATGCTCTTGATCCGGCAACCGGCACTGAAATCACGCGCTATGCAACGGGAAGCCAAATTTACTCTTCACCTGTAATCGATCCGGGCGGCACAATTTACATCGGATCAGACGATGGAAAAGTCCACGCCGTATATCCTGTAGTGGAAGGTTCCATCGCCCTTAACTGGTCGTATCCAACCGTCGGGCCGGTGAAATCATCTCCGGCCATCGGTTTAGACGGCCGTATCTATGTTGGTTCAACCGACGGCATCTTCTATGCCTTAGATCCTTATGACGGTTCACTGAAATGGAAATATCCGTCCAGCGGTTCACTTGGTCTCATTAAATCATCCCCAGCCGTGGACAACAAATCCGGCTATATTTATTTTGGAACAGACGATCGTGTGGTAGCGCTCAAACAGGACGGAACATTTTGTTGGGAATTCAGCCCCACACCAAGCGAAACTTTTGACTCATCACCAGCAATCAGCCAGGACGGATTGATGGTTTACATTGGTTCCACCAAAACTGGAGGAGGAGAAGGCGCTCTCTATGCTTTATCCGCTATCGAAGACCCCGACCCCGCTCCGCGTGTGAAATGGACTTATCCATGTGGCCCGGTTTTGTCTTCACCTGTAATCGGGGCTGATGGATTGATTTATTTCGGCGACAAGACCGGAAAAATTATTGCGCTCAACCCGGATGGTACTCTGGGATGGTTTTATAATACAATCCCTACCGACTCAACGTTCTTATCATCCTCGCCGGCTATCGGCATGAATAAAACCCTCTATATTGGTTCATACGATTATAGTTCTCCAGGCCATTACAACCTATTGGCTATCGGACTGCCATCGGGCTATATCAGTCTGCCTGCGGCTTCCCACGAAACTCCAATAGTAAACGCCTATCGCATGATCGGTATCCCTGTCACGCCGGCAGATACCGATACTTTCAATTCTCTAAAAACGTTCTGGGGAGGCGTTTATGATCCTGGCTCATGGCGCCTTTTCGCTTATACGGGCGGAGCATTTCATGAAATTTCAGCAGCCGGTCAGGATTCCATCAGTTTTGGCAAAGGCTGGTTCATTATTTCAGCCGATGAACAAATAAAAATTGAAATTTCTGGCGATATTCTGGAAACAGATTTTTCGACGTCTGTTGAATCAGGGTATATTTTACTGGCATGTCCCTTTCAGGATAAAAGTGTAACATGGGCAACCGTTGTCGATGATAATACTCCCCTGCAACTGGGAGCCAACCTTTATTACTGGAATGGTTCAGGCGATTATGTAGTCGCGCCCACCATGGAACCGTGGAAATCGTATTTCGCCTGGGTTGAAAATGCAGGAACACTGATGATTAATCGCGATGCTGGAGCCTACCAATTAATTAATATCCGCAAAAATGCGTCAATGCAACGGACAGACGCAAGCATTGCTCGATCAAAGGGTCGTCAACCGCCGCCCCCGTTGGCACCCGGCTCATTTATTCAGATCACTTCTCCAAATGCAAATGAAAACTGGATAGGGGGGGAACAGCATCAAGTCACCTGGAATTCTATTGGAATATCTCCTGAAGGGTTTGTCGGAGCCGTTGATATCGCACTTTCATCGGACAGCGGTAATACCTTCACGGTTCTAAAAAAACATTTTCCCAATTCCGGTTCTTATAACTGGCGGATACCCGATGTAATAAAATCAAGCAGATGCCTGATAAAGATTACATCCGTACTGTATCCTTGTATTTCAGACGTTTCAGACACTTATTTCAGTATCCAATGAAAATACCTTTGGAAAATAATTTTTGTCTCCATCGACCGTCTGCAGACAAAGTGCACGCGTAAGGGTTAGGGTTCGATCACCGAAGGAATTTCCGTCAGCCGATATCCTTGAAATCCACAGCTTTCAGCGCAATCCCGGCATCCTTCACCTTCCGGGAAAATTCTTCCAGTAGGGCGTTGAGCGCCAGGCGGTGGTCTTCCTGGTAAAAGAGGAAGAGGCTCGTCATTTTCCGTTCGACCCGGCTGTCACCCGGAGCGGGCGAGCCCAGGTCCTGAGAAACCTGCAGAAGGAAGGAGAGGATTTCTGCCATGGACTGAAAGCGGTCTTTCGGTTTTTTCTGGGTAGCCTTCCAGATAAATTGGCAGAGACTTTCCGGGAGATCGGATACCCAATATCGAGGATCGGGAATTTCCTTAGTCAGGTGGGCTTCCATTAAAAGAGAAGGATCGTCCACGGGATAGGGGAGCACACCGGTAAGCAGCTCAAAAGTCATGATGCCCAGAGAATACACGTCGGCCCGGCCGTCAACCACCTCTCCCTCGATCTGTTCCGGCGAAACATAATAGGGGGTCCCCAGGCCGCAAATTGTTTCGGAGCCTGGGGGGCAGGCCAGGCCGAAATCCAGGATTTTCAACTGATCGTTCGAAGGGAGAAAAATGTTGGCGGGCTTTATATCCAGGTGCACCAGCCCATGTTTATGGGCGTATTCCAATCCATAAACGATCGGATACAGCAATTCCAGAACCTGTTTGACCGGAAGCAGCCCGACTTTTTTCAGGAGGACATCCAGGGGAGTTCCCTCCAGATACTCCATGATGATAAACAGAGTTCGAAAACGCTCTTCAAAGTCGTAGACCTTGACAATGTGCCGATGATTCAATGCAGCCACTGTCCTGGCCTCCTTACGAAAATTATAGATGAAGTCTTTATCCATGGCCATATCGTGTTTCATCATTTTGATGGCAACCGGCATTTCGAGGTCTAAGTGCCGACCTTTATAGACGACGCTATATCCCCCATGCCCAATAATATCGGTGACCAAATATTTACCGATAATCCGGTCTGCAGTATTCGGGGAGGAATCAAAGCGGTTGGACACCAGTTCGGTGAGAAATACCCGCAGATCGGGATATTCTGTAGATAGCTCCTCAAACCGCTCTTTGGTCAACCCCCAGAGCACCATGTCGGTCTCGGCCGTCACACGGGCGCATCGGGTCTCCCCGGTAAGCACTGCCATCTCGCCAACAACATCCCTTTCACGGAGACGGGTAACAAAAACCAATTCCCCGCCCTTTTCCAGATGAACCACACAGGTCCCCTTTTGAATAATAAAAAAAGTGTCTCCGGGAGCTCCCTGGTCGATCAATCGTTCCCCGGCCTGGAGCGAAACACGGAAAATACTGTTCAGGACGGAACAGACCGCCTCGCGAGGGACGGCCCGAAGCAGTTTGGTACGGATAAAAAATTCATAATCAGCCATCAAGGGGCGGGAATTGTTTTCTTCAGCCTGGAAGTTTGGGATCGACCATTCCTGACATGCCGGATGGAAAGTCAGTCCCAGATTGAAAAAGCCTGCTTTATGAGTCGCTGAGGCGCACCAAGTGACCATGCCCTGAAAATGACTCCAAACTTTATCCTTTTGAGAGTAAACTTCCAAGCCGATGGGTGAATCCAATTTCAAGGGGAAATCGGACAAGGCCAAGAAGCCGTTCTTGCTTTCATTGAGTAGATCTACAAAATGAGAAATCCAATCCGTAGAGGTAAGGAAAAGCGGATTGTTTTGAAGACAAAAAAGGACGCCTATTTTGGGGACAGACAAACCTTCCCTGGCCGAACAGCGGTGATCCATATGAGGATGCATAGCTTCTCCTTCAGCACTTGCGGGGTTAAGGAGCGGTGTTCCGGATCGAGATGCATATTTGGCAGCATGCCTGCGAAGATCAAGAGATGATCAAATGTTTTAATGACCGCCTGACAGTTCATTTATGGTTAAAGATACCAGAAATATTCATGAATAAAAATCCGGAAATAAATACTTTCTGATACTGGAAGTATTATTGACATATCACCTATCGTTTAAATCCTCATTTCTCAAATCATTTTTACTGAATCAATTCCATATTTTCAAATCGACCCGCGGGCGCACTTGGTCATCCGTCCATACATTTATAAATGGATTTCAAGTCCAGTCCCTTCTGTAATGGTTTTTCGCAGATCACCAGGGCAAACGTTGTAGGATTCACTCAGCGTTTCAGTTCCACAATCACTGACTTTCAGGAACTCCACGTCATATACATCAGGGAGATCCGGGATAATATGAACATGGGTGACCATCGGTGTTCCTTTTTTGCAGATTTTCTCTCACGTGACAAATTTCAGAGCATGGTGGCATCCCCCGGATTTTTATTTTCACTCTGGATTTGTGCCAAATTTTCCTACTTGTCAATATTTTTCAGATGGATCAATATCGGCATATCTTTCTCGGTTGATGATATTCTTGTTGACTTAACATGCTGATATTCATACAGGGGTAACGACAATTTCATATCGTGAAATTATCAGTAAACTATACACTTGATGGCCCGCTTTTATCATCGATAGAGCCTTACGGACCGCTATTCTTTATGGGAGGTTGCCTTGTCATTACACAGACTTTGTTCGGTCATTTTGTTAACAGCTTTAGCGCTGGTTTTGTCTGTCAGAGGATATGCTTCTGTCATTCCGCAAAATGATTTGGCAAAATGGCAAATGACAGGCCAGGTCGGCGGTCCAACAGAGGCTATCGCGGTGCAAGGGAGTTACGCGTTCCTTGGGGTAGGATTAAGGCTGATTGTAATTGATATTTCCAACCCTGCCAATCCGCATCAGGTTGGCGCAACTACGCCATTCCCTTATTTTGTCGAAGGTATCGCAGTACTAGGAAAATTTGCCTTTGTCGCAGCGGGCGGAGCAGGCTTGCAGGTGGTAGACATTTCTAATCCGGTTCATCCAACCGTAGTAGGTGCATGGGATTCAGCCGGCTACGCAGAGGGGGTAACGGTTGTCGGCAATATCGTTTATCTGGCTGATGGTCCCTATGGTTTGCGCATCCTGGATGTATCCAATCCAGCCAAGCCCACCCCGGTTAGTTTTGCCTATCCTACAGATTATGTTTTTGGAGTAACCGTAGTTGAAAATGTGGCATACATTGCTGCAGGAGCAGCCGGCCTGTTACTGCTGGATGTGTCCAATCCACTTTATCCTGTTGAGCTAAGCGCTATAGAAACCCCCGGTTATGCTCACCATGTAGCTGTAAATGGTACGAAAGCATATGTGGCTGATGGATGGGATGGAATCCGCGTAATTGATGTCACGGACACATGTCAACCCCAAGAAATAGGACACATTCAAACACCAGGCCAGGCTTTTGATGTCGCTATTTCTGGTAATTGCGCGTATGTAGCGGACGCATTCAAAGGAGTGCGGATATTGGACATTTCTAACCCATCGCAGTCATTTGAAATAGGCGGATATTCCGTAAAAAAAGGTCATGCGGGTCAACTGGCAATAGTTGGCAATACGGTATATGTGGCAGACCGCAATTGGGGGTTGGAGATTGTTGATGTATCTAATCCAGCCGCACCACTCCCGCTTGGGGATTACAAACCATTTGGAATGGCCTATTCCGTTGCAGTTTCGGGTGAATACGCCTACATCGCGGCCGGCGCTTTTGGATTACGAGTGGTGAATAATTCGAACCCAGTCCTTCCCGTTGAAGTTGGTACCTTTGCTACCGATTATTTTGTCTCATCTGTGGCAGTGGAGGGACATTATGCCTATGTGGCTACCGACATTGGACAAACCCTCTATATTTTAGATATTACAAATCCATCTAACATCGTGCTGGTCGGTTATTGTGTACGTGTGAGCCCTGGTGAATTCGGAGCTTACCATGATATAGCAGTTTCTGGCGGTTTTGCATATCTTGCAAACGAAAGTGGATTGGTCATCATTGATATATCCGATCCATATCATCCCGAGGAGCGCGGATTCATAAAACTATGGGAGTGGCCAGGTGGTGAAATATTAAGTCAATCCTCAGGTGTAGTCGTGAATGGGAACTTGGCTTACGTGGCTACAGGAAAAGCAGGGGTAAAGATCGTGGATGTTTCTAAACCAGCCAATCCGACGCTGGTTGGAAATTGTCGCTGGGATGATACTTTTGTCCAAGATGTGGCTGTATCTGAAGGTTTTGCCTATGTTGCAGATGCGGGCGGCTTGACTGTGGTTGATATTTCTGATCCAAAAAAACCGGTACGCCTGTCACACATTAACACGTCTGGTTTTACAGAAAGAGTTGTTTTCAATGGTCATACCGCCTATTTGTCCAATGGAAGCACAGGGCTGTCGATGATTGATGTTTCAAACCCTAACAGCCCAATACTGTCCGGAGGATATAACACACCAGGATATGCCCATGATATTGTCATAGACTCCGGCCATATCTATGTTGCAGATAACGATGGCGGCCTGATCATATTGCAAAAAACGTCTACCCAGCAAACATCAGGGTCACTGGATATTAATGTCGGGTCCGGATGGCAAGAGAAAAGACTGGGCGTGCAGCTGACGACCGCCAAAAGAAAAGGAAGCGGATCGTTTTATCCTCCCGTCGTTTCAACGCCAAATCAGTCCGGCGATCTGCTTTACAAAGATATTTTCAAAACTTTCAGCCGCAATGGCATCGTTTCCACTCTGGATGCCCCGACAACAACATGTGTTGTAAATAGCAAAGCCGATGATGGTGTGGGTACTCTGCGCAACTGTTTAACGAATGCTCAAAGTGGTTCCACGATATATTTTCATCCGGCAATTTTTCCCCCCACAAATCCTCAAACGATCATGCTTTCCAGTATGCTGCCTACTTTGAATCAAGATTATCTAACCATAGATGCCTCCAATGCGGGTGTCATTCTCGATGGAAGTGGAATTCCATCTGGAACGTGGGGTTTTTGGGGATTGGGTTTAAATGTTATGTCGAGCAATAACACCATCAAGGGCCTGCAAATTGTACGTTTTCCCCAAGGCGGCATTTCTTTAGGAGGTATTGCAACGAACAATCAGATCGGTGGCGACAGAACCAAGGGAAATGGACCTCTGGGGGAAGGCAACTTGATCAGCGGCAATGGTGATTTCGGCTTGGCAATAAGCCCTGATGGCTCAGAAAACAACCTTGTCATCGGAAATCTGATTGGTACAGACATCACCGGGAAAGTTGCTTATCCCAACCGAGGAAATGGAATTTCCATCGGTGGATATAACGGATCCATCGCTGCCGGCAATCGAATTGGAGGATATACACCTGGTGAAAGGAACATCATCAGTGGGAATGGTATACATGGAATCGGTTTTATTGGGAGTATGACTTTCGGTAATATTGTGCTTGGCAACTATATTGGCGTCGACATCAGTGGAAGTACGGCGTTAGGAAATGGAGATCATGGCGTCGGCATAGAAATGGGAGCCTATGGCAACATTGTCCAGGAGAATATCATCGTTACGACCGGCAGAAATTGTGTCCTCATCAGCGACTGGGGCGGTTCCTATAATACTATAATCGGCAACTTAATAGGTACAGATGCCAGCGGCACTTATGCGCTTGGAGGTGGGCAGGGCGCAATTGGAATACTCGGGGGGGCGGGTTACAACCGCATCGGGGGAAAATTGCCCGAAGACAGAAATGTGATTGTCGGGGGGATTAGCATTAATAGAATGGCAGGAATCGGGAATCTGATTATTGGCAACTTTATCGGGACCAACATCAGCGGTACAGTGAGCTTGAACGGAGTTGGCTCGGGCGTCATGCTGGATGGTTGCAGATACGTCTTTGTTGGTGGAAACACCTCTGGCGAAAGGAATGTGATTAGCGGCAATTCTTTTGGTGGAATCAGGATTAACCCCGGTGTTGAACATGCCTTCATCAATCGAAACTACATTGGTTTAGATACCAGCGGATCTTTATCGATTGGAAATGGACAAGGCGGCATCATTTTGAATAGCGCTGAGCACATTTTCGTCCAGAATAATGCCATTGCCTATCACACCTACCCTAACCCTGGTATCCAGATCACAACTACAGGATTCAATACCATTCGTCATAATTCCATTTATAGCAACGCCGCAGGAATTCAAAACTCTGATGGGGGCAACAACATGCTGTTCCCACCTGTGATTAAGCTGACCAATACCGGGCTCACAGGTACTGCCTGCCCTGGCTGCACTGTGGAGTTTTTCCTTGACTCCGAGGATGAAGGTCGGGCCTATATCGGCAATTCCATCGCAGATGCAAGCGGCACCTTCAGCCATTCTGCGGTGTGTCCTGTCCCATATCCCAACCTGACCGCAACGGCAACCGATTTCTACGGAAACACTTCGCAGTTCTCATCACCACAACCAGTGAATTGGAATTGTACATCGCCCAATCCTGTGCCGGCTTTGGCCAGTCTGAATCCAACCTCAATCACTGCCGTCAGCCCTACATTTCTGCTTACAGCAACCGGCATAAACTTCATCCCCAATTCAAGGATTCGCTGGAACAGCATTGATTTGCCTACCACCTTTATCAACAACACGCATTTGACAGCAGTTATTCCGTCCGGCTTTATTACTTTGACAGGGATTGCCAACATCATTGTTTATAACCCAGAGCCAGGCGGAGGAATATCAAATGCAATAACGTTTACATTATTACCGCCAATTGGAACCCATACTAACTGCACCGCTACTTTATACACCAACATGTCTCTGCACATTCCAATTCTGACCTGTAATGGTACTGCTTTTTGGGCCGATCTATCCTATGTTCCGAATACAATGGACTTCATATTAACAAACTATGGTGTCCTTTCAGACACAAGCTCTTTCAATGGGTGCGCACCGTCTTCTCTGTCTGCTGACCTTAAGCTACATATCCCGATGTGTTCTGTCGGCGACACCTCTTATTGGGCGGATCTTCAGTATGCACATGATTTGATTTTTACGTTAACAGGCGCGGGACAGTACTAAAGGGGAACTTTCCGGATAATTTTCTAAGTCTATGATATTCAGTATAGCCTTATCAGAAAGAAGAAAGCGCCATAAAACTGGAAGTGACTGTATCGGAGATTGCGGATATTTCAAGGAGTTCATACGTCGAACCAAAGTTATGGAGATCGTAGTCCCTCGCTACTACAGGGGTTGGTATGCCATCATCGGGGGGCAGTATCAGCATAAAATTGTTGCTCAAATAAAGTTAGACTGCTGAAGTCAAATAACACTGGATTTACATTTAATCCTGTACGATTTTGTCCATTTATTGTCGGTGTTAGCACCTATCCGGCGAAGATCGGCAACTGATGAACGAACTGATTGAAGATCACATATTTTCCCGTAGTACTACAAAGGCGCTGGTAGAGGCCAACATGCGTTACCGGAAGGGAGACCAAGCAGCACTTGGTGAAATAAAGGATCGTCTGAAAACGCTTGTTGATTTCTATCCAAAACATATCAAGAAGGAAGACGATGTATTCTTTCCTGCTTCCCGGGCTTACTTCTCAGATAGAGAGGATCAAGCGATGCTTGCAGAGTTTTGGGAGTTTGACAGAAAAATGATTCATGAGAAGTACAAGTCTGTGGTCAAGGAGTTTGAGGCAAAATTAATGGCTCCTCGCTGTCTCTAGTGGGTAACCTCAAAATTCATGAGGGCAAATTGAATTGTAGTTTACCCGTAATCAAGTAGATCATAGCGATCAGATAGTCGTTTGTGCGATACCCTCTGGCTCTGGCTTTTGCGGCCTGGACCAAGCTGTTGATTCCTTCCAGGATGCCATTGCTGATCTTGGATTTGAACCAGTTCAACACCCCGTCCCAGTGTTCTTTGATAGTATATGCGGCTTTCTTCATCGGTTCTAAACGGCTATGTGTTGCCCAATAGTACCATTTTTTCAAAAATGGTTCCGCCTGATCTGGGGGTAGAAGCCATACCTCCTGGAAGTTTAACCGCAGTTGATATGCACGCATGGTTTTTAGATTTAGGTCTTTGAGCCAGCCCTTTCAAGGTGGCATAAAATACACTGAATGATATTCATAAAATAAATCTAGACATATTACTAGTTTATCGATAACCTCCAGGAATAATAACCCATATTCCATCTGGAGGTAGACAATATGTTCAGTCCAATTTTTGATCGATTTGCTAAAGACAGTCCAGTGTCGGTAATTGCCCGTGCCGCAATCGAACGGGTGTTGAATCCAACGCAACTGAACGAATGGTTCGATTCGACGGCAAAAGCACAATACACAAAAGAGCTGCTGTTCTCAACGGTCTTTGACATCATAAGCCAGGTTGTTTGTGAAAGCCGTCGTTCTGTAAATGCCGCTTATCAGGCTTCAAAAGAGCAAATCGGTGTTTCCATCACGTCTCTTTACAATAAGCTCAACGGTATCGAATCCAACACGTCCGCAGAACTTGTTCGATACGCTGCCGGACAGGTAGCCCCGGTCATTGAAAAACTTGACGGAGCACCAGCCTGTGCATTGCCTGGTTTCCGGATAAAACTGCTTGACGGCAATTGTATTGAAAAAAGCCAGCATCGGATCAAAGAGCTCCGATCGATAGCTGCCGGGCCTTTGCCTGGCAAATCGCTTGTTGTTTATGATCCGCTCCTGCGTCTTCCGATTGATGTTTTTCCATGTGAAGACGGTCATGCTCAGGAACGCTCACTATTAACCAGTGTTCTTCAAACGGTAATGCCCAGAGATGTCTGGATTGCAGATCGCAATTTCTGTACACTTGATTTCACCTGTGGAATTGATTCAAAAGGGGCTTTCTTTATTATCCGTGAACACAGAAAGTATCCGTTCCAACCCCTTGGAGAAGAAATATTCATTGGCGAAATCGAAACTGGAACCGTTTATGAACAGCCCATATCGGTTATCGATCAAAATGGTAAAGAACACATTTTCAGACGTTGCCGCATCAGACTCAAGAAAGAAACCCGAGATGGCGACAGTGAGATTTGCATCATCTCCAATTTACCGCAAGAAGCGGCAGAGGCGACGAAAATTGCCGATCAATATCGAACCCGCTGGACGATTGAGACTGCTTTTCAAGAGCTCACCGAACATTTGAATTCGGAAATCAACTCGCTTGGCTATCCGCGGGCAGCCCTTTTTGGTTTTTGTGTGGCACTTGTAACCTACATGGTCCTTTCCGTCATCAAAGCGGCACTTGGAAGCGTTCATGGCCACGATACGATCAAAAACAATGTATCCGGATATTATCTGGCCGATGAAATATCCGGAACATACCGTGGGATGATGATCGCGATCCCAGACGATGAGTGGAGCTTGTTTGCCCGGATGACAACCGACGAATTCGTCGAATTACTCAAGGTACTTGCTTCAAATGTTAAACTGTCGGCATTCAAAAAGCACCCTCGCGGGCCGAAGAAACCGGCGTTAAAAAGAATCATGAACAAGAACTCTCCTCATGTTTCTACGACAAAATTGCTCGCAAACAGAAAAAAGAAATAAGTACTACCTTGAAAGGGCTGGTCTTTGAGCTTGAGGTCTTCCAGTAGATTAGACTGTTTACTTGTGAGATTTTCTGGATTTTTTAAGAAAATGTATCGGGTGTTCTTCAGCTCAGGTTGCCCCTTTTGCTCCTGACGGCGAACCTCATCCACTGCCTCGTTGAGAGTTTTTATAATATGGAATTTATCAAATGTGATTTGAGCATTGGGCAAATTCTCTTTAATTCCCTTGATAAAGGCTGGAGACATATCGCAGCTGACATCATCAATTGCCTCAGGATTGCCGCCATGATCGATGAGATCATCCTTAAATCGCCCAATGGTAGCGTTATCCTTGCCTTCTGTGGCAAAGATGGTTTTTGATTCTTCAAGATCAACAACAAGGGTAACGTAATTATGTCCTCGCTTACTGGATGTTTCATCGATTCCGACCTGTTTGACATCGGAGTAGTCAGCCTCATCTCTTGCTTCATTTACATGATGCTGGACAAGTCTCCACAGGCGGGTATCATGCTCGGTAACCAGTTCGGCAATTCGTTTTACAGGCATGGAAGGCGCCAGAAGCATGATATAGGCTTCAAACAGCAGAGTGAATCCGCTGCCTTCTCTGGCCCAGGGAACATTGACCACTCTGACACCGCAGTTACTGCACTTGATACGGGGGACCCGAGCGTACATGTAAGTTTCATGCTGGAAAAAATTCAAATGTCTCCAGGATTTTTGGTCAGTGTCATGGACCGTACAGTCTGCTCGTCCACAGTCAGGACAGAAAAATCGGCTTCCCTTGGCAAAGTCCAGATAAATATCCAGACGTTTATGGTTAACATCAAATTGACACTCCGCAACCTTCCATGGGGGTGTCAGCATCAACGCAATTTGGATGAGTTCTGTTTCTTTCATGACCGAAAAACTAACACGATCAAGACCAGATTTCAACCTGGTTACCCACTAGATACAGCGAGGAGCCATCTTGGCTCCTCGCTGTTTCGTGTGGCAAACACCTATGATGTACCGACCTCATGTATCGTTATCCTATTCGCAACATCTGACGACTTGAAAATGCTCAATAATACCATCCGTATTCTTAAAGATGGAAGGACTCAAGAATATATGCAAGAAAGCATAACTTTTCAAATATGGTTTTAGATATTTCGGGTGGATCACCCATACAAAACATCAATGAACCAGAAAGTTTATCTATGATTAAGTTTGGGGATTCGAGCACCTCTGCAGCACATAATGTATTTGCTCCGGTACTTTTCTTAAGCCTTTTCTGTATGCTCTTTTTCGAATGGATTCTATTCACTGCTTTTGCCGTTGCGATACAGTTTTCAGGTATTGTGGTTGATCCCCAAGGACACCCCATCAGTAAAGCGACTGTGCGTCTTCAAGGGACTTCTTCTTCAGCCTTGACCGGCCCGACCGGTCATTTCAAGATATGTATTGATAACGCTGTAATTTCAAAGCACATCACGGCATGGAAAAATGGTTATTACAACGGCGGACAATCTGTTTCGGCCGAAGGCACGGAATACTCCATCGTATTAAACCCCATCCATAAGGGTGACAACGGAAAGTATGCATGGCTTCCCTCTTTATATGAATCGTTGATAGACGGCCAACCTGAAATCAAGCCATGCCAGCAATGCCATGCGGAACTTACCGATCAATGGAAAAATAGCACTCATGGAACTTCTGCGATTAATCCCCTCTTTTTAGCCTTTTTCAGCGGGATCGACATTAACGGGAAAATGAGCACCGGGCCGGGTTATAAGCTGGATTTCCCAAATTCCAACGGGAATTGCTCCACCTGTCATGTGCCTGCAATGGCCCTGAATAACCCATTTAATTCCGATCCCCGAGAAGCGCGCGGGGTTGAGAGAGAAGGCGTGTTCTGCGATCTCTGCCACAAAATTGATGAGGCCAGAATCGACAGCACCGGCGGATATCCAGGGACATTGTCGTTCCGGTTCAATAGACCTGCTGAGGGACATCAGCTCTTTTACGGACAATATGACGACGTATTCCCGGGCGATGACAGTTACCACCCGCTCTACAAAGAGAGCCGCTACTGCGCGCCCTGTCATCACGGGAAGTTTTGGAATGTACTGATGTATTCCGAATTTGAGGAATGGGCTGAGAGCGCCTATGCCGCGAAGAATGTCCATTGTCAAGACTGTCATATGACACATGATGGCATCACGACCCGCTTTGCCCTCGAAAAGGAAGGAAGTGTTAATCGCAGTCCGGAGACAATCCCTTCACATGTATTTAACGGCGTCGGAGATCGGGTTTTGATGACGGAAGCGATTGACCTTGATGTCCAGGCTGAACTGAAAGAGAGTGATCTGGTTGTGATAGCTACGGTTAAGAACGTCAAAGCAGGACATCATTACCCCACGGGGAATCCCATGCGGAATCTGATCCTGCTGGTGGAAGTCAGTGGTGAAAATGGGCACGACCTGCCCTTGATTTCTGGTGATAGGGTGCCGGTTTGGGGTGGAATTGGGTCTGTTGAAAAGGGTAACTATGCGGGTTTGCCGGGCAAGGGGTTTGCCAAGGTGCTGAGAGATACAATTTCCTATTCCGATGGCCGGGGGCAGAGACATTTCCAGCCCGAGTATCCGGCGCCGCATTGGCGTCCTGTATTTATCGAATCAGACAACAGGATTCCCGCCTACGGAGCCGACATTTCACGATATGGATTTGGTGTGCCTACAGATCTGTGCGGGTCAATCCATGTCACCGCCAAATTGATTTTTCGTAAGTCTTATAAAAACTGGATAGATGCCAAGGGTTTTGAGATAAACGACTTGGAACTTGCTCGGAAGAGCCTAACGGTTGGGAGGTAATCATGTTGAATCTGGCCAGAGAACGCAATTTAAAGACCACGCTGGTGATGTTTTCATTATTTTTTGTACTGTTCGTCGCTTCCGACAGTTTCGCTCAGACCATCATTTTTCAGGACGACTTCGGCAGCGGAAATGCCGATCGCTGGCAACTACAGGAAGGATGGCAAGTTGTGTATGATGACGGTAATTTTGTTTTGAGCAGTTCTCAGCACTCTTTTACAAGTACCGGAAGCACTCTCTGGACAAATTACAGTTTGACATTAAGGGTTAAGCTGATGACCGCTGGTTCTGGCACACACCTTAACTACCGCTGTCAAGGATGTTATCGTTATTTTATCGGTTTCAATATGGGAGGGGTGTATATAGGTAAAACGTATCCTTGTGATACACAGCCACAATTGGTGAATGTTTCCGGGGCGCACAATGTCAATCAATGGTACACAGTTAAGATAGTCGGTAATGCTGGCAACATAAAGGTCTATGTTGATGGACTTCTACAGATTGACTTCACGGACCCTATCCCTCTAACCGCAGGTGCAATTTCCTTTGAAGGATTCGATAATTCTACTGTATATTTTGACGATGTAGTGGTGGCAACCGATGAACCCCTTTCCGTGACCCCGTGGCAAAGCACCGGCGGCCCTCTTGGAGGGCTTGGCTACGATGTGCGTATCCATCCGGAAAACAAGAGTATCATGTATGTTACCGATAATTATGCGGGAGTGCTACGAAGTGATAATGGCGGTCAGACATGGAATCAGACAAATGACGGCATTAGTATCAGATCTGGAACCACTGGCGATGCCGTCAATATCTTCAGCCTGACTGTGGACCAGAATAACCCTGCAATCATCTGGGCCGGAACGAACGGGCAGGTATCCTCGTTCGGGGTTTATAAAAGCACGGATGGAGGCGCCACCTGGACTTCAAAAACAAATGGTATGGCCCTGAACGGTGAAGTCGGAATGGTCTTCCGGGGTTTTACCATTCAGCAGGGCAATTCAAATATTGTCTATGCCCAGGCGGAGATACCGACAACCATACAAGGCAGGGAATTCAACCGCGTAAAGGGCCGTGTCTATAAAACAACAGATGGCGGAGCAACATGGGGGCTTATCTGGCAGGGAGACAGCCTGGCCCGATATCTGATCATTGATCCGGACCATTCGGATGTTCTCTATCTGTCCACCGGTATTTTCGACAGGGAGGCGTTTAACTCGAACTGCGGTAATGGCACACG
>Ga0265593_1000688_pt1 | contig 17368 bp, 13 predicted proteins | sample saktaG_8_FD_190136 | JGI IMG/M metagenome (GOLD analysis project Ga0265593, IMG submission 190136) | Saline water microbial communities from Sakinaw Lake, British Columbia, Canada - sak_2011_5_24_36m | ecosystem: Environmental > Aquatic > Non-marine Saline and Alkaline > Saline ...
CATCAATTTTTTTATATTTCCTTATATAGGGCTTTTATCGAGTCGATGGCCAGCGAAAATGCCAGCCGCCTAACGGCGATGCAGAAAGCCGAAGAGAACATCGAGGAACGTTTGGATAATCTGAACGCTCAATTTAACCGTCAGCGGCAAAATTCGATTACCGAAGAATTACTGGATATTGTTGCCGGTTTCGAAGCCCTGGCAAAATCTATTTGATTCATTCAATTATTCTTTGTATTCCCTTAGCTGTAACTATATCAACTAATACAGCAGTTATTTAATTTTAGGTTTGGTATTCCCGGAGAAAAATATGTTCTGTTTGCTCTTTCCAATTTTATATTCTTCTATGGGGGTCGGCCCTTCTTAAAAGGTTTTTTTGATGAGTCCAGGAAGAAACAGCCAGGAATGATGACCTTTATTGCCTTAGCCACATCAGTAGCCTATTTTTATAGTTCAGCTGTAGTTTTCGCAGGGATTTCTTCTTCTCGACTTTTAACAAAAGGCTATGGCCAGTATAAGAAACTTTTCGAATAATAAGCCGAATTCTTACTATAAAATATGAACCGATACTAGAGTAAATAATATTTACCAAATTCGCTCCCTTGACTTTTAATTTATTGCAATAGATAAAATCCAGAGGCATGGTTCTAAGCTGAGCATCTTTTCGCAATATACTGAATAAAAGCTTTTATTGTTCTTGACTAAATTTTAAAAAAAGTATATTATAAAATAAATGTTATTATAAAACTTAAATTAAGTATTGAAAAAAGAAATCTTCAAAAATTCACCGAATTCTAATCCGAAAATTACCTGCAAGCTACTATTAAACAACGAAAGGAGGGATGTATATTTCTAAAAATATAAACCCGGTTAACACGATTATTACGATGCAGAAAATTCAGTTTTTGCTTTGGGTACAAGTATTACAAATTTTAATTTTATTTTCAAAGGGGATGAAAAAAGTGAAAAAGATAATGATTTTTACTATAGCCGTAACTTTTATAGTTTCAATGTTATTTATTGGAACTTCAACTGCAGAAGTAGGGAAATCAGCTGAAGAAATGTATTTTAGATTGGTTACTCATGGTGGAGATGATCCATTCTGGGCTGTAGTTGCTCAAGGTATGAGAGATGCCGCTGCTGAATTAGGATGTAAAGCTGAGATCGATTTTTCTGGAGGAGACTTGGCCAAACAACAAAAGGCTTTTTTGGAAGCAGTAACCTCAAAACCAGATGGTATAGCACTGGTAATTAATGATGATACAGTCTGGGATAAACCAGTAGAGGATGCAATTGCTGCAGGTATACCGGTTATTGGAATAAATAATGACGACACCAAAGGTCCAGTAGGAAATGCAAGACTTTGCTATATTGGGCAGAGTGAAAGAAGAGCTGGATATATTATAGCGACTAGATTATTCCAGGAAGGCGAAGCAGCGGGAGTTGACTTTGCAACAGCTCACGTTGGAATGGCAGCAGAAGTTCCAGGAGCTATGTATGCTACAGTAAGGTCGCAAGGTGTTAAAGATGCAATGGCTGAGTATGGCATAACTTCATTTGAAATGATAGATGCAGGTGGATTAGAAGCTACTACTGTTGAAGAACGTCAAACAGCTTATCTTATTGCTAATCCTAAAACTACATTCTTCTTGGGAGCAGGTGGTATCTGTACTGATAGAATTCTGAGTTCTTTAAAAGCAGCTGGATTAAAGCCTGGAGAAGTTATTGCAGGAGGTTTTGATACAGCACCCGGAACCGTAGAGGGACTAAAGGAAGGTTATATAACTGCAACCATTGACCAGCAACAGTACTTACAGGGATATTTAGCAGTGTATACTCTTTACCTGTATAATAAATTTGGTCTTACACCCAATGTTGATACAGGTGGGTATTTAATTGATACTCCAGAAATATTAGGAGTCATAGAAGAACTTTCGGGAACTTACAGGTAACAAAACTAATTCTTAGGGGGTAGAGTAAAAATTTACCCCCTAAGAATCAGTTGAAAAAAGATTAGAATTAAGGAGATAAATGAAGAAGTCTGGCTTAAGTCCTATCTTAAATTATAATATAAATACACCAATTGTATTTGTAGCGATAGTTTTATTCTTTATTATTTTTACACCAAATCACCTTTTTATAGATCTTAGAAATTTAGCCTCCATGGGTAAACTAATACCGGATTTAGGGATAGTAGCTTTGGGGGTAGGAATGCTGATGATTTGTGGTGAATTCGATCTCTCGATTGCTTCACTTATACCGTTATGCTCTTATGTTTTTGCTACATTTTTAATGAAAGGAATAAATCCAGCATTAGCATTAATTATTTTACTACCGGTAGGAGCTGCTCTAGGATTCATTAACGGTACGATTGTGGTTAAAACAGGACTACCCTCTTTTATTATTACCCTAAGCACTATGATGTTTTGGCGGGGTGTCGTTTTTATCCTGTCTCGTATGGCTCCAATTAGTATCACCAAATATATTAAGCCCTATCCTTATTTTGAAAAAATGTTAACTGGCACTATTGGCAGATTCCCTCTACAGGTAATATGGTTTGTAGGGATTGCAATTATTCTTGGGATTTTACTTCATTTTACTAAATTTGGTAATTGGATATTTGCTACAGGCAGTAGTAAAGGGGCTGCAAGGGCCATGGGAATAAACACTAATATGGTAAAAACTACCTGTTATATAATAATAGGAGTTTTATGTGCGGTCGTAGGTACACTACAAAGTGTGAGATTGGGTTCTTTTTTTGCTACGCAAGGTGTCGGATTTGAACTAAAAACCATTGCTGCTGCAGTTGTAGGAGGCACTTCTCTAAGAGGAGGAGTAGGAAGCATGTTAAATATTTTTTTAGGTATTCTAATTATAAAGATTATTGAAAATGGTTTAATATTAATGAAAGTCCCAGTTTTTGGGGTAGAAGCTTTTATTGGTTTAGCAATAATACTTTTCGTAATTATAAATAATTTTACTCAAAGGCAAATGACTTAGAAAAATAAAAATAAAATAAGATATATTTGTAAGTTAATATATATGAAATAAGAAGTGCGAGGTGTTTTAGAAATGTCATCTAATGAATCAAATTCTAATTCTAAAGAATTACTAAGGATGGCCGGTATTAATAAATATTTTGGTAAAGTTCATGCTTTAGAAGATATTGATTTTAAGATAAATGAAACAGAAAATGTTGGTCTTGTTGGTGATAATGGAGCCGGAAAGTCTACGTTAATTAAAATTATATCAGGATATCATAGGGCAGAAAGAGGACAGATATATTTTGAAGGGAAAAAAGTCAGGATTTCTTCACCCAAAGATTCAAGGGCTTTAGGGATAGAAACTGTTTATCAGGAACAGGCATTGGCTCCGGATCTAAGCATATCAAGGAATGTCTTTATGGGCAGGGAGCCTGCGACGGCACTTGGATTTCTTAGAAAAAGGGTCATGGATGAAGAAAGCATGGACGCATTAAAAAGTATTGGATTACAGCTAAGGTCGCCAAATATAAATATATCCACACTTTCGGGCGGGGAAAAACAAGGAGTAGCTATAGCGCGGGCATTTCATTTTGAAGCAAAGTTAGTTATACTTGACGAACCCACTATGGCTTTATCAGTTAAAGAAGTTCGTGAGGTATTTAACTTTGTAAATCAGTTAAAAAGAAAAGGGATAGCTGTTATTTTCATAACACATAATCTTCATCACGTATTTACAATTTCCGATAGGATTGTAGTATTATCCCATGGAAAAAAGTTAGTAGATATAAAAAAGAAAGATACTAATGTTGATGAACTGTCCGAAATCATAGTAAGAGGAACAATAGGGTAATTTTTTATTTGGCGGGAGGTAAGTAATTGAATAAACCGCAAAAGAAAAACAGTAAATTTTTGGAATATTTTTTCAATATTAATTCTTTGGGCACAATTGGAATATTTTTAGTTTTAATAATTTTACTTACATTTTTTACCGCTGGGCGTAATTTTATGCAGCCAGCTAATATTAGAAACCTATTATTTTTTGGGTCTGAATTTACGATTATAGTATTAGGTGCTGGAATGTTAATGATTGCTGGTGAGTTCGACTTATCTGTTGGTTCAGTATTAGCATTTTGTTCTTTTGTTTTTGTTAGGCTTTTTGCAATGGGCATTAATCCTTTTATAGTAACCATTATGACCTTAATTTGTGGTGGTGTGATAGGAATGATAAATGGTCTAATTACTACTAAAGGAAGAATTCTGTCATTTATTGCTACATTGGGCACTATGATGTTTTGGCGAGGTATAACTCTATTAGTCTCAGGTGGAATAATAATACCATTAGATACTTCGGGATTCAAGTTTTTTACTTCTGCTTTTATTGGGAAACTAGGGAATTTTTTTTCATCACAAGCGATTTGGCTAATATTATTTACTGTTATTCTCGGTTTAATACTTCATAGACATAGATTTGGTAACTGGGTATTCTCTACAGGAGATAACGAAAAAGCAGCCAGATCAATGGCTATAAATACTGATAAGGTTAAGATAATATGTTTTATTATTGTAGGATTATTAGTTGCATTTGCAGCAGTTATTCAGACACTCCGATTAGGTGCATTTTCTTCCAGAGTAGGTACAGGATGGGAGTTTAAGGTTGTTGCAGCTGCTGTTGTTGGCGGAACTTCACTTCGTGGAGGAAGAGGAAATATGCTGGGTATTTTCATTGGTGCATTTATTATTGTGGTTATTGAAAATGCATTAGTCATAGCCAGGCTTCCATATGAATGGACCTATGTGGTTTTTGGGATTATTATATTGTTTTCAGTTATTCTTGATTTATTCATAGAAAGAAGCAGAAAAAAAGTTATTTAAAACAAATATTATTCTGAATTTATTAGGTAGATAAGCTATCACAGCTAAAAAGCTTCACTTCCATATAGAGCGGTAAGATAAGTTGATAATTTAAATTAGAGGATCGATAAAACAAATGAACTCCAGAGAAAGAGTAAGAAGAACACTTATTCATAAAGAACCTGACAGGGTACCAATTGATAATAACGGGTTCGTAAGTGGCATGCATGAAGTTGCATATAAGAATTTATTGAAATATTTAAACATCGAAGATGAAATAATTATATACGATCCCGTGCAAAGGTTAGCTGTGGTTGATGATAAAGTAAAAGATATTTTGGGCGTGGATACAATATATATTTATCCTAATGCCCCCTCTAATTACAAATACATTGAAAATCCGGATGGAACATTTAAAGATGAATATGGCGTAGTGTATAAGAAAGTGGGTTACTATGCTGATTGTTTAAGCCCACCCTTGAGAGGTAAATCTTTTGAAGAGATAAAGGCATTTAAATTTCCAGATCCTGAAGATCTATCTAGATTTGAGGGCCTTCGGTTAAAAGCAAGAAAATTTCATGAGAATACAGAATTTTCGATATGGGCTGGGGTTGTTTCATCTCTGTTCTATTTTGCTTGGATAACCAGAGGATTGGAAGATTTTATGACAGACATTTATATTAGTCCAAAAACAGCTAAATATTTAATGGATAAGATAGTAGATTGGAATATGAAGTTTTTTAAAGGGTTTTATAGTGAAATTGGAGAATATATAGATGTTTTTTGGATAGGTGATGATTGGGGTATTCAACAGGGTCCTATAATTTCTCCTGTTTATTTTAGAAATGAGGTAGTTCCAAGATTTTTAAAAATGATAAGTTTTATTAAAACAATGACTAAAGCAAAATGTTGTTACCATTCCTGCGGATCAACATATTGGTGTATGGACGATCTTTTAGATATGGGAGTCGATATTGTGCACCCTATTCAGCCTAATGCAAAAGGTAATGATACGGAAAGGCTAAAAAAGGAATTTGGGGCAAGTCTTTGCTTCCATGGAGGAACAAATAACCAGGGAGTATTTCATGAAGATATACATAGTTTAACTATTGATACCTTAAAAAGAATAAAAGATCTGGCGTCAGGTGGAGGATATATTTTTTCTTCCGGACACAATATCCAGGCAAATATGTCACCTGAAAATATTATAAGGCTTTTTGAACTTGGAAGAGAGTTTGGGAAATATCCCATAAATATAGGTAATATAGAAAAAATGATAGAGGAAGAAAAGAGATATTTGAGAAAATGAGGGCGTAGTTAGTTTATTAGTTAGTGGAGGTAGGTTAATGATGGACGATAGTGGAAATATTATTGAAAAAAGCACAGATTTGGTACACAAATCTACAGGCCTGTGGACTGCCTCAGATTATAAAAGCACTCCTAGTTTTAATTCAGGGGTATCAGAAAAAATAATTATTTCTAAAAAAGATAAAGATATATTACGTAAGTTGGCAACAAAAGTAGCTTGTTTATCTAATCGGCCTATTGAGGAAGAAAAACGAAAATTGTGGTATGAGCATAATTCATTAAAGCCAGTACGTCCATTAATTTTTTGTGATCCGGAAAATGGGTGGAATGAGATAATTACCAAAGAACAAATAGATTGTGAAGGAGAACTTGCTCAAAGATGGGAGATGGTTTTACTTAAGGAAATTTTTTGGGGAGAACTAATGTTGGATGATAAAGTAATTGAGCCATACTTTGACATTGGCTATACATATAATGAAGGCAGTTGGGGGGTTGACCCAAAAATATATGGTGGAGAGGATGGTGGATCATATAGGTGGGAAGCCCCAATAAAAAAATACAGCGACATCGATAAGTTACATTTTCCAATAATAAAGGTTAATTATAAAACAACTCAAAAAACATTAGAGGCAGCCAATGATGCGTTTGGTGATTTGTTAAGAGTAAGAAAAATCGGGTTTTGGTGGTGGTCACTTGGGTCCACCTATCTCCTTGCTTTGTTAAGAGGGCTGGAGACTATGATGATTGATATGTATGACAATCCTAAATTAATACACAGGCTAATGAAGATTATTAGTGAAGGAACTTTAGAAAAATTAAATTTTCTTGAAGAAAATGGGTTATTATCTATAAAAATTGACCGATATGTTGGATCTGGTGGTTTTGGATATACAAAGGAATTACCAGCTAAAGGATTTAATGATTCTAAAGTAAGGACAATAGATATGTGGGGATTTTGTGAGAACCAGGAAACTGTTGGAATATCACCACAAATGTTTGAAGAATTTGTTTTTCCATATCAACTTCCTATACTAAAACGTTTTGGTCTAAATTGTTATGGTTGTTGCGATCCTTTAGATCAGAGGTGGCGTATAATAAAAAACATACCAAATTTGAGAAGGGTATCTGTATCGCCTTGGTCAAACCTGGAAAAAATGGCAGAGAATCTTGAGGATAAATATATATGTTCAATGAAACCATTACCCACACCCTTGGCTGCAGCTGTCCTGGACGAAGGATTTGTTCGCAAAAAAACACGAGAAGCATTAGAAATTACTAAGGGTTGTGTGGTTGAAATAATAATGAAAGATAATAATACATTAGGAAAAAATCCAGAAAATGTAATTAATTGGGTAAGAATTGTAAGGGAAGAAATTAATAAGATATATAGTTAATGATGACTGTAATATATATTTTCCAAAACGGGTTAATCAAATTAAAATATATTAACGGAAGGTGCAATAAACCTTATGAATTCTTATGAAAGAGTTAAAAACCGATTAAAGGGTGATTCTGTTGATAAAATTCCAAATCTTAACATAATTATGACTTTTGCGGCAAAGTATGCAGGGGTTTCCTATAAGAAATATGTTACAGATTATAAAGTACTTGTTGAGGGAAATGTATTGTGCTGTGAAAAATTTGGAATTGATATGGTGAGTGCTATATCTGACCCATGCAGAGAATTATTTGATTTTGGCGCAAATGTTGTTTTTCCTGAAAATGATGTACCATATTGTAAAGATTTTTTAATTAAAGAATATGCGGATATTAAAAAAGTTAAAGCGATGGATCCTTTAAAAAACATCAGGATGTTGGATCGTATAAAAGCAGTAGAACTTTTTAATGGAAAAGTAAAAAGTTATTTTCCAATTTTAGGTTGGGTTGAAGGTGCATTAGCTGAACTTGCAGGCCTAAGAGGTATTAATGCGATTATGTTAGATTTTTATGATAATCCTGATTTTATCATTGAATTGTTGGAATTATGTGTCGAACAGGAAATAAGATTTGCATTAGAGCAGATAGATGCAGGAGCTGATTTCATTGGCATTGGAGATGCAGTGGCTTCACTAATTGGCCCTAAATTTTACTGTAAATTTGCACTACCTTATGAAAAAAGAATTATAGAGGAAATACATAAAGCTGGTTGTAAAGCCAAACTACATATTTGTGGAAACATCAGTGGAATACTTGATTATATTTGTGATACAGGTGCCGATATTATAGATATAGATTGGATGGTAGATTTTGGAACTGCAGTAAAAAAGCTTGAAGGAAAATCCTCAGCATGCGGCAATTTCAACCCTGTTTCCATTCTTCTTGAAGGAAGCGAGAAAGATATAGAGAATGCTGTAATTAGTTGTATTAATAAAGGCGACAACACTACTTTTATTGCCGCTGGATGCGAAGTACCCAAAAATACTAGTAACGAAAACATGCTTAGGGTTGATGAAACACTAAAGAGATATTCTAATTTTACTTAAAATCATATAATTCCACAAATACCTGCAAGTTACTATCAAATAACGGAAAGAGGGTGAAACGTTGTAGTTTATTGGAAAAACAAACTTTATTGGCATGCAGTATGTATTTAGAAAAAATTATTTTTTTAAGTTATTTTTAGGAGTCCACTTTTATCTTTTAAATCATTAAAAAACAGTCCGGTTTTATCTTTTAAATGACAGACAATTCGCGTACTTGACAAATTTTCAATAAAAGAGTGTTGTTATGTAAAATATAAATAAACCTTAAATTAAGTATTAAAAAAAGTTAATATAATATACATAAACTTAAAAGATTTACGTGATTAGGAAGTTTAGGAAATTTCAAAAACAGGTGGTTAAATATCTAATTATAGCAGAATTATAATTGTCTAATTTAGGTTCTATCCTAGCCTAAGAAGGGGGTGAAGAAGTAAATAAATAGGATAAAAGAAAGCTTTGGAAGAAAAATGAATTTTGTAATTATGGGAAGAAAAAAATAGATTTAAAAAAAGGAGGAGTATAATAATGTATAAAAAAGTAACAATCTTGTTGGTTGTCCTTGTTATGTTGTTAGTCGTTTTCTCAGGAAGTGCACTTGCATACAAATTTGCTTTAGTGGTTCATGTTGCGGGAACACCATTCTGGATTCCGGTGATAAGAGGCGCTGAAGAGGCAGGGGAATTACTGGGAGTTGAAGTACAATTCATGGGACCTGAGGAGTTCAGCGTTGGGAAGCAAGTAGACTATCTTGAAAGTGCTATCGCCCAGGGATTTGACGGGATTGGTGTTGCTATCTCTGATGCAGAGGCTTTGGACGAGCCAATTGCCAAAGCAATGAAAATGGGAATACCTGTAGTTGCCTTTAATATTGACGATCCCTACACCCCAAATGAAAGAATGGCTTTTGTTGGACAGAGTTTTACCATTGCCGGAAACGTTCTCAGCAAAGAGTTATTAAAGGATGAGGTAATTCCAGAAAATGCTGAAGCGGTAGTGTTAATTGGTGAACCTGGCAACGCCGCGCTCGAAGAGAGGTGTGCCGGTATCGAGCAGATATTTGTTGAGCATGGGATAAAGTCAGAGAGATTCAGTGCCCCACTCGCTGATCCATCAACAGCCGTTGATATGTTGAAATCTTATATCAGGTCTCATCCAAATCTTAAAATTGTTGCAGCTAGCGAGTTTTCATCTGCATTTGCAGGAATGGCAATGAAAGAATTGGGCATGAAACCTGGCGAGCTTCTTATCGCAGGCTTTGATCTTGTGCCTGACCAGAATCAAATGATAAAGGAAGGTTACGTTAAATTTACAATTGACCAGCAGCCTTATCTACAGGGATTCCAGACCGTAATGTTACTCTATCTGTACAAAGAGTTTGGTCTTTCTCCAACAGACATAAATACAGGGGTTGCTGTGGTTGGCATAGATGAAATTGACCAAGTTGTTAAATTGGCTGAAGATGGATACAGGTGAAAAGTAGTAAAGGAGTAATTTATAAGAGTGCCTGGGAACAAAATATGTTCCCAGGCACTAAAATTTTATAATAAGTGGAGAAAGTATATGGTTGTTACAAAATTAAAAAAAGGTTTTAAGATGAAAGGTTTTGGAGTTTTAATTGCAGTAATAGCTCTTGCGGTTGTATTTTCTATTGCAAATAGTAGTTTTCTATTGCCTTCCAATTTGCTAATTATAATAAGAATGGCAAGTGAACTTGGAATTATTGCTGCAGGAGTGACTCTCTTAATGATCGTTGGAGAGTTTGATCTTTCTGTAGGCTCGGTATACGCCCTGTCCCCAATGGTAACTGCAATCTTATATTCAAAATTAAATGTGCCAATGATATTGGCAGTTATAGTAGGTTTAATGCTTGCATTAGTTTTAGGTTTTATTAATGGATTTATTACTACAAAAGCTGGTATCCCCTCGTTTATTACAACTCTTGGCGCTATGATGATTTATAGAGCATTCGTTCTTGTTCTGGCAGGAGGAATGCCGATTAAGATACGTTCACATGCCCTTATTTCCCAGGTAATCGGTGGAAATATAGGTGGTGTCTTTCCTGCAGCAATAATCTGGTTCTTATTTTTTATTGGAATAAGCTATTATATTCTTGAATACACGAGTTTTGGCAACAAAATGTGTGCTACAGGTGGAAATAAGAAAGCTGCAATCGCAGTTGGGATAAACACAACAATGGTTAAAATTACAACATTTATGTTGACATCTTTCTTGGCAGCTTTTGCAGGGTATGTACAAGCTTTCAGGCTTGGATCTGCTGCTCCTCTCAATGGTAGAGGTTTTGAACTCGCAGCTATCGCCTCGAGTGTTATTGGTGGAACTTCCCTATTGGGAGGGGTTGGTAGTATTATCGGAACAGCTTTCGGAGCTATTATTACCGGTATGATTAGAAATGGTATAGTATTACTGGGTGTATCAGTTTATTGGCAAGATGGTTTTCTGGGAGTCATAGTCATCGTTGCTGTTATTATAAATATGTTTATTTCTAAAAGAAGAAGGTAGAGTAATATTGTTTATGAAGGAAGGGTAAAAATTAATATGCAAAATAAAGTTAACATTGATAATTTCGTATACATGGAAGGTGTAAGTAAGTATTTTGGAAAGGTTATAGCACTTGATGATGTGTATTTTTCTATTAAACCTCGTGAGATTGTTGGTCTGGTGGGTGATAATGGTGCGGGGAAAAGCACGTTAATTAAAATACTTTCAGGACTCTATTCTCCTGCAAAAGGAGTTATATATTTCGAAGGAAAAAAAGTAAACTTTTCTTCTCCAAGAGATGCGATAAATGTTGGTATTGAAACTACCCATCAGGATCTTGCCTTGGTTGATGATTTAGAGATACATAGAAATATCTTTATGGGACGAGAGCCAAATAGATTGCTGGGAGGCTTTATTCCCTGTCTCGATAAACAGAGAATGATACGTGAAGCAGAAAAAGCCTTAGAAAATATTGGAATTCAGGGTGATAGGGTATCCGTAGAAGATACCGTAAGAAACCTTTCGGGGGGAGAAAAGCAGGCAGTTGCGATTGGAAGAGCAGCATATTTTAAGGCGAAACTTGTTATCATGGATGAACCGACAGCAGCAATGTCACTTAAAGAAACGAAGAAAATATTAGAGCTTATGATAAGGTTGAAGGAGACCGGTTCCGCAGTAATATTTATTAGCCATAATATTCATCATGTTTTTTCTATAGCTGACAGATTAACAATACTGAGTCGTGGGAAAAAGATTGCAGACTTAAAAAAAAGCGAAACAACAGAGCAAGAAATTTCAACTATAATAATGAATAATTAGGGTAATTAAAATAAAAGATAAGGAGGAGGAGATATGCTTTCTCGGGAAAGAATAAGGCTTGCTATTAATCACAAAGAAGCTGATAGGATTCCTCTTGATTTAGGAAGTACACTTGTAACAGGAATAGAAGCAAGTATTTACGCTAAATTAAGAAATATATTAGGCATATCAAAGGGATTGATTAAAGTATATGATCCATTTCAGATGCTCGCGGAGGTCGAAGATGAGGTCAAACAGTTGCTGGGAGTAGATACATATGGTATTCAATTGCCTGTAACAATATTTGGATACAAAAATGAAAATTGGAAAAAATTCAAAATGTTTGATGGTACAAATATCTTAATCTCAGGAAATATTGAGTATGATGTGCTTAAAAACGGAGATATTATTCAGTATCCGAAAGGAGACAGGAGTGCCCCTCCATCCGGAAAGATGCCGAAAAGAGGTTATTATTTTGACACAATAATAAGGCAAGAACCAATTGATGAGAAGAAACTTGATCCTAAAGAATGGGTTGAGCAAACATATTCCTTATATACAGATGAAGATCTGGAATACCTGGAGAAAATCTCTAAATGGTATTATGAGAATACTGACTATTCCTTGATAGGTAATTTCTGGGGAGCAGGATTTGGAGATATAGCAATTGTTATGGGTCCCCATATTCTGCATCCAAAGGGGATTAGAGCTCCAGAGGAATGGTATATGTCTTTGATAACAAGGAAACAGTATATAAAAGAGATATTTCAATATCAGTTTGAGCTTCAGATGAAGAATCTCAAGATGTATAAGCAGGCAGTCCAAGATAGGATAGACGTAATTGTGATGGGTGGTACAGACTTTGGATCTCAGAAAGGCCCTTTTATATCACCAAATCTGTACAGAGAGGTTTTTAAACCCCTCCATAAAACGATGAATGATTGGGTTCACAAAAATACAAATTGGAAAACCTTTTATCACACCTGTGGCTCTAATGTAGATTTTCTAGACGATTTTGTAAGTGCTGGGATTGATATATTAAACCCTGTTCAGATATCAGCAGCCGGCATGAATCCCGATTTTTTAAAGAAAAACTATGGAGATAAATTTGTATTTTGGGGCGGAGGTGTTGATACACAAAAAACATTACCTTTTGGAACTCCTGAAAATGTAAAAGAAGAAGTTGAAGATAATATGCGCATATTCGGCAAGAACGGAGGGTTTGTATTCAATACCGTACATAACATACAAGCTACTGTCCCTGTAGATAACCTCATAACAATGTTTAAAACTGTGCGTGAAAAAGGCAGTTATGATTACTTAAAGAAACAAAGTCTTGAGAAATAGTTTTCCTTATAGTTAATAAATTTAGAAGAAGAGACAAGGATTATAAAATATCCTACAGCTATTAAGAGGATGATATTGAAGAAAAACTTTAAATTTATCTATATGTAAATAACCGATAAAGCCTGGTAGAATCTCATCAGAACGATAATGATGAAGTTAGTTATCCTTTGGTTATTTAAGTCTCTTTTAAAAAGGTTAGTTTTAATTTTGGCACTTTACGTAGATGCCGCATCCAAGAAAAAATAGATCCTGATACGAGAAAGACATCGAAAACAGATATTTAAATAATAATTTTACATTATTTTATATATTTAGAAATAAATTAGAAAAAGAAGGAATAAATTTTACATAATGAAAAAAAGGAAAGTTATATTAGGAAATTCGATTGCAGTTAGAAAATGGAATTTAAGTAGTATTTTTAAAGCAATTCGCAAGCAAGGTCCTGTTTCTCGAATAGAACTAACTGAAATTACAGGATGTAGTGCCGGTACAATCTCTAACCACGTTAGAACTCTGATTAAAAAAGGCTTCGTGATTGAAACTAAAAAAGGTATTTCTTCCGGAGGTAGAAAACCAACACAATTAATGATTAATCCTAAAAAAGCTTATGTTTTTAGTATTGAGATTGAGGTTAACCAGATAAAGATAGTAATGTTTGATTTAGAAATAAAAGTGGCAATGAAGAGCATCATTCCCATAATATACAAAGATGATTACATGAAGACCCTTAAACAGGTATTTTCTGAGATGGATAAGATGATAGAAGAAAAGAATTTAAAATTAGATGATATCCTGGGTATAGGAGTAGCAGTGCCTGGCTTGATTGATAAAGTGAAGGGTATACTAGAATTTGCGCCTAATTTAGGATGGAAAAAGGTCCATATTTCAAAGATTTTTAGAGACAGATATGGCCTTCCTGTAATCTTAAATAATGAGGCAAAAGCGGCAGCTATTGGGGAAAAGGGATCCATTTATCCTAAAATAAATAATATGGTATTTGTCTCTATTAATGAAGGAATAGGTTGCGGGATTTTTTTAAATGGTAAATTATACCGGGGAGCCAGTGGAAATGCAGGGGAATTCGGTCATATAATTATTGATACTAATGGTCCGGTATGTCACTGTGGCAACAAAGGCTGCTGGGAAACACTTGCTTCGGAAAGCTATATTGTTAATAGGTATTTAAAATTATCTAACAGTAATAAAAAATTGGCCAAGGAAGAGATATATCAATTAGGTAAAAATGGTGATAAAGAAATAATTAAGATATTTATTGAAGTAGGAAGAAATATAGGGATAGGATTAGTGAATATTATTAATGGACTTAGCCCTGAATTGTTGGTAATTGGCGGCGGTATTGTAGAAATAAAAGATTATATTTATGATGAAATTATTAAAAAACTTGAAGAAGGTGCTTTATCTGTTTCCTACAAGAAGGCAGAAATTAAATTTAGCAAATTAGGCAGTTTGGCTACAGTTTATGGAATGGCAGATTTAATTATTAATGAAAGAATTAAGTTTATTTAATATAGGCTTCAGAAATAAAGTAGATCAAACAATAAAGTGCCCTTTTTTCCAAATTAATTAATATAATTATCTTACCATTTAAGGAGTGGAAAATGAAAGAAAATAAATCATTACATAGTATCTGTCGATGGACTTTTAATGCTGGGAAGGGTGGTTTTGTCCCGGATAACATGAGACCAGAATGGAATTCAAAAAATTTTAATACTGTTGATATGATTAAGCTGGTAAGAAATAAAGTTGCTCCGAGATTACCGGAAAATATAGAGTTGGGGATTGAAGTGCATTACGATAATGAGTTTGATGAAAAGACCGCCCCTGAAATTGCCGATGCCTTGGTAGATTCAAGGATCTATCTGGCCATGGTAACTCCGGGAGCACATAAACTTTTTGCTTACGGGGGCGTAGCTTCCTTAGATCCTGTGGAGAGAAAATCAGCAGAAGAATTTGGGGAGAGGACGGTTGCTCTTACTTATGGATCTCTCAGGAAAGCCTGGCATCCCGATCCTTCAAAATGGCCGACTTTTATCCTTTGGAATGGTTCGTTTGGTTATGACCTTGCATCTATAGGAATTTCTCAAATGTATCAAAATCTTAAGGAGAGCATTGCAAAACTATGCAAATATGAAGAAAAATTGGGAGGAAACCTCTATTTTGCTTTAGAACCAAAACCCAACGAAGGACATCCGGCTCTTTTGATTCCAACCGTAGCCAGCGCCCTGGTATTTTGGAATAAATTAGAAGAAGAATTTAAGATTACCCGTAATAAAAAGGGAGTGAACAAAGAGTTTGGTCATTCAGAAATGATCGGACTTGACCATGTCTATGATACTGTTGAAGAAATAGATAACCATGCTTTGGTTCACATGCACTTAAACAGTCAGGGTTATAATGACGGTATCATTCTTGGCGGACCGGGAAAATATGACATCGACCATGGGACACGGGTTAATGGTATGAATATAGCTATAGCAGGTTTGATCCAGGAAGTAGATTTTAATCGCTGGAAAGGACATGATATGCAGGTAAGGCCATACGACAATGAAGAGCAGGGAATCGATAGAGTGATCAGGAGTGTATTAAGCTGGGAGGCCTGTGCCCAAGCAGCCCAAGAACTCGATAAAAAACAATTAATGAAATACCTTGCTGCCCGGGAAACCGCTAAGGCAGAGGATATGATGAGAAAAGCCCTGGTAAGTGCCCAAAACTATTTTGACCGAATGTATAAAGGGTGATTAGTAATATAAAGATTAAAGAGTAGGTGTTTTATGGGTTATCTTTTAGGACTTGATATTGGTACCAGTGGAGTAAAAGCTCTATTAATATCAGTAGAGGGTAAAATTATTTCCAGTAAAACAGTTTCTTATCCCTTAGCAACTCCCCACTCTGGTTGGGCAGAACAATCTCCTAATGATTGGTGGGAAGCTACTGTAAAAGTAATAAGGGAAACAATATCTCATAATCCTATTGACACCACCCGGATTAAAGGAATAAGCCTATCCGGGCAGATGCATAGTTCAGTCTTCCTTGATGAAATGATGGCAGTTATTAGACCGGCAATCCTCTGGAGTGATACCCGTACCTCGGAACAATGTAAAGAAATTTATGCCAAAGCGGGAGGATTGGATCAGCTAATCCAGTATGTATCTAATCCCGCCCTGGAGGGATTTACCGCCCCCAAGATATTATGGTTAAAAGAAAATGAACCGGAAAATTATAAAAAAGTTAAACATATCCTTTTACCCAAAGATTATATCCGCTATAAATTAACTGGTGAGCTGTTTACCGAAGTATCTGATGCTGCCGGTACCCTGTTGTTTGATGTAATAAAAAAGAGATGGTCTACCGGCTTATTGGAAAAACTGGAAATTAACCAGGATTTACTCCCTCCGGTACTTAATTCATTCGATTTAGCTGGTAGTATAACTAAAAATATAGCTGAGCAAACCGGATTGAAATTCGGAACTCCGGTAGTTGCCGGAGGAGCTGACAATGCCTGTGGAGCAGTGGGAAGTGGAATTATCCAGGAAGGAAGGGTGATGGTCAGCATCGGCTCCTCAGGGGTAGTCTTAGCCCAGACCAATAATCCTCAAGCTGACCAGGAAGGGAGGATACATTTATTCAATCATGCCTGCCCCAATAGCTGGTACATGATGGGAGTAATGCTATCAGCAGGGATGTCTTATGAATGGTTGCAGAAAAAATTATTTAATCGTAGTTTAGATTATACTAAATTAGATCAATTAGCAGAAGAGATAGAGCCTGGTAGTGAAGGATTGATCTTTTTGCCCTATCTCTACGGAGAAAGAACACCCCATAATGATGCTAATGCTCGTGGGGTATATTTTGGTATATCCGGAAAACACGACCAAAGGCATTTTACAAGATCTGTCTTAGAAGGAGTAGCCTTTGCTTTAAAAGATTCTCTGGAATTAATTAAAGACAAAGGGGTTAAGATTAAAGAGGTAAGGGCAATCGGAGGGGGAGCAAAAAGCAGAGTATGGCAGCAGATATTAGCTGATATCTTGGGTGAAGAGATAAATCTATTAAATGTAGAGGAAGGACCCGCCTTTG
>Ga0265593_1000690_pt1 | contig 17326 bp, 20 predicted proteins | sample saktaG_8_FD_190136 | JGI IMG/M metagenome (GOLD analysis project Ga0265593, IMG submission 190136) | Saline water microbial communities from Sakinaw Lake, British Columbia, Canada - sak_2011_5_24_36m | ecosystem: Environmental > Aquatic > Non-marine Saline and Alkaline > Saline ...
AAACGATAATATGTTCTATTGTTGCAAATCCAAATTGTTTTAGTTGTTTAACAAATAAAAAAAATATTAGTTATTTAACTGCAAAATATCCTAAAAATGATCTTTATTTTTACTATATTGATTATGTTGAATCAAATATACTTCAAAATTATCCAGAAATGAATCAAATTACAGCTTATCCTAAAATTATTATTTTTTCTGGAAGTTGGGAAAAACGGGAATTTTGTGGTGGTATAATTCCAATTGAAAAATTAGAATCTCTTTTTAAAAAAACTTAAAAATCAGAGTATAATAAAAAAACTTTTACGATTAATGGAAAAATTAAAATGTCTAAAGATTACAAACCAGTGGAAGAATTTGATTTATCACCTTTAACAGAAGAAACAATTTCAACAGCTATTGCCGAAGCAAAAGAAAAATGGAATGACATCGGTAATGGTGTTAAAGTTAAGGCTAAAATTACTGAGCAAATGGATAACAAGTTGATAAAATTGGTTGCAGAATTAAAATCCGGTAATTGGAAAAAACAATTAGAAGAAGCCCTTGTACAAATGATTACTTATAACTATTCATCGGCTGATACAAGTTTATTATGGTATGGTAATTTTATTACAGCTTGTGAATTAAAACGCGATATTTCTATGCCATCACCAGCTGGCGTCAGATTCATGTTTAATAAATATGAAATGTTTATCAATCCATTATTGTTTGGACTTTACCCGATTGAAAAACAAATTGCGATTTTGAAACATGAAGTTCACCATATCATCAATTTACATATTGTTCGTCAGAAAGAAAGAGATCATAACAAATGGAATTTTGCGGCGGATATTTCTATTAATCCAGGAATAAAAAACATTCCCGAAGAGGCTTTACAACCAGAAACATTTAAATTTCCAAAAAATCTTAATGCCGAGCAATATTATGAAATGCTACCAACCAATTTTGAATGTGGTGGTAGCGGAGAAAATGAAGAATGTGAATTACCATCACAAGGACAAGGTGGAGAAGGTTCTTCTGGTAGTGGGAGTGGTGATTCTGAAAAAGATGAAAAAAACAAAGATTCAAAATCTGATGAAGTTGTGGATTCTGATAAAAAGTTAAAAGATATGATTTTGTCTGCATTACAACGAATCAGCAATGGTATGGTCGGTGATCATTCAAAATGGAATGAATCTGAAGGTGATGCTGAAGCAGCAAAAGAAATTGCTAGACAAATGAGCGAAACAAGTTCAAATAAAAGTCGAGGAATAACACCTTCAGAATGTTCTGAAGCTATCAATATGTTGAAATTGAGAGAACAAATCAACTGGAAAAAAGAATTACGCCGGATCGTTGGTAATAGAAAAGCTTTTTCTAAATTAACTATTAAAAAGAATGATAGAAGATTTCCAGATAGAAAAGATTTGCGTGGTAAAACTAGGGATCACGTTGCTGATATTTTAGTTATTTTGGATGTTTCTGGTTCAATGAGCGATGAAGAAATTTTATACGGATTGAATGAAGTCAGAGCGATTGCTGAAAAAGCTGGTACAGGAGTAAAGATTATTCAAATCGATACTGAACCAAAATTAGTTGAAAATTTTGATCCAAAAGCAAAAATATTCACTCGTAGAGGTTTTGGAGGCACACATATGTATCCAGCCGTTGAATATGCAACAAAAAATAAGATTAGATTTGATGCAATAGTTTTAATTACTGATGGGTATGTAGAAAGATTCTTTGAAGGACAGGTTCCTAAAGTTCCTTTCATTTGGTTGGTAACTAGAGATGTTAAGAATCTAGCGTTTGATATGTCTCCATACAAAATGATGAAAGCACACACATTAGAGATTGAGAAAAAGAAGTAGGAATAATCTCTTATCCGAAATTAAAACCAAGCTTTTTTAGAATGAAAAATTTAGCTTGGTTTTACGCATCATTAATCCAGAGAGTTGATTGATAAAATTTTTCAGCAACTAAAAAACAAAATATTGATCTATGATATTTGGAATAAATTGTTTATCTCCAGTTTCTTTAAAGATTTTTAATTTCAGTGTATCTGAAAAATTTTCAAATTTAGTCATTTTAGATAGCATTGTGATATTCGACTTATAAATCTCCATAACTTGTTCTATAATACCTTTATTGAGATCCTTTAAACTAAAAATAAATTTCAATGCATCGTACTCATTACTTCCACTATTATTTTTTAAAAAATTTTTAACCCACGTAAATCGTTTCTTTTCTGGTAGTTTGCTCAAGATTTTAGATGTTGTTCTTGGTGATTCCAATGCACATCTTTTTTTTGTTAAAGCTGCTGCTACTTTTGAAATCCATGGGTCTGAAAAAACATATTTTTCTAGCATTGGAACTCCATCAATGTATCTATCGATACCTGCACCAATTACATGATCCATCAAAGGATAAATCCCGTTTTCATCTAAAGGTGGACTTTGGTTTATCATTTTTATTGTTATATCCGTTTTTGTCAATTTTGATAAAAATGTATTAAACACTTCTGAACTGAATAAAAACGAATCACTCTGATTAGAAATTAGTACCGTAAAAAAACTATTTAGAGAAAATGGACTTTCAGCCACTGTACTAAGAGTAACTCTATAAATTTCCATAATTTCTTCATTAGTGAATTGGATAGGGTTTCTATTTAAAAAAGATGCCCTGTAAGAAACTTCGGTTGTTAATAGTGGACCAAGTTTATTCTTATCAAACCCATCACCTATTTTTGCTAAAATATACTCCGCTTGCATTTCTTACCTCTGTTAATTTTTTCTTTATATTTATATAGCTAAAAATAATTTTTTTATTTTTTATATTTTTACTTCTTATCGTATAATTTATAAAACATCAATTGATAGAAAGCAGAAATAGTAGTATTAAAATCACAAAACTTTTTTTGAAAAAGAGGAAATAAAATGGTAGATTATACAAAGTGGAATAAGTGGATAAGTTTGGACTGCGGCTATGGCGACCTAAAAATTGCTCTCCATAAGGAAGATGGAACATTGTTAGTTGCTAAGTTTCCATCGGCTGTGGCAAAATGTAATCTTGGAAAATTCGGTGCTGGCGATGCTGTTGAATTTGAGGGTGAACATTATTTGATTGGAGAGCAGGCTATCAATTATAAACCGGTTGAGATGAATGACTATGAAACTCTAGAACGTTATGCACCGTTACTAGTATATCATGCATTCAGAAAATATGGGGATTTTGATACAATTATTACCGGTCTTTCGATTAGACAAGAAGACAATTCAAATGCATTTAAAGAAAGATTATCAAATTTTGTAATTGATGGCATTGAATATAATTTGGATGTTAAATTACTTCCTCAAGGTATTGGTGCAAAAATCATTGTTGAGAAACAATTTGGTGATATTTCCAATTATTTAGTCTGTGATGGCGGATTCAATACAGTCGATTTGGTTCCAGTTTTTGATGGTAAAGCCGATATTCATTCTATCGACGCATTGGAAAGTAGGGGTATAATTGAAGTTGTAAATGAATTGATAGATTATATTTCTAGCGAATACAACATCGAATTATCACCTAAAGAAGCAAAATATGCGTTAGACAACAAAAGCGTTGAAATTTATGGTAAAGAAATTGATTTGAGCGCGGAAATTGCTAGAATTTCCAAGGAATATTCTCAAGATTTGATTCGTCAAATTGAAAGAAAATTTAAGAAATCGTGGCATAAATTTCAAAAAGTTGTAATCGTTGGCGGTTTATCTCATTTTGTTGATCCTTCAGTTTATGAGCATTTAGTAACAGTCCCAAAAGGCGAGTTCTACAATTGTGTTGGATTTTTGCAACATGCCGATGATAAACTTTCTGGAGATACGGCTTCAAAACTAAAAGTAGTTAGACGTCGTACGAACAACATTTAACTATGGATTTTAAAAATGAAAGATGTATCTAAAACAATAAATGTCTTTACCATCGTACTCTGCATCATGATTGTGATTGGAGTATTTACTTTTATTTTTTAAATCACAATCATTTGAGGTAAATAAGTTAAAAATTTACCTCAAATGAGTTTAAACAACGAAACATTAAAATATTAAATATGACAACCAATATTAAAAAAATAAACACTACTTGGAGTGAATTTGATAGCGATATTGCTATCTTTTCAAATTTTATTAAACAGTTCAATTTTGATAAAAATTCTGTTATCCTTTCTATTAAGCGTGGTGGTTTCACTACATCGAGCACGCTTTCAAATAAACTTTCCATACCGTTATCAGTTGTTTCTTACCAAACTAGAGATGGTGCTCAAACGTTACCAAAATTTTTAGAAAGTGAAATGTTGACTTTTGATAAGAAAATCATAATTCCAGATGATATTTATGATAGTGGCAAAACGATTGAAACTATTGTTGAATATCTTACGATAGTATATCAAATTCCAATTGAAAATATTATGGGTCTATTTCATTATAATAGTGACGAAATTCAAAATACAAAACTAAAATGCTATCATTCATGTCATAAAAGCAATGGTAATTGGATCGAATATCCTTGGGAATAAATATTCAAAAAATATTGTAAAATACAGATATGTTAGAACCAAAAGAAATATTAATAAAAACAGGCCAACTTTCTGGAACTGATACATCATTGTTAATTGGAGAAATTTCGATTGATGATTTGTTACATGGAAAATATGAAAAACATATCGGCAGTTTTGAAATACCATCTTCCTTAAAAGAGATTCTTACTGCTGATGATGTTAATGCTTCTGTCAGTTGGTATTTAACATGGAAATTAAGAGAACCTTTTGAAACACAAAATACTTGCACAATTAGAAGATTGTTTGGTGAGTTTGATGGAACAAGAGTTATTATTGCAATCAATTTATACAAATATCTTCGTAATAAGGGTTATGATCCGAATATTATTGAAAGATTTGTAATAAATACGAATAAGGATTTAAAATGAATGAGATTAATATGAAAGATGCTGAAGCAAAAAATGTTGCGTTTCAACCACAAGAAGAATTTATTAGACAAGTTATATTTATGAAAGATGAAGACCGTATTTTGGCAGTATTTCCATTCTTTCATAATATAAGTGAACGTGAATATGAAATAGTTGTTGGGAATTTCTTTAATGAAACACCACCACCAAAGAGGGAATTTTGCTTGATGCATGAATCTGATTTTGGCTGGGGATGGATTCATAACCAAATGATACAACGGTTAGAGTTAGCTTATGAAAATGATTATGAAGATTTTAAAAATATGTTAATTTCAAATAGAGTTATTAAAGACACATTCATATTGAATGAGGAATAATTAACATGGCTATTCTTGGTAGTCCAAATTATAGAGTTGGTTTGATTGTTGCTAGGGCACAACCATTCCATAATGGACATTTAAAAATAATAACTGACGCACTAATGATGTGTGACGAAGTAATATTTTCAATACGTGGATACGATAATAGTTTTTTCGATTATAACTTTGCTCAAAAACTTTATAGAAAACTTTTTAATTTGGTTGATCGTGTTGCATTTTTTGGAACAGAATTTGATCCAACATTAGGAACTCCGAAACATCATTTAATCAGAACATTGGAAAAATTGAATGCTGCTAGATACCATACACCAACACATTTTTTCCATGATAATGATTTGTGGCTAGATGCGGCAAAGGAAGTTCAACTTAATACATTTAAAATTGTCAGGCAACCTTATGTAGATTCTGATGCTATTATCGAAAGTATAAACAATTCAACAAAGGAATGGAAAGAAAAAGTACCGTATCATTTAATAGAGGATATTGAAACTTATATTGCTACTAAAAGAAGAAATTTTTAAAAAGGAAAAATTATGAGTGTAGATTTAAATTATAAAAATAAATACGGAATTTCATTACAAGACGTACTGGGAGTCTTGATTGATAAACCTATTTCAAAAAAGGAAATTAAAACGGCTTTATCAACCGAAACAAACATCGATTTGCTATTAAAAAAATTAGAAGAAGTCGCTTTGGTTGAAAAACAAAAAGAAGGTACAAAAATTCTATACACTGTAGCAGTTAAAGCTAAGACTCCTGAAAAAAAGCCAGTTACAAGAAAGAAAAAAGTAGTTGATAAACAAGCATCAGCTGAAGAAATTAAAATTGATAAAGACATTTCGTCAGATTTGATAGAAGCATCGGTAAATACTGAAGTTTTGGTTGAACAGAAAAGCACACAACCTTTCAGAAAAACTTCAAAAGCTAATCCTACTAGAACAAAAACTCCGATTGAAGTTAATAAAATAAACAAGCAAACGGAAGCAATATCTGAAAAGCATCAAATTTCAAATCTTGTAGAAATTGAAGAAAAGAAAACATCTACAAAGCATAAAACTGACGAACTAAATGAAAACGATTTACAAGCTCTAAAAAGAGAAATGGAAACGAAGCTTGGTAAAGAAGTTACAGCTGTTTTACACAAAAGAAATGAAAGGGTTTTAAAAGAAAGAAAGAAAACTGCTCAGGAAATTTTTGAAGCTGAACAAAAAAAATTGGAGGAAGCTTCAGAAAATTATGATGCTGAGAACCCATTTAGATTCATATTGAATTTTTTTACAACTACGATCAATGGTGAAAAAGCTACACCATATTTTAGAAGACGTGATGAATATGTAGTAAAATCAATTTATAATAAATTCAAAACTTTATGTGGTGTTATTGAAGAATATGATTTAACAATACAGAATTTACCATTTTACCGAGTTCTTTCTATCAATGTTAAAGATAGAACTGTTAAAATGTATCATGTGAATTTGAATCGTATGGTTGTTGGGGTACACAACTTATTTAAATTGACAGAAAACGACTTAAAATATATCAAGTTTTAATTAAGATCGGTGGGAATTTCTAAAATTCCCACATTTTAAATTATCTTATTTCTAATTTAAAATTGAAACCCAAAGCTTGAACAGCTTTGAATTTTGCTTTATTTTGTTCTGATTGTTTTTCTAAGATATAAGCCGATTTAACTTCAATGATGAGATTTTCTTTCGGAATGAAAAAATCTGGATAATATCTTCTTTTTTTATTTTCAAATTCGTACCAAATTTCAGGCATATCTGAAGGTGATGTTTTGACTTCGTTAAATAAATAACCATGATCTTCCAATTCTTTCAAAACGATCGGTTCATAACCTTGAATGAATGAAGATTCACCCGATTTCCAGATATATTCTTTTCTCTTAAATGGAGAATTTTCAAAAAATTTAGGTGATTGGAATATATGTTTAAAACCATACTTTTTAAAGTTGGTATTTTGTGCTTTTTCTTTAATTTTTTCATTTTGCATTGGATTTTCACAACCGTATTTCTCAAAAAACGTTTCTTTAATTTTTTCTCTTATAGTTGGATTTAAAAAATTATTTTCATATCCAAACTTGTCTAAATTTGTTTGCTTTGTTTTTTCTTTCACTACTACTGATTTTGTAGCATATTCATGACCATATTTCTGTAAATTTGTTTTCTTAATCTTTTCTTTTGTCTCGTCAAGATACATTGGGTGTTCAACACCATAGTTTTCTAAAAATGTTTTCTTAATCTTTTCTTTTGTCTCGTCAAGATACATTGGGTGTTCAACACCATAGTTTTCTAAAAATGTTTGTTTTAGTTTTTCTTTAATTTCTTGAGATTGTATTGGGTATTCAACTCCCCACTTTGACAAATTTGTTTCTTTGGTTTTTTCTCTAATTTTTAAAGATTGCTGTGGGTGCTGTACGCCATGGTTTTTTAAATTTGTTTCTTTGATTTTTTCTTTAATTTCTGGTGATTGCAAAGCACAACCAAAACCATATCTTTCAAAGTTAGTATTTCTAATTTTTTCTCGGACATCTTCTCTCTGTGCAGGATATTCTAAATTGTATCTTTCTAGATTCGTCTTTCTGACTTGTTCTCTGAATTCCGGAAGAGAACTTTTGTATTTTACGCCGTATTTTTGTAGTGATGTTAATTCCATAGAATGTTTTCTAGAACAAGTTTTTTTAAATCCTCGAAACATAGAAATAAATGATGTTTTATTTTTGCATTCTGGATGCTGACAAATATTCAAACCTGGAAAATAAAATAAAAAAATGCTTTCGACCGTTTCATCGCCATTATAATTTAAGAAATCCAAACATGCTTCTTTCCATTTTTTTAAATTTTTTTCAAATGAATTGTTCCCCTTTTTTAAAAAATATTTTGCAAAATTATCTTCCATTCTTCATCCTAAACTAAAATTTAAATGTATAATCATTTTACATTATTTGAAAAAACACCATAAATAGGAATAAGTATTTTTTAAAAAAGGAGATGTTACCTATGCTTTCAGAACATCACTGGGACGCGCCCTGGCTAATGATTAGCGAAATTATGATAATGTACCATACACAAATCTCTAGCTCAATACAGGTAAATTACGATGAAAGAACGGTGTTTGGTTCACACGGTGCATACGCCGTTTGGACAGGAACATCACCAAGATCATATAGTGTTTCGGCTAGTTTAGTAGCTGCAAACTCAATGGAAGTTATTTTTAATGTTGGAATGGTTGGTTTGGCATATTTGTGGACACAGTGTAGTCCACCAGGTTGTAAAATTTTATTATTGCCAACTTCTCTCGGAGCTAGTTTATTGTTTGGAACGACTGTTAGGATTGAATCAATGGATGCATCGATACCAGAAATGACACATCTAGATCCAATTAGTGCCGGTTCTCCAATTCAGCTGGAATTTTCAATGAGTTTAAAAGAATGTAAGCCTATTTGATATTTTTTTACAAAACAGGAATTTTTATGGGATTATATAGTACGTTCAATACATCACAATTTTATGATGAACAACCAAAACAAGAAGTAAAACAAAGCACTAAATTAGTAACACCAAGAAGCAATTATGAATATTCTGCACAAGCAATTCAAAGTGATAAAAGGCGGTCACTATATGAGGAAGCTGTTACGGTTGCATCAAAAAAAACTGAATATGGCGAAGTAAAATTTACAGATTTATATCGTGTTGGTCAACCGGTAGCGGTACAAAATCATAAAGGTGAAGTTAGAACAAAAAAAGGAAGAATTATTGAAATTGTTAATGATTCGTTAATGTATGTTTCGATGGAAGATTCGCATAAAGATGTTCATGATAATTGGCTTGTTGATTTTGTGACAAAAGATGATAAAATTTTTCCACTTTAACATTTTTTAAAAAATATTGTATAATTTCTAAAAAGGATACTGAGATGTGTATCCTTAATTCTGATTTCAGAAACATCTCAAAACTTTCAATTTAATTTATTTAGTCCACAGGACTTTAAACATGGAGAACTAAAATGGCAATTAATTTAAGAAAAGCAGTAAATAAAGATAAACTCAAAGCTAAATTTGAAGCTGATTCACAAACAGGTAATCAAGGTCCAAGCGATTTTCTACCATATTTCAATTTAAAAAATAAGGATTCTGTAACAGTTCGTTTTCTTTCTGATGCAAATCCAAATAATCAAGACACATTCACATATATCGAAGAAGTTTTTAACTTTAACGGTAAAAATATGAAATTCGACGGCTTTGCAAAAGATTGTCCAGCATCAAAAATTGCATCGGATTTGTTCGCTGAAGCTAAAGCTGTAGGTGAAGAGACAGCCGAAGGTAAAGAAATCCGTGAAAAAGCATTAAAGTATTACAAAAAACGTAAATATTTGGTTAATGCTTATATCGTTGATGCTCCAGAATATTTTTGGACAGCTGCTGGTTTAGATCCAGATAAAATCGAAGATCATGTTAAAGTAATTTCATTACCTAAAAAAGTGTATGACGGTATTAAAGACACGGTTATGGATGATGATTTTAGTGATGTTGAATTTTATAACTTCGGTGATGATGTTGTCAACTTTAAATTGACTTTAAAGAAAAATTCTGGGGGCCATAATGACTATTCTGGTTCGAAATTTGAAATTAAACCAAAAGAATTAGATTTGGCTGACGAAGATATTGATGTCATTGCAGAAAAATTAAAAGATTTGTCAACATTATTTAAAGTTCATTCTTTAGATGAATTTAATGAAGCAATCGAAATCGAGCAAAATGGCGACAAAGAAGATTCAGAACCTAAACAAAAAAAGGTTACTAAAAAACCACAAGCTGCAGTAAATGAAGAAGATGAAGATTCACAACCAAAAGTTGTTAAACGCAGTGTTCCTCAAGTAGAAAGCACTGATGAAGATGACGAAGAAGATGCTGAAGACTCAGCGGATTCAAACGTTGGGACTGTTTCTGATATTAAAACGTTACGAAGCGGAATTTTGAGCAAATTGATGTCTAAAGAAGAAGCGTAAAATAACTTTAAGGTGTTGACATGGAAAGAATCGATAAAGATGTTGAACAATCAAAAACAGAACTTTTTAAAGATAAAAAGATTAAGAATGGCTGGACACTTAACATTTTTAAGCAAAACGATGAAATCTTGTCAACATCCTTATACAATTGCTTTGGACAAATGATTGAAAATAAAGTTTTCTTATTGCAAAAATCGGAAGATGTTGATCAATTAAAAGAATATGTTTCTTTGTTTGACGATGACCCAGATAAAAATATGCAAAAAATGATGAAAATTAAAAATTAGGATTGTGAAAAATGGCAACCAAAATTAAAAAAGAACTTGAAGAACTTCAAGAAAAAGTTGATTTGAAGACTGTTTATACGTTTGCTTTTGGTAGAAACATCTATACAGTTAGAATGAGTGATATTAAAAAAATAACACTGCTTGGACATAATTTCATCACAAAAGAAGATGACAAAGAAGTTGTTACAAAGACTCTTTATATTTTCTCCGTTGTTGGTAATCAAATTCCTGGTATGTCAGAAACAGACGCAAACGAAAATACTAAACCAATGTATGAAACTGTTATGGAAGTTAAAGCTGAGGAAGATGATTATGCTCAGCTTTATGGAATATATGAGGATTTAGTAATTAAATGGGATCGTTTTCAGCAATTAAACTTCAAAGCTTGATAGGAATCTTTGAAGTTTTGCTTTTGATATTGCAAAGTGTTCCGTACACATAATATCTTCTTCGGAAAAAATATCAAAAATTAATTTTGAATTGTTTGAAGATACATGTGTGAAAACTAAAGGATACGTTTGAATATCACAACAATTTTTTGAATTTGGAAGTGAAAAAACTATTTGTTCTTTAAACTGTTTTTTGGATAAATCTTTTCCTTCCAAATCAGAAGTGTCCACAATAATAGCATTACCATCGTTTGTTAAAAATTCAAATGAATTTAATTTACCACTTAAAATCTTCTTCATTATTTTAAAATTGTTTTCATCTAAAGAAATATTGTATGAGTTTAATATGGAATCAACCAAATGTTTATTTTTTATTGTAAAATTCAATGTAGTATTATAATCAATGAAATTTGTGGTTGAAATGAAATTAGGCACGATATTGTTTGATTCTTCTCCAATATTGAAAAATTTTTTTAAGTCGATCTCATAATGGAAAGAATTATAGTAAAGTGGCAGTTCATTAAAAATTTTTGTAAAATCTTTAATATAAGAAGATTTTAATACTTTTGAAACTTTTTTGTTACCTATTAAATATGCAAAGATTTGTGCTTGGATAAGTTTGCTTTCTATTTTTTTAATTTTTTCAATCATCAGAAAATCCATTTTAAAATTAATTTTTAATATTTATAATTTTTTAATCACGTATTTTAAACAAACAACATTTATGAGGGGATTTATATGGTCGAAGGTATCGAAGTTCAAAACTTTAAGTCAAACTGGTCTTTTAAAGATAGTTTGATTTCGCAAAATAAAGAATTTAAAAAAGAAAAATATGGGCTTTCAGATGGAGAAAAAATTTCATCAAATGTGAATGGATTCATCATTAATTCTCATGGTAATATTGTTGCTAAATTTAATTTTTTTATTTTGAATGAAACTGAAGAAAATCTTGAATTGGAAATTAGTACAACCGGTTTTCTTGGTTCTGTTTATCATAAAAATGTCAGCTTATTAATTGGCTATGGACATAATTTAGGTTTTGACTGCTTAGTGGATTGTGAAAAAACACAAATATTGAACTTAAAATCGGAATACGCTGATGGAGAACCGTTTATTATTAATATTTTTAAAGATAAACTCTTGGTGGAAAATGGGTTAATTTGTATTATTCGTGACGAAGATGTTATGTCAGATTTACTATCCGATGAAGTTAAAGATGATTATTTTGAATCGTGTGAATTTGCTAAAATTAAAGAAGAGCAAATGAGTGAATTAGAAATATCGTTTAACGAATATTTGAAAAAATTATATGTTGTTCTTGGCGAACAAAACGATTAAAATTTAAAAGAGGAATAAAATTATGAGCAGAAAAAGTAGTTTTGCTAGCGATACTGTTTTGATTGGTAAAGGTATTGAGAAAGAATTTACTGAAAATGATGTTGCGATAGATTCACTGCATGCGGTTTTTTTACCATATTATATTAGTCCAATCTCCAATGAACTAACTGTTGTTTTGAAAAGGACAGTTACGCCAGGACAATATTTTAGAACAGGGAATAAGGTTGGTTTAACAGCACTAACCGTTGAATTGCCGATGGAAACTCCACTAACAATTGAACAAGCATTTGAAAAATTAGAGTTAAATACAGAAATTGTGAATCCGATTCCTTTTGGTTGCGTTATGCCAGACCCAATAAATTCAATGTTAGCATATGAAATCGTCTTAGTCAATATCGAACCGTTGAAATTATTAGATACTGCTACTGGAATTTTTAAACAAGTACCGAATGAATATGAAATTGGTGTCGTAGAATTTAGAGAAATTATAGGAGCAATTCAAGAAAATACGGTTACGGATTTAAAAACTCGATTTATTTTAAGTGAATTATATTTGATGGCTTTGGAAGAATCTCAACTAAATGCTGGTCAATCAATTGGTTCTGGTCAAAATTTGCCGGCAGGATTTGGTTCACAAGAAGGTACTATGAAAACCGGTAATATTTCTGATGAAGTGATTAAAGAGAAATCTAAATTGGATCAAGGATCAATTTACGCAAAAATCGATACCAATGCAACATTTTCATAGGCAAAGATAAAAATATTGATTTGCTTTCTGAATCACAAATTTGAATAAATATCGATAAAGGGGTAAATATGCTATTATTTGAATTAAATTTGATGGGAAGTAAAAGAATAGGTATTGACGATTTAAAATCGCTGATTGAAAAATCTGAAAAACCAATTTATATTTTAGTTGCTGGTTCAGTAGGATCTGGTAAAAGTTTCATTGTTGGAACACATTTACCAAATATAAAAGTTATCGATCCTGATGCTTATACAGTTGAATTTGGAGATGGAGTATATGATGGTAAAAATGTTGCAAAATCGATGGATATGGTTAAAAAGGAAGTCAGCGAAAGGATAAAAAACGGTTTTACATTTTTACAACAAGGAACTTCAGCTAATCTACAATCCACTATTAATAAATTGAAATACGCTAAAAAATATGGATTTACGACTGTTTTGTTTTATGTTGATACACCAGTAGAACAAGCTATAGAACAGGTTAAAAAACGTGTATCATTGGGTGGTCATGGTGAAACAATAGATTCCAAAAAAGTTGAAAATACTTCAAAAGGGGCTAAATTAACATTCCGGGCGTTATCAGGTGAAGAAAATAATTGGTTAACGCCAGATGATCACAGTAGAATTAACATCGCATTAGAAAAAACGGAAAAAGATTTAGAATCAGCAAGAAAGCATTTGGACTATTTTATAAAAATAGACAATGCAAAAAAAGATTGAAAATAATTAATTTTTTATTTTCAAATTTAACGATAATTTCAAAATAAGGAAAAGTAACATGAATAAATATGAAGCTGTATTAGAAGAATTCATTGCAGATAACAACATCACTACTGATAATGTAGATCATAAATTAAAAGAAATCGGTTTTGTTTCTTTTTTTAACTTTTTCACATCAAAATGCTGTAAGAAAATTGATTTTTTTCCAGAAGTCGAAAAAACAAAAAATAAACCGACATCAGCACTTACATATTTATCAAAATATGCATCAGAAAATCTCATATCTAATTTTGAAACATTGACTTTAAATTCTTTGTATTTGGGCGTTATTGTCAATGGACATTTAAAATTTAATTTTGAAAATTATGATTATTTTTTAAAAGAAATTTATCAATTAAGAAAAACTATCAGATCAAAAATTAAATTAAATAGTTTAACCAAAGATGACACCGATAAAAATTTACTTTTATTGAAATGTTATTTAATAAAAGCCTACATCAACACGATTTACGGTATGTTGGATAACTCAGAGTCTATAATTTTAACAAATGTTGAAAGTCCGCGTGAATATGTTACTGAAACGGTTAAACTAGTTATGTTGAATATATCTTCAATATTATTAAACAATCATATTTCGATTTATTATATTGATACCGATGAATTTTTCATTTCTGAATTAGATTCCGACTTTGCTGAAAAAATTTCAATGGATTATGAGAATATAAATAAATCATTGATTGACACAAACATTTCAGAAATTTTTATAGAATCCCAAAACGAGCATGCGTATTTTTTCAGTAAAAAAAACTTCATGAGGTTTGATAAAAATACATGTACGATTAAAGGAAAAGTAAAACTTGTCAATAATGAACATGTATTAAACGACAATAAAAGTTTTTTTGGAAACAATTTTAAAGAAATTTTTCCAGAATATGCTATTTGTGGTTACAATAAATAAATATAAAATAAAAAAGAGGAATTTATGAGAGATGAAGAATATATTGATGTTTTGATGGAAGGAGGAAACTCCTTTTCCGGTAAGAGGGTCACCGATGAAAACGGAAATACCATTTTCAACGATAAAGGTAAGGCGACATTTGCGACAAATGCTGAAGGTGGAACAGTTATTAAAGCTCATGCTCAAAAAATGGATATGAGTAAAATTGATAGAAACGATTTAATAAATGAATTTAAAAAAGCTTTTAGAGCATTAAATGCGTTAGTTGCTAGTAACTCTAAATCACATGAACCTCTTTGGACTGAAGAAGAATTTAAATCGGTTGAAAACGGTAAAGCTTTCAACGGTTCGTCTAAATGGCTTTTCCATGTTGACACAGCTGATTTATCTATTTCAAATGATGAATTTAAGGCTATGAAACCTCATGTTGGAGATATTGATATAACCGTTCCAAAAAATAGAATAGTTGATCTTTTTCATACATTGGATGCAATAGAAACAAGCGAAACAGTAAATCCAATTGGTACTAAATTGGGAGAAAGTAATATTTATTATATTGGGCATAATAAATTGAGTCCTAGTGAAGATTCACAAATTAATGCAGTTTTTAGATACCCGGTTGAAGGCACCGATTACATCGCATTTCCACAAGTAGATTTTGAACCTTCAACATACGAAGATGGAACACCATCGGAATGGGATGGTTTTGCTCACAGTTCGCACTGGGATGATATAAAAATTGGTTTAAAAGGCGTTGCTCATAAATATGGGATGAATATCTTAGCACAACTAGCTTCAAAAGATTTCAGTTTATCTAAAGCAGCCGAAAAAGGTGATATTGTATTGAGTGATGACAACACCGAAGATAAATCAAAATGGATAACAACCTTGAATGTTTCTGAAGCTTTTAAATTGTTTAGTGAAGCTGAGCTTGAGCCAGCTAAAACAGCCGACGATTATGACGAGTCCGAATTATTAAAAATTTTAAAAACTAAAAAATCACGAATTACAAAAATTAGAAGCGTAACCGGAGATTCTCCATCAAGAGCTGGAAGTTATTTAGCTTTTTCAGTTGGAGCTGGTGTTAGGGAAAAATATAAAAGTGTTTTGACATCAGATGGAAAACCTATAAAAATTGATGGTAGAAATTTATTAGTAATCATGCCAACTGGAAAAGCCGCTAAAGATGCCGGTATTATTCCAGAGTATAAAACAAAGTTATTAGATATTTTCGAACTCATTTTTGAAAAACCGTTTGGATTAAAACCTTTTGAAAAAACCATAGAGAATGAAAAAAACACCAATTTGCAAAATATGGATTCGTTTGTTGGTTTGGTAAAATTGGTTAATAAGATTGATGATCCAGAGCTATCTAGAAGATTTGTAAAATATATGGTTTTGAGAAAATTATGGGGCCACCTACCATACTTCCCTGCTAGAGTTCAAGAATTAGAAAAAGATAAACCTGGCGAAACAACTAGCACTTATCCGGATGGTTTTATTGGCACAAAAGCTCAGTATGAAGATAGAAAAGTTAAATCTGGCATTGTAAATTATATGTTAGGGAATTTAAAAAATATGACGCCTTTGGATATTAATGTTGATGAAATAGCTACAAGCTATTATGAAAATTGGGCAAATACTGGTGGTGACGATATTGTAGAAAGTTTCATTCCATTCGGTAGCAAATTCTCAAAAATTTTTGAAGCTGTTGAGAAAATAAATAGTAATAAATGATTTTTTAAAAAAATTATTTATTTGACAAGGAATTGTGAGCGTTTTAAAATTTTCATTTTCAGAACATATTGTACTAAAAAAGTTATGTTTATAATAACTCACAATTAGTAACAACAAGGTACGGAATATAATTGAAAATTTTATGCGCTCATAGAACTTTATAAATCATCACTGTAAAATAATTGGAAAAAATAAAAATACTAGCAGGTTTTAGCATGTTTAAACGGCTAAGTATATTTATACTACTATCTACAAATCAACGGTATCAACAATGTTTAGATTATTAAATGGGAATATTTAACATGGGACTTTTAAAAAATGCTGCGCAGGATGAAGCAAAAGAAATAAAATATGATAATACTGTTTCTAGATTGATGGCAGTAAATGTTCAAAGTGCAATAGATGAATTAGTAACACTTCCTAAACTTGCTGGACCTCAAGGTATTCAAGGTATTCAAGGAATCAAAGGTGATACTGGACCTATCGGTCCTATCGGTCCTAAAGGCGATACTGGATTTACTGGACCTACTGGACCAAAAGGTAGCACAGGTCTTACTGGACCAAAAGGTAGCACAGGTCTTACTGGACCAAAAGGTAGCACAGGTCTTACTGGACCTACTGGACCTCAAGGTATTCAAGGACCAAAGGGTGATATTGGATTAACTGGACCTACTGGACCTACTGGACCTCAAGGTATTCAAGGACCAAAGGGTGATACTGGATTAACTGGACCTCAAGGCGATACTGGATTAACTGGACCTCAAGGCGATACTGGATTAACTGGATCTCAAGGCGATACTGGATCTCAAGGCGATACTGGAC
>Ga0265593_1000691_pt1 | contig 17293 bp, 12 predicted proteins | sample saktaG_8_FD_190136 | JGI IMG/M metagenome (GOLD analysis project Ga0265593, IMG submission 190136) | Saline water microbial communities from Sakinaw Lake, British Columbia, Canada - sak_2011_5_24_36m | ecosystem: Environmental > Aquatic > Non-marine Saline and Alkaline > Saline ...
TTCGATATCATCAACATCATTATTCGACAATTCTGATTTGATTCTATTGAGTTCTTCACTGCAGGCAACAATATCCGATCAATTAACCAATGTTACGAGTGGAACGCTAGTCATTCCAACCCAAGACGAATTTGGAACAGATATTCGTGTCAATGTCGTCGGTGGTGTTGAATACGTAACCAAAGTTGAAATTCAAAAAATCATCGACGCTCTTGAATTGCTTGGAATGACGGACCTATCAACCTTTGATTTGTCACCTGCAACAATATTTGCAGTAGACTTCAATGATCTTCTAGAGAGTGCAACAATGCAAGCGACTGTATCTTATTACATCCTTGACAGTGCCCTCGACGAAACAAGCGGACCTGGACAAGTCACTTTGATTGTTCCTTCCGTATTCAGAGAAGGAATCATGCTTGACGGTATCGTTGACGCAAGTGAACAAATCGAAAAAACAGAACTTATTGCTTTGTTAACGTCCTTGCAAACCCTTGGAATCTCCGATTTCAGCGGTAGCATGGATGCTTCCATCGTATCTGGATTAACAGATGCACAGCTTGATACCTTGCTTGCAAGTGGTTCAATGCACATTACCGTTGACAATATGCTACAAGGCAACGTAAACATCAACACTCAAATCCCTGCACTTGCACAGGAAAATATCTATGGTATTTTGAATGTCACAACCGTTGCAGAAATCAAAGCCTTCATTATCGCTTCTGATACACTTGCATCAGGTGACTTCACCACCACATCTTTCAGTTATGCAGCGATTGCATCCCTATCTGAAGGAGACAGAGACACTGTATTGGATTCAATGATCGTCAGAAACATCTTGACAGAACAACTTGAAACTTTAATGAATTCAGACGATCCATTTGATTTATACTGGCCAACAAATGCTGAATATATGAACAGCGATCCTCTTACATTCTTAACCGAAGTCGGAATCGACAATGTTCTTTCACATTACGGTCTAATTTAACAGAAACGAAGAAAGAGGTTTTTCCTCTTTCTTTTTTTTTGTGAAAAAGATATAATAGAATAGCACTTTAATTCACGGGAGGACATCATGAAAAAACTATTTATATTTTTTGGATCAATGCTATTGGCAATGGTCCTCATCGGTTGCAGTCTGAGTACAGTTACAACTGTTACTACACTCTCAACAACTGAGACAACCTCTGATACGACGACTACAACTATAACGACAACAAATTCGAGTTCAGAAACCACAACCTCAACTCATCCAGACAACATCGTTTTGGATTTATATTCAATGAACGATTTTCACGGAGGTGCCTATACAAGCATTGAAACCCTATCCAATATCGGAGGGTATCTCTTAAATGCGAAAAATAACAATCCTTATTCAATTTTCTTATCGACGGGAGACATTTTCCAAGGAACCGCTTTATCCAACTATTATCATGGAAGACCCATTATTGACGTTTTCAATGAAATTGGCTTTTCTTCATTTACCTTAGGCAATCATGAGTTTGACTGGGGAATCGAAGAAGTGTTGAATTATTCAGACGGCAATCAAGAAAATGGAGAAGCCGTTTTTCCAATCTTAGCAGCGAATGTAGTCTATATTGATACGCAAGAAATGCTTCCAAACACCCAGCCGTACACTGTGGTTGAAATCGAAGGATTACGTGTCGGAATCATAGGAGTTATTGGAGAGGTCATCAATTCAATATCTGCGTCCAGAGTTCAAAACATTGAATTCTTGGATCCAGTCATAACAGTTTATAATTACGCAGAAGTACTAAGAACCCAAGAAAACTGTGATATCGTCATTGCATCGATTCATGGATATGAAATTGACGACGATAGTGCAATTTCAGGCTTCACAGGCGACCATTATGTGGATGCAGTATTCAATGGGCATACTCATACAAGCGTTGCTAGAACGCTTTCTAGAGCCGGTGTTGCAATGCCATATGCACAAGCATCAAACTCCAGTTCGTCCGTCCTTACAAAGATTACACTCACTTTCAATTATCCAACAAGAACCGTATCTTCTGCGAACGCGTATGTATTGTCTTTATCGGAACTTGGAACTCAAGATTCCAGCATTGAGCAAATCATTACAACGTATCAAGAAGATACAACATATACAACTTTCGTCTCCGAAGTCTTAGCGACTTCACCTTCCTACATTTCTCGTTATGATATGCCTTCGTGGGGGGCATCCGTTATTAGAGATTACATGGGCGTTGACATTGGAATCCTCAATTCTGGTGGATTTAGAGTTAGTATGGATGCAGGAGACATCACGATGGGTAAACTCGTTGAAGTGTATCCTTTTGATAATTATTTGAAAACAGTACAACTCGATGGACTTACGATTTACAATCTCTATTACACAGACGGAGATGTTGTATTTGATGATGGCGTAACTGAATCTGGTGGTAACCTCTACATTAACGGAATTTTGCTTGTCAACTCACAACTTTATACTGTCGCTGCGGTAGACTATGTTTTTGATAAGGATTATTATCCATTCCTATCCGGGGAAAACGTGACGCAGACGGATACACTGATGAGAGATTTACTGGCACAGGATTTAAGAAATTGCTCTGGAAACTTCTCTCCATTCAATGGATCCAATTTCCCGGGAATATTACCAACTTCATATTATGGAAGTCAGTTTTATTACGATAATCAATTTCAATCCATTTTATAAATAAAAAAAGTGTTCAAATTTGTGTTTTGAACACTTTTTATTTACACTTGTGAAAGTTCTAAAGCCAGCTTCAATCGTATCTTTTTCATTTCCACAAAGAATAGAATCATTGAAATCAATCCGGCAAGAATGTCTGATGCTGCAAAACTGATCCAGATTCCCTCAATTCCTAATAGATAAGTCAATAGATAGACGAGCGGTATAAAGAAAAATACCTGTCTTGAAAGTGCAATCATCGTCGCTCGTAAAGGGAAACCCTCGGATTGATAGATAGAACTAACAACGACCTGGAAACCTACGAGCAAGAAGCCAATGGATAATACTCTAAATGCCTGAGAACCAATGGTAATGAACTCCATGTTATGATTGGCACTGAATAGTTCGAAAATCGAAGTTGAAAGCAGCTGAATAAACAAGAATCCAAAGAAGAAGTAGACTATGACAATCTTCATCGCAAACACAATGACGTCGAGAAGCCTTTTCTCTTTCTTCGCTCCATAATTGAATCCAACGATGGGAGCGAGCCCTTGAACAATTCCAAAGGCAGGCATGAATACAAAGGTAATGACTCGATTGATGACGCCGTAGATAGAAATATATATGGCCGGATCTCCTGAGGAATAATAGTTAATGAGCCTATAAATGATAATAGAGAGAAACGCCCCGGTTGCATTCCTTAAGAAAGTAGGAGCTCCAATCAAAATAATGTCTTTCATCATCTTGAAATCTAGAAGAATTCCGTCTCTTAACGTAATGTTTAAAGAAGAATGTTTTCCGTTCGCCATAATGAATATGTAGATAAACGCAACAATTTGAGAGATAACCGTCGCAATTGCCGCACCCTGCACACCAAGACCAAATCCAAAATCAAAAATAAAGATTGGGTCTAAAATAACATTAAGACCGGTACCGATGAGCATTGAAATCATCGCAACTTTCGCTCTACCTTCGGCCCTTGTCAAATTATTTAACACCATCGAAAGCGAAAGTGGAACAAGACCAATCAAGATAATCGACAGATAGTCTTTCGCATACCCAATATTTGAAGCAGTTGCGCCAAAGAAGACCAATAATTTGTCAATGAAGAAAAATCCTAAGACTGTAAATAGTATCGCAAGGATTACATCCAGAACCAGAGCTGTATTGACTGCCGCATGCATTCGTTTTGGATCCTTTTCACCAAAAGCACGAGAGAATATTGATGCACTTCCCATTCCTACCATCAAACCAACTGCCATAACGATCATTTGTACTGGAAAAGCAAACGCCAATCCGCCAATCGCGATTTCTCCTGCTCCACGTCCAACAAACAATGTATCGACAAAATTATATAGAGCATTCATCGCCATTCCGGCGATGGCAGGAAGACTTAATTTGACTAATAGTCCTTTGACATTGCTGTTTCCAAGCATTTCAGCATTCTTGTTCAAAAAGCATCACATCCAATCCATTAAATTATATAGTAAAACCCTTTTAATTACAAAAGAAAAGCTGTTTTCACAGCTTTTTTTCTTCGAAAGGATTAATATTGTGCTCAATCGAGACAAATTTACGGTTTTTATAAGACAAGTGATTAATACTGCAATTGAATAAAAAACTAGCGTAATCAAAACCTTCTACTAAATTGACAAGCATGGCTTTAATGACATGGGAATGGGTCACAATCAACAGTTTCTTGTTCGGGTATTGTCTACAAATATCTTTAAGGGCTGAGACAATTCTTTTTTCCAAAGTAGGATTTAATTCCATGTTTGGAATGGCGCCATTGCGAATCAAATCCGCGTATTCATCATTGATTTTTTGACCGTCAAAATCTCCGAAATTACGTTCAATCAAATCCTTGTGAACAATGATCGGCTTGTTCGTCATCATCGCTTGATTTATGATTTTGGCTGTTTCAAATGCTCGTTTGAGAGGAGAAGAAATGACCAAATCAAATTTCATATTATGTTTTAAAAAATACTTTCCGGTTTCAAATGCCTGGGACTTTCCAAAGGCATTCAGCGGGTTATCCATGCGTCCTTGGACGACATAGTTTCTGTTCGCGTCAGTTTCCCCGTGCCTGACTAAATAAATTTCATTCAATTCAATCACCTTCAACAATTATACTACAAAATGACCAAAATGTGTTATAATTTTTTTGAGGTGAACATTTATGAGAATGGTAGATGTGATAGAAAAAAAGAGGGAAGGACATTTTTTGAGCGTAGAAGAAATCAACTATGTGATTCAAGGCTATGTTCAAGGTAAAATTCCCGATTATCAAGTATCCGCATGGCTAATGGCAATCTTTTTCCAAGGCATGACGGATCAAGAATCTTCCGCTTTGACCAAAGCAATGCTAGAAAGCGGAGAAGTGATTGATTTAAGCAAAATATCAGGAATTAAAGTTGATAAACATTCCACAGGAGGCGTTGGAGACAAAACCACATTGATTTTGGGACCTCTCGTCGCAGCTTGCGGCGCAAAAGTCGCAAAACTCTCAGGACGAGGACTCGGTCACACCGGAGGAACCCTCGATAAACTTGAGTCCATTGACGGATGCAGAATCAATTTAACAGAAGAAGAATTCATTAACCAAGTCAATCGAATCGGAATTGCAGTTGCTGGCCAAACCGGAGAAATTGTTCCTGCCGATAAGCTTTTATATGCTTTAAGAGATGTAACAGGAACCGTTCCATCGATTCCTTTGATTGCCTCTTCAATCATGAGCAAAAAATTGGCAAGTGGCGCTGATGTCATATGTCTCGATGTCAAAATCGGAGACGGCGCTTTCATGAAGACAATTGAAGACGCAAGAGAACTTTCAAGAATCATGGTCTCCATCGGAGAATCATTTGGCAAGAACGTCACAGCGTTTATCACCGACATGGATCAACCATTAGGACATGCCATTGGAAACCGCTTGGAAGTCAAAGAAGCAATTGAAACTTTGTCTGGAAAAGGACCTGATGATTTAGTCGAACTTTGCACAGACATTGCTTCTCATATGATTTACTATGCAAAACAAGCTCCAACGCTAGAAGCCGCAAAAGCTTTGGCTGTTGAAAAACTGAATAACGGAGAAGCCCTTGCAAAATTCAATGAGTTTATAATCGCCCAAGGTGGCACTTTACCAGACCTTAAGAATTTCATTAAAGTGAAACAAATCATTCCTTTCAAAGCAAAGAAAGCGGGTTATGTATTACAAATCAAAGCCCTCAATATTGGCTTAACTTCAATGAAATTAGGCGGAGGAAGAGAGACGAAAGACGATATTATCGATCCAATGGTGGGAATCATTTTAAAAAAGAAAATTGGTGAGCAAGTTCAAATCGGAGACACCTTAGCAGAAATCTATGCGAACCACAATGTGGATTCTGACATTTTTGAAACGTTGGAAGAAGCTTTTCAAATCGTTGAATATCCAGTTGAAAAACCAAACATTATTTTGGAAGTCATATCTTAATAAAGGAGTGATTTCTTTGAAAGAAAAGTTATATGTAGACAGTGTTATCAAATATGTAAAAAAGTTCTATTCTGACGACATTGACATGATTGTCGCCTATGGCTCGTTTGTCAGAGGCGATATGCATGAAAAATCAGATGTCGATCTATTTTTCATTCCGGCAACTGAAAATGGTTTCCTTGCATCTTTTCAAGTGATTATCGAAGATGTCGGATATGATTTTTTTCCAGTGTCTTGGGAACGGCTCAAACAAATCGCCAGATATGAGGACCCATTAACATCTCTTCTAGTAGAAGGACAAATCATCTACCATCGAAACGATAAAGTATTCAATCAGTTTGAAGAACTCAGAACCTATTGCGTCCATTTTGACCATTTTGAAGAAAAACTCAAGAAATTGATTATGGATGTCAAGTATCTCTATTTCGATTATCCAAAAACACTCCCTGATATCTTAACAAAATGTGCACTTGCAGTATCTTATTTTAATCATGTTCCTTTAAGAAGAGGAATGATGGATTTTGAAAACGAATTGGCACCGCTTAAGAAACCATTTCTGTTTATTGAAAATATCAAATTGTTAATTGAAAGCCCCTCAAAAAAAGGGCTTAGAAAATTTATCGAAGACACTGAAGAATTTGTTCTTCCAAAAGAAGAAATTCAACCCATCGGTAGCGGATTCTATGAAGAGATGAAGTCGATTTACCAAAAAGGACTTCATACAACCTCTCCGTACAAGCAGTTCTTCATTCAAAACATTATCGAAACTGAAACCGCAATTGCATTTGGCCCAAAAGTTGAATTTCCGAAGCCATCCAAGAACTACGCTGATTGGATTACGAGTCATGAAGCCAAAATGGTTGAAATCCTACATCATCAAGATGTACCGATTCATGATTACGCTTCCGTTGAAGACTTTTTGACATTCTTTCTAAAAATATAGCAAATCGTTGCTTCAATATGCTATAATATACCTGCACAAATAAGGGGAGCTCGGGGTACCGGGCTGAGAGTATAACTATTCCGTTATTGACCTTACCTGATCTGGATAATGCCAGCGTAGGAATATCTTCTCTATTCATCAGGCAACCACTTATTTTGTGGTTGCTTTTCATTTTCAATAAACTTTGGAGGAAACATCATGAACAAAAGAAACCAAATTCATGTTATCGCAGAAATCAGTATCCTTGTTGCAATTGCAGTCGTCTTAGACGCCATCGCAGGCTTACTTCCGATTTTCAAATATGGAGGATCTATCTCTCCCGCGATGTTGCCAATCTTCATCATATCCTACAGAAGAGGGGTCAAGAGTGGTTTAATTGCCGGTCTTGCCTTTGGAATCCTTCAGTCGCTTGTTGCGGCAGGTATGGGTAACTTATGGTTCTTAAGTGTCCCTCAATTCCTCCTTGATTACATTGTTCCGTTTATCTTACTTGGTTTTGCGGGCGTCTTTAGAAATGCATTAACAAACAGATCTCAATTCATTCTTGGAATGGCTCTTGGAAGTTTCCTCAGGTATCTTTCTCACGGGTTTGCAGGCGTCGTATTTTGGAAAGATTACGTTCCCGAAGGAATGAATTATTGGTTCTATTCTTTCATCGCTTATAACCTTCCCTACATGGCTGCCTCTTTTGTATTTTGTTTGGCAATCGGATTGATTTTATTTGAAAGAGGTATTTTGAATACCAATTTAACCATCAGAAAATGATTGTGTAGTACCTATCATTGTTGAAGCGCTAGCAGTAGCGCTTTTTTATTGGTTCCATATCGACATTCTTTAACTTAATTTCTTAGAATGTTGTTTAAATTGAGCAAAAATTGAATCAAAGTCATAGACAAAATTTGTTTTAAAATACAGCAATAATGACATCCACATAAACATCTGAAAATGTTATCAATATTAGCATTTTACATCTTGTATATTTAACTTTATAAGCGTAATATATAGTTAGAATCAATCAATATTTCAAGGGGGCATTGTCTTATGAAAAAGGATTTAAAAAGACTTTTATGCTTGCTTACTTTTACAGCTCTTTTCGTCTGTATTTCCGGTTGTAATGTTGTAAATCAAGATGACGATTATGTATTGCAAATCGATTATATTGAAAGTCTGGCAGCTCAGATTGGAGACGCAACTGCCATTGGGATTAGTAAAATGCCGATAAACTCAGTTACCGACCTTTCATTTAATTCGAATAATCATACTGATAACGAAGTTATTGCTTCGCTTTTTTCTCCTGAATTTTTAGCCAATACAACCACTGCTCAAGCACCGGAAGAGAAGAACTACCTAGTCGTGACAACAGAAGACTACTTCAATGGCAAGACTGAATATGATGAAACGGGAATCACCAAAGTCACTTTCATCAAGAATACAACAGTCACTGAGACGGTTCGGGATTCAAAGGGCAACATCATTTCAGAAACCGATACTGTCACACAGGACGAGATTCCTGCACAAGTCAACAAATTCTACTCTTACAATAACTTCACTTTCATTGAATTCATTCCTGTTACTCCAAACAATGAAGGAATTTTAAGCCTTGATGGTGAGCAAATGGTAGATATTCGTCCCGATAATTTAATTATGAAAGAAGACGGAACTACTGAATTTGATACAGTAAATTACAAGACTAACGATTATCATCAGAGTTTTGTGATCGACAATACAACGGGTTACATTTATAAGATTGCTGAAATTGAAATTTGGAGAATTCATAACGGGCTATGCCAAATTAATGATGATGAAACGGTTCACAATGAGACCAACGACAATGTTATATACGATTATCGTATCAATGAAGATGGTCAGTTAGAATTCTTCACACTAATTCAAAATCCTACTGTTATGGTCTATGATTTTTTCAAAGACGTCTATGGAAATAATTTTATTTACACAGATTCATTGGATACATACGACGCAACAACTGGTACGTATTTTTATGAAATGGACGGTTACAGTTATGGACCGACATCAGATAAATTTGTTTATACGGACAAACATATCGTACTAGTGAAAATTGCTGATCATGAATATCAAAAAGTTGTTGCAGATGGACAGTTCGCAGCTATTTCTCCTGATGATACTTTCACATGTGAAGGCAATATTACCGCAAAAAACGGCAAATTATATGTCGTTCCAGTTATTGGAAAATTACCCATTTGGACATATGGACCAGACATTAGTATAACTGATCTTGTTACAGGTAAAAATGTTTCAGTAACCATTTTTTATCATTCAAATTCGTTAGATGACACGTACTTCCTTGTTTCCAATGATGTATTGCTTTTTAGAAACGATTATGCAATGTATTGGTGTCGAATTGATTTTAGTGACATTGATTTCGATTCAATGGAGGGAAGATTAATTTATTTTCCTGATATCATCACTATCAGTTCTGGAGATGTCATGAGTAATGCAGCTGGAAGTAATGAAGAAACTGGGTATTACCCGATTGAAAGCATGACTACTGGATGGTCTAAATTATATTATGGAGAAGGATATAATCAAGTAACTTGGGATAATTATTTTAATTACGAGTTAATTGGTATTAATCAGACTCGCTACTTTGAAGTAATCAAGGTTTACAACGAAACTAATTTCAATTTATCACTCATCGAAAAAGCTTCCGTTGACGCAGGCGAAACAGTTAGATATTTCTTCCAACCGATTAACCCTCATTAGGATTATCCTTGAAGAAAATAATGAATTTAATAACAATAAATCTGGAAAATCATTTTCCAGATTTCTTTTTTGAGTGAATTAACGAATACCTTATTTTTGATAATAATTTAGTGTCTTTTGCATAAAATAGTAGTCTATTAGCACTCAATGCTTGACAGTGCTAATCAATATGGTATAATAGACTCGATAACTATTTATGGAGGTGCTTTATGAAGCAACAAATGGAATTTAAAACAGAATCAAAGCGACTACTCGATTTGATGATTCATTCAATCTACACAAACAAAGAGATCTTTTTAAGAGAACTCATTTCAAACGCATCTGATGCAATTGACAAGTATCATCTCTTAAGTCTTACTGATGACTCGTTAGAAAAGACAAACGACTATGAAATCCATATCGAAGTGGATAAGAAACATCGTAAAATCCAAATATCTGATAATGGAATCGGAATGACATATGATGAACTTGTTGGCAATCTAGGTACCATCGCAAAAAGTGGAACTTTAGAGTTTTTACAAAAGATCAAAGAAAAGGATATGAAAAACACTGATTTGATTGGTCAATTCGGCGTTGGATTCTATTCTTCTTTCATGGTATCCAAAAAAGTCCAAGTCGTATCTAAATCGCCTTTCTCTGAAACGGCCTATAAATGGGTTTCAGAAGGAGAAGATTCGTTCACCATTGAAGAGACCAAAAAAGAGGAAAGAGGAACCGAAATCACCCTTTATCTTCGTAAAAACGAGGATGATGAAAACTACGATAACTTCTTGGAAACCTATAAAATCAAAAACCTTGTGAAAAAGTATTCAGACTATGTCAAATACCCGATCACAATGGAAAATGAAGTTGAAAAACCAAAATTCGACGAAGAAGGAAAAGAAATAGAAGGAGAGTATGAAACGTTTGTTGAAAATGAAACCATCAACTCTCGCGTTCCTATCTGGAACAAAGCAAAATCAGATGTAACAGAAGAAGAACTCAATGCGTTCTATAAATCAACCTACTTCGACTATGATGGACCTCAATACACATTTTGGAACAACATTGAAGGTGCTTTGACTTACAAATCGTTGATCTTTATCCCTGAAAAAGCCCCGTATAATCTCTATTCTGAAAAATATGAAAAAGGGCTTCAACTCTATGCGAAAGACGTCTTTGTCATGGACAAATGCAAAGAGCTTGTTCCAGACTATTTAAGATTCATCAAAGGGTTAGTCGTCAGCCAAGATCTCTCTTTAAACATCAGTCGTGAGATTCTACAAAAGAACTCTCAACTGATTAAAATCGCTGCGAATTTGGAAAAGAAAATCTTAAGTGAACTTGAAAAATCCTTAAAGAATGAAAGAGAAAAATACGAAAAATTCTTCAAAGAATTTGGAGTCAACCTCAAATATGGCGTTTACGACAACTTTGGAGAAAAGAAAGAACTAATTCAAGACTTACTTCTGTTCAAAACGGTAAACAAGGATGAGATGGTTACACTAAAAGACTACGTAGAAGCAATGCCAAAAGAACAAGATGCCATCTATTATGGAAGTGCCTCTTCAAAGGATGCCATCAAGATTTCTCCTCAAATGGACATTATTAAGTCCAAAGGATACGATGTCCTCGTACTGACAGATGAAGTTGATGAATTCATGATCAGCATTCTTCATGAATACAGCAAAAAACAATTCAAATCAATTAATCAAGGGGATTTGAATATCCTTGATGATAAAGAAAAAGAAACCATCAAAGAATTGGAAACTGAAAATAAAGATTTACTGGCATCATTAAAAGAAATCTTAAAAGATGAAGTTACAGACGTTAAACTCTCAACACGTCTCACAGATTCTCCAGTTTGTCTTGTCAGTGGTGAAGGACTATCATTTGAAATGGAAAAAGTCATCAACCAAATGCCTGGAGACAAGAAGATGAAGGCGGATAAAATCCTTGAAATCAATCCAAAACATGAGTTGTTTAAAGCAATTGAAAATGTGTTCTTGGAATCCAAGGAATCTCTCAGCGATTTCGCGAGTGTTCTTTACAACCAAGCCTTGTTAATCGAAGGCCTTCCCATCAAGGATCCAGTTGCTTTTTCAAACAAAATGATAAAGCTAATGATTAAAGCTGCAAAAACATCCAGCCCCACAGAAGAAGATCCAGCATAACTCAGTATCTTATATACAAAGCGCCATCAGTACTTTTTTAATAGTGTTGACGGCGTTTTATTTTTAATTTTCATAAAGTATATATTTTATTGCAATTATTTGATAAAATGAATAAGTCATCCATCAAAATACCTTAAAAACCTTTATTATCTTTGTAATAAAAAAATACTTCAATTTCCCGAGCATTTATTTATTTTATTGAAATATACTTCCATCACCTTAATCATAAATATCTACATATATATTCCTAAGATAGACTATTTAGAGTCTTTAGAAGAAGATCTTTTGTTGTAGTATGGTCGTTTTTATTAAAGACATATTCACTTAACATAATCGTATTGTAGTTTTTTTGGTACCAGTCAAGTAATTTTGAAATGCATGCTTTGACCAAGATTACGTTCTGTTGCTCTACATACGTTCTTAAAGAATTTAAGTAACCAAGCATATAAGGGTTTCTAGTATAGCTAGTTATAGTGAAAGTGATTCCATCTAATTCTATCTGTAATTCTGATAAATTCATGCAAATCATCTCCGAGTTAAAAATTGATAAATTCAGGAATATCATCGTCATCAAAACCCAGTTGAACATTAATTGGATTTTGTACTGACATTTTTATAGAAGAGGGCTTAACATTTGCAAATATACAACTAAGCAATAAAAAAAGTATTAATAATGTTTTTTTCATAATATTTCCTCCTTTTATCTAAATGATAACTAGAAGGAGAGTTATTCACCACAGCACATATGTCATATATTTAGGAGAAATCATGGATATTGTCAAACTCATTAATTACTTGGAGGAATTTCATATCCTGAACGCGATGGATTAGGCATAGCTGTTAATGCATCGGCAACATTTAATGTTAATGATATGTACATCACGAATTTGTCACAAAGTCCATTAAGATTCTACGGAACATTGTTTGACTACAATATGAGAAGCTTTGTAGTGAAGGATTCATTCTATACGGAGACATTCAATTACAGCATGTATATTATTGAAAATCCACATTCAGCTTCATATTTCTCAAATCTGCTACAAGTTATCGGTGTATTCAATGTATCATCTGGATGGGGAAGATACGATACTTATTATACGAATCATCCCTGCTCAAATCAGACAAATATATATTTTATTGATTATAAATAGAAATTAGAAAATAGAAGGGGGTTCTCATGAATTTCAAACGAAGAATACTGTATATAATTATTTCGCTTATCTTTTTACTTTTGCAAGCGTGCAATCACGCAAGCTCATCATACTATGACTTTGTAAGTTATATCAATGAAACCCCTAATATTTCAGTCCTCGTATATGGTGATCCTATTGTATTTGAATATGCTGTATCTTGTACGTATGTAAATAGTTTAGACATTTCGGTTAATGAAGACGAGACTCAATATTTGATTTTGAATTTGAATGCGGATATCAAAGAATTGACTGAATCGTTTATGGAAGAACTAGATTACCTCGCAGAGATGGGCGTTGTTGTGGTTTATGTTCATTTATATAATTACTATGATTCAATAATTGAATCTCCCTATTATTTAAGTTATGTTGACATTGGAGACAATGTGCCAAACATATATTTATTTGATGTTTTGAATCAATTTACAAGCTCTTCTGATGAAACAGAAGATGGCTTTGCAATTGCATATATTCTTTATTCACACATAAAATATATTGAATCAAAATAATTGTCATCATATGTATCAATAGAGGTGATCCTGTGCATGATTTCATTGAAGTCAAATCCCTAAATAAGGAATTTCAAAATCCAAATGGAAACATTCAAGCGTTAAAGAACATCAATCTAAATTTTCCTAAAACAGGCATGTTTTCCATTGTTGGAAAAAGCGGGTGCGGAAAATCAACATTGCTTAATATTTTAGGAGGACTCCATACAGATTATGATGGATCTATTACGATAGACGGTGAGCCTCTTTCCAAACTTGTAAATGAAAATCAATCAAACCTCTACAAGAATAAGATTGACTTTTTGTTTCAAAGCAACAATTTGATTCCAAAAATGAACTCACTGGATAACATCCTTTTAGGTTTGCCTTCTGCATTTATTGATACAGACAAAATCAATCATTTGTTCAATCAATTTGACTTGCCTGCCCAGTGTATTCATCAAAAAACAGAAGAGATGTCTGGAGGGCAAGTATCAAGAGTTGCACTCGTGCGAACAATACTTCGAGATTCCGATATCATTTTGGCGGATGAACCAACCGGAAATCTTGATAAAGAAAATGCAAGTGAATTAATGCGTTGTTTGTCCATAGCATCTCAGTCTCGCCTTGTTATCATCGTTACCCACGATATTGACTTGGCACAGAAATTTAGCAATTCTATTATTTTTCTGAATTACGGCGTTATTGAAAAGGTTCAAGAACTAAAACCAATCGATATTCTTGAAACTGTAGAAAAAACAAAATCTGAAGCACTAATTTTCGACTCCAAAAAAGATATAAAACTAGGCCTGTTTTATTTCCAAAGAAATATAAAACAGGGAATCCTATCTTTATTGTTGATGGTCGTATCGCTGTTTTGTATTCTCTCTCTTAGTTATCTATTTCGCTTTGACGAAAATGAAGCAATCAATCAATATCTAGAGACACATTACTATCCTTATCTTCTTGTACAACAGGCAATTGAGTCCGAGGATTTATCAGGGGTAGGAAACCCAATCTATCTCACGAATGGACAAAGTTTAGTTACTCTTTTGGAAAGCAAACAGTTTGATCTCATGCGTTTAAACATGTATGATCAAGTCTCAGCGTATGATATGGATTCACCCTTGGGAGAAAGTGAATCAATTCAAACAAATCTTGCAATATATCATGATTTAAACATGACAGTCATTGGGGAAATTCCTGTAGACGAGACTGAAGTTGTTATAAGTAGCGATTTATATTATGAATTATTTCCTCATACTGAAATTATCCTACCTCAGATACTTTATACAAGATTTGGTTCCAATACAGTGGTAGGGATTATTGACACATCCCAATCTTCACTCATGAGCTCTGATTTCTACGATATGTATTATAAATACGTAGTATTTTCAATCGACTCTTCATTGACTTCGACTAATTTCTTTTCGACCGATGAAGAAGATAGTATGATTGTGTTTCATACGAATCAAACATCCGAGTTAATTTCAGGTACTAATCCGCTTAATCCAAACGAAGTTGTAATCTCGCTTCAACTATCGAATTCAACTGGCTTGACAATTGGTAATACGTTCTTATTTTCATCCCAAAGTAATTTTGGAAAATTTGATTTAAATAATTATTTTCCAAACGGAGTCACTATTGTTGGAATATCAAATAGCATGGAAATTTCAATGATTCATGAAAATGGAATCTTTGAAGAAATTCTATCAGATTACAATCAATACTTCAATTTTGATCATCTACTGATTCAAACGCCTCAAACTTTTGAAGCTTCCTCACTATATCCTGAAGTTCAAATCTTAGAGCCTGGAATTTTCGAAATTGAAACTCAGTCATCTTTTATAAACAAAGTTAACAATTTAATGATTCCCATTCTCATCATTATGTGTGCTCTAATTTTCCTCTCTAGTTATATCATGGTTTTCGGATTAATAGACAAACGAAATAGGGAAATAGGCATATTGAGACTTATGTCAGCGGGGATAAAGGACATTATATATATTTTGAATGTACAAATTCTATTACTCTATTTCATTTCGGTGGCGATTTCACTAGGAACTAGTTATATTTGGATTCAATTCTTAAACAAATCGATTAATCTTAACTTGGATAGTGGCTTTATTTTTTTCAAATTTGATGGCTTATTATTTCTTATAATTTCTTTATCCACAGCCATTATAATGTTATTATCATCAGTGACTATTGCACGTCGTAAACTAAGAAACAATATATTTCAGAATATCTCATCGTAATTGATTGAAGGACTTTTTCTGAATTAACGAGTGTTTTACTCTAGCATTATGATAAAACCGATGATATAAATTTTATAAGACACAAATACAGCCGAAAAAGAACTTACATCAATCACTTGAATATTCAATATAAAGAGACGCATTGCGTCTCTTTTTATGAATGTATATTTCTTTATAGAGATAACTTTGCTATAATGAATTCAGGATGTCCATGAACCAATCTTTACTATTTTACTGGACGTTGGAGGAATAATGAAGGACTTTTCAAACATCAAATTCAAAGGAACATTTCGTGACTACCAACAAAGAGTTCTTGATCATTATCAGAATTATCTTGACGATGGACGAATTCATATTGTTGCATCCCCAGGAAGTGGAAAAACGACACTTGGTATTGAACTCATCAAATTACTAAATCAACCCGCTTTGGTTCTGTCTCCCTCCATCACCATAAGGAACCAATGGGTTAAGAGACTCAAAGAAGGTTTTTTGACGGATGAAGAAAATATCTACGAATATACTTCTTATTCCCTTAAAGATCCAAAATTAGTGACTTCCGTCACCTATCAAGGATTACATGCAGCTTATAATCATCTAATTGACAAAGATGAAAGTGAAGATCCGCTTGTCGACGAACTCATTGAAGTCGATTATACTAATTTTGACTTAGTGAAAGCCATCAAAAAAAGCGGAATAAGAACAATTTGCCTAGATGAGGCCCATCATTTAAGGACTGAGTGGCATAAGAGTTTGATTGCTTTCATCAATCTTTTTGAGCATGATTTCACCATCATTGCTTTGACGGCCACCCCACCCTATGATTCCTCTCCCTTTGAATGGGATAGATACATTGAATTATGCGGAGAAATCGATGAGGAAATATTTGTACCAGAATTGATTAGAGAGCATAATTTGTGTCCTCATCAAGATTATATCTATTTTAATTATCCATCCATAGAAGAACAAACTGAATTATTAAACTATCGACAAAAAGCACTTGAAGTCATTGATCAAATCTTTAACAATCGATATTTCATCGATTTCAGCATGAATTTTATGGAACATTATGAAGATCCGAAATTTCAATTATATGATTTTATTGATGAATATATTACACTTTGCCGCGTCCTTGCAGTAAATGGTATAAAAACCCCAAAAAGTCTAAAGAGATTGTTTGGAAAGCTTCATTTTCAAAAGAAATTTCAAAACGAATATATAGAAGTATTATTTGACAAAATCATGTCTAACCCTGATGTGTTCACAGAACCCATGTCAGAAATGGTAAGAGACACTTTAAAGAAAAATGGACTGCTTGAAAGAGGAAAGTCCCAACTCCAGTACAATTCAAAACTCAAAAAGAACGTGGTTTCCTCGATTGG
>Ga0265593_1000692_pt1 | contig 17265 bp, 13 predicted proteins | sample saktaG_8_FD_190136 | JGI IMG/M metagenome (GOLD analysis project Ga0265593, IMG submission 190136) | Saline water microbial communities from Sakinaw Lake, British Columbia, Canada - sak_2011_5_24_36m | ecosystem: Environmental > Aquatic > Non-marine Saline and Alkaline > Saline ...
GAATTCTGCTATCGCTGAGGTCTTTTCTCTCGCTCCCGCTACTGCTGTCTGTCGAGCGGCGGCAGAGGCGGCGGCGGCGGCGGGAACAATGTCGTTTGTCAAAAAATTTCCAGAGGAAATGTGGGAGCGAAAGGAATAGCTGAAACCGCCCTTGCACAGTTTTCTGAGACAGTCTTCCCAGTGGGGCTTGGTCTTTTCGATGGACTGGGCAGAAGGACCCCCCTTTTTCCAAAAGTCCAACATGGCCGCTCTGAACGAAAGAGACGAGAGAGTGAGGAAGGGAGAAGTAGAGAGGTCGAGCTGAAAGCGCCGGCAGATCCAGCCGGCAAAAGCAACGTGGGTAGCGGCCAGCCTTCGCGCGAGGAAAACTCCCCTGTCGTCCACTCTGGCTCTGGCTTCGGGGGGAATTTTTTCGCCCCAGAAGCGGCCCGCCGTCTCAACTTCGTGGTCAAAGGGGCGTCCCAGCTCTGGGCACCAGTCCTGGCTCGCCTGCAAGAGGGCGCTCGCGTCCGGGTCGTCGGCGGCGGCAGCCGTCACCAAAGACGACTTTCCAAAGTGGAAAAACTGGGCTGCATTTTCCACCTCCAATTCTGACGTCTGGAGGCAGCTGATCTGCGTTCCGTTCACCGTTCTGAGCTGCAAGCGGCCCAGCAGACGAACCTCTTCGCAGTAGCGGGCAAAAAAGAGCTTGAGAGAGTGGAGGCTGGAATCGTCTGTAGAAAAACAGAACAGGCGAGTTTTGGCCAGGCTAGACTGGAGCGACCTAAAGCACCTCCCGTGGGTTCCGCCGCCGAGCTCTGTTTGGGTGCCCAGCTTGCCCCACAGAGCAAAAGTTGCGCGCTTCTTTTTGTCCAGCAAAAATCCCCTGCGGAGCCAGACGTAATCAAAGACCCGCTTCCAATCTTCCCACAAGCGAAATTCTCTTTTTCTGCTTTCTTCTTGGGCAGCGACGGTTCCTCTGGTTTTGATTTCGCGAGCGCCGACCAGCCGGCCCGGTCCAATTTCAAAACAAGCCGGGATGTCGCACGCCGAGTCCACGTAGGTGACGTGACGAACCCTTCCGAGGGCGTCTCGCTGCAGCCAGAAAAAGCCGGCAGCTTTGCAGAGCTCCGAGCTGAGTTCTTCCAACACTTCCGTTCCCGCTTTGTGTTTCAGCTGAGAAAGCAACCCCAGCTTGTGCGCCAGGGAGAGGCCCGTCAGGTGAACCGTCATGGCAGAGGTGCGGTTTACCTCCCCGCAGCCTTCTTCTATCGCGTCCTCTTCTTCGTCAGCCGCAGCGGCCGCAGCGTTTTCCGCCGCCGCCGCCGCCTTAACAAAAAGGAACTTTTTTGTTTTGCCTCCTCGACTAGTCACAACTTCCTTTCTGAATCGGAGTCGGTTCTTGGCGCCGGTAAATGCTTCCAGGCGTAGGAACCTGTGACGTGCGGCGGTTGCGACCGCTGGGTAGATCCAGCACACGGGAACACTTTTAGGCAAGAGACAAACGCAAAAGTTGACGTTCACCCTTTCCGAGACTCCCCACTCTGCCAAGAGGCGGACCGCTTCGGGTTGAGATTGGGGATCTTGCTCGGGCAAATTGCACCCCCTCCTAGAAGCCAACTCTTTTCCCAGAACCAGCTCTCCGAAACTCGGCCCCGGCGCCTTGGCGCTCTTGGGAAGCACGTGGCTTTTTGGAAGCGAGGTTGGCTTCTTTGAGCACTTGTGAACGTGGCCTTCCTTGTCCAGGGAGATGTGCCACGTCGGTTTGTTTTGGGCAAAAGGTTTGAAGTTGCCCGAGAGATCTGCGCTCAGAAATCTACCCTCGAAGAGCAATCTGAAGCCGTCTCTCGAGACCTTTTGCTTGACCACAAACCGAGTCCTGGCAAACTCTTGAACAAAGCACGCGAGTTTCCTGTGTTTCTTGAAAAAGACGTCGAGGGGCACATCCAGCAGACTAGACAGTTCCCCGGGAAGCGAGTCGGGCTTCCAGCCCAGACGCCGGCCAGAGTTGCAGAGGAGGTCTAGGAGGTCACGCAGGGTCGATGATTGTGACGTGTCTGCGAGCCTGTCCTCTCCTGTCGGCGGGAAGGAGTCCGAAATTGAGAAAGAAGGGGTGAGCGACATCGAGTCGAAGCTGAAAGCTGACGATGTAGCTTTCCACGTGTGAAAATTGCCACTCGGTGTCGACGTCTCTCCAGGTCAAACGGTCCTCGACGTTTTGGTGGGACACGCTCCTGCGAAACACACCTGCGAAGCTCGCGCGGTCGTATAGAGCAAACAGGTGGCCCGACAGAGAACAGTTTTGGTCGCTTCCGGCAACAAACGATCCCGTCCAAATTCTCTCGTCGCCGTTGTCGGGTCTTCTCAGGTAGTAGCTGGCCGTCACCTGGTAGGTGATGCTAGGTTGATTCTCCACTCCAAAGTTTCTTTCCAAAAAACCCACAATGTTTTGCAGGCAGCCTTCGATGTCGGGGTGGTCGGCGGGAATGTTAAAGTTCAGCAGGGCCAAAAAATTGTGCGAGTCTGTGAGGGGAATTTGGGTGATGTCCAATTTGAAAAGGTCTCGTCCAATCAGGTGTTGTTCGAAAGCCATCTCGGAGGTGACTGAGGCGCGAGGCCAGAGGACCTCCCATTTTATCGCGCGCGGGAAAAAGTCTCTCTCTCCGTCAGGCAAGGCAGCACAGACTCTATCAGGAGTTGGGAAGCTATTAAAGTCAGCTCTCTTCTCCTCCCAGCGTCAGTTTGCAGATTAACTTTCAGGAACAAACATGCCGGGCAAGGAGGACTGCAAAGATCCCACGTTCTACACCGACTACGGCGAGATCCGGTGCCAAACCGTCGGGGGCAAAAAGCGCTTTGTTTTTTACAATCCCGACCTCGCGGAAAGCAACGAGATGGTTGCTTTCGTGAAAACTTTTGTCGGCGTCGCAAACTATCTGCCGGAAGCTCAGCAGGTCGCCGCCCAATATCTCCTGCGGATCGCCGACGCCGAGGCAGTCGATTTTGAAAAAGGAGGGGGAGCAAGCGGAGAGGGAGAGGGAGGCGAGAGTCCCCCGCCGGGAGAAGCTGCGCCGTCGGAGGCGGAGCAAAACGAAGACGCGCTCTTCAGCAAGGTCCTGTACGTCTTCGGAAAGGAGCCTCCCATCAGGGTGATGCTCACGGTCAGTCCCTACAAGGAGAGACCCTACATTTGGCTCAAGAGAATGTGGCTCGAAGAAAAAGAACAACCCGCCCGTTGGCTTCCTTGCAAGGGAGGATTCAGGTTTTCCGTCAGCGACGACGGCCAAGAAATGCACCGCTTTGCCAAAAAGTGCATGCTGGAAGAGGAGGGAAGGAAACAGTACATGAGGGAAAAGCTGGAAAGGAGGGCGCTGTACCACCAATGTCCCGCAGCCCCCGAAGACTGTCCCTCTCCTCCCAAGAAGAGACGCGAAGGTGCGGAAGGGGCTGCCGCAGACGCGAAGGTTGCTCCCGAGGACGTCCGCAATCTACAGGAGCACTCTGACACCCAGGAGCTCTGAGTTTTTCCGAAATTAAAAATTTGTGCAATCCAATTTGCCGCTTACCTTGTCCCACACACACTCAACTGTACGCCCTCTCTCGCACAAATAAACAAATTCGTTTTCAATTTTTCAGTTCTTTATTTTCTGTACACCACACACGCGCACACGTTTGAAACACAGATTTATACAGAGGGAGAAGGGGGGTTGGTGGGGGGTAGTAAAATTCAAAAGACACAAAAAGTGTGAAAGCTAGGTGAGTACGTCATCAAAAAAACAACAAAAATTTAAAGCTCGCGCCGCGCACACACGCACGCGTCAGTAGAGGCCGTAGGGACTGACAAATTTTTTGTCCTTGAATATCATGCAGGTGTCGGTGTACCCCAGGTAGATGATGAAGCTGGCATCTGCGGGAGACCCGTTGGGGTTGTTGAACTTCAAGTTGACAACGAGGTCCCTGTTTTTCTTGAGCAACTCTTGGGTGGTGAGAAGAGGAAGAGTTCTCGAGCGAGGCTGCTCGTCTTCGAGTCCGTCAGTTTGCACCAGGTGGACTGCCACGTGGGGAAAGTCAGTGTTGGTAAAGCCGTTTGCCGCCGCGCGGTGCTCGACAATTTGGGGGTTCACCTTCATTCCAAAAATTCCCAGCTGCCTGTAGGCCCTCACGACGTTTCTCTCGGCGTGAACGTTGTTGACCGTGCCCAGATCCGGCGGGTTCATCGACATCACAAAGCCGCCGTAAGTGACTCCGACCTGCTGAATGTTGTGCTGGACAAAGTGGGAAGCGTCTTCAACGTGGGTCTGGTACTTGAACGACCCTCCGGTCACGTTCTTGTGCAGCGCAAATATCAAAATGATTTCGGGAAGGGCAACCTCCTCAAACTTCACCGTGTGCTCAAAGAGGTTGGCCGAGATGGTCTCGTTTCGCATCAGCTTCACCACTCCCGGCCAGTGAAGCGTTCGGGCGACCTTAGATTTTTCGGTTCCGAAAAAGCGCTCGCAGGCGGGACTCATTCTGGCCTCTTCCACGCAGAGCTTCATCTTGGTGATGACGAGCTTGTACCTCTTGTTCAAAACTCCCGCTCTGATTTTGAAGATGTTGTCAAACTTGTCGACGGGGGTGGCCTTGATGACCAGCTTGCCAGTGTGCTTGGTGTTGAGGGCCCTCGGCCGAAATCCTTCTTGGACAAAGTGGTTCGTGCCCTGAAAGGTTGGCCAGTGGTGCAGGAGCCACCACGAAAATTCCATCGTCCTGCCAGTCAGCAGGTGTGCCGCGTACTCGAGCCAAGCAGATCCCTCCGCAAAATCCCACTTCTTGTCTGCCGTGGGAACCGCTCTCCCGGGGTGCCACTTTTCGGGGCAAAGTTCGTCCTTCAGTTTGTCGTCCATCATCCAGTAGAGCAGGGAGTTGAGCTCGTACGGAATGTGCCAGGCCTCGTTGTGCTGCTTGGGCTGGTCGTGATAGTGAAAGTTGTTGAAGGTCTTCCAACACTTGTCGAACCAGACGGGGGCCATCCTGAAATTGGCCGCCTCCGCAACCAGACAGTCGGTCCAGTCGCCCCACTCTCCTGGAATTGCCGCAACTGCCTCGACAGCCGCTCGATCTCCGGCCGCAGGCCGCGCCGCGACCGCGTCTCTCACGTTGGGTCCTCTGGTCGACACCAAGATGGAAACCCCCACTCGAAAACGGGTCAGGCTGTCAAACACGATGGGATTTTTGGCGTCCAGGGCCCACTCCAGCTGCGACGGGTGCGGCTCAAAAACGTTGGTGTCTTCGACCTCGGTCACGACCGTCGAGAGGACAGCCTGTTTCCCACCCTCTCCCCTCCAGCCGGGCACCGGTCCAAAGTCAAATCGGGCATCCTCCATCGGAGCTGCTCACCGCTTGCGTCGGCTCCCGCGCCTGAGCTTTCGTCGCTTGGCCCTCGTCGAGTTTCCCCGCTTGGCCCTCGTCGAGTTTCCCCGCTTCCTCCTCCTTTTTGCGGCCGGCTTCTGCTTGCCTTTCGACCAGGCCTTGAGGAATTTTTTGGCCGCCTGTTTCAGCTGAGACACTCCGACGTAGCGAACGAGGTGCGCGGGGGCGAGGTTCTGGACTCCCTTGTGGCCGGCTACCCGAAGTCTGACACGTCCCTTGACCAACCTGACCTTGGTCTTGGAAGCGGCCTTGGATCTTCGCTTGGCCGACGATTTTGCCTTGGCCCTGGTCACCGAAGGCATCAAGGAGCGCGTCTCGGATTCTAGTCTCGCCCTTCTTTCGTTCCTGTCGTTCGGGTCGGCGTTGCTCGCAAAGGGCACCAGCGGCTTTCTCGGACGGTGGTTTTCGACGGACGGCGGAACAATGGTGGAGGTTTTCGGCAAAAACTGTCCGTTCGGTTCGGACGTTGTGAGCCGACTGGCCGTGCCGCAACACCCCGCCCCGTTTTATAGCGTTCCTTCCAGCGTCCCCTCGACGGAAAACGAGATGGGAAGGGAGATGGGAATTTTGACGCTGTCTTTTTTGAGAGTGGAAATGTTAAACTTGAGTTGCACCAGGTGCTGCTGTCCGGGAACTCCCTCCAGGGTGGAGAGGCAGGTGGTCCGGGAAAACCTTTCGCTCATTCGAAACGAAGTGCCCGAAGCGGTCGGCCAAAGAGTCGTCATGGCGTAGTCGTCAGTTCCAAACGTGTCGTTCGAGTTTGCTCCGTCGAGAGTGACGAGGCACATGCCGGCGTCAAACACCAGAGCCTTGGAGAGGGTTTCGGCCAGGACGGTCGAACTCGTGTCTCGGACAGCCGCGGGAATTGAGTAGTTGGTTATTCGGTTGGTGGGCCCGTAGCCCATTCTTTCGGCCAGCCTGTCGTCGCAGACAAAAAACAGGTTGAGGCTGTCGTTGTCGGGAAAGAGGAATAGAAATTTGGTGCTCACCGTATCGTAAGAAATTCTGGGAAACAACAGTCCCGCCCTCGATTTTGCCTCCTCCACCGCTCGCTCAATTGCCCCGTACGCTCGGGCGTTCTCCGCAAAAACTCCCGCGGGAAACACGACTCTCTCGTTGCCAAATTGGTGGGCAACTTTCCGAGCCGGCCCGCAGTAAACTTTGGCCTTGAGGGCCGGCAATCGAAAGGAGGGTTTCACTTCTCCCGTGAAAATGAGGTACTCGTTTCCGTGACCGATGTTTGAAAAGTCGTACCTTCTCCTGGTGCGACTTCCCAGCTGCTCCGCCGTGAAGCCCAGAGCCTCGAGCTGCGCTAGGGAGGTGAACGAGACGGTCGCGTTGGGAGCCACGTGAAGTCGCATCCTCACATTTCGCACGGTGTGATTGGCAGCCAGAGGCAGACCTTCGACCTGCGTCTCAAATAACGTCGGCAGAGAGTAGGGGTTCACGCCCGTCAGCGTCCTCGCGGAGAGAGGCAGACCTCTGGCAGCAAAAGGCTCTAGCGCCTCGGGATCGTCCAGCGAATCTACTCCGTAGTAAACCACGTCGGAGGCTCCGACCATGGCGGCGGGATCTGGACGGAAAACAACAGTTTGATCTGCAGAGTCGTGGCTTTCTTGCTGGAGACGGTCCGGCTCGCCCCTCGTCCTGTACCACTCGAGGTCCACCCAGTCCCAAAAGACCGGAGTGCGCCGAAACCCCGGCGGAATCAATCTTTCGTGGTGGGCGTTAAAATCTTCCACGAAAACCTGGAGGGTGCTGGCGCGATTGCCCTGATCGAAGACCGACTCTTCCAGCTCGCCGTCCTCCCCCTGGACAAAGTAGAGAGAGTCGTGACAAGTGTAGCCCAACGAAAAGTTGAGGGACAGGGCAGCTTCGGCCGGCTCCACTGTTCCGTCGCCGTCCGCGCCCAAAAGCAGAGCTCTCTGACTGAAAAACCCGGGCGTGGCAGTCAGCTCGGTGAACCTGAAGCGCCGGTGCAGGGTGTCTCCGCTGGGCAGCTTGATGTTGGCGTAACTTTTAGGCAGGGTCACGCTAAAGTGGGACTCGCCGACCGGAACGTGCTCGTGGAAATTTCGGTACACTGGTTGGCCGTGGTCGGCGGCCGCTGCTGCGGAGGCCGACCCCAGCGGGCGACGGTGCATCTCCGACAGGGACGGGGCGGTGACGGTCGGACGTGGTCACGGAGGGATCCGTGAGGACCAGGTCGCTCTCAGCAAACTTGGCTTCTTCTCCCGACCTGGTGTCGAGGCAGAGATACTCGTTCCTCAACCTGGAAGTTCTCGTGACGACGGGATAGGACTTGGCGATCTTGTAAACCGAGTCCGTGAGATTCGTCTCCGAGCGTTTTTCTCCTAGGACGGCAGAAGACGTGACTATGAGCTTTGCCCTCACGTAATCTCCGTCCGAAAATTTGAAAACCGCGTGGCGGGGGTCGATCGCAAACTGAGCGGAGCGGTAGTCCGGGGCCGCTTTATAAAGGGCCTCCAAAAACAGGTTCGAGTTTTCCGAGTTGACGTCCTCGGGAGCAAATCCGGTTCGCCTGTTGCCGACGACGATTTCCTGCCGGTTGAGAATGGTGGCGATCTCGCCGAGCAGGTTCCACCAGCGGCGCGGAGCAACACCTCTCTTGGCTGTCGAACCGGCATTGTATTTGCGCTCCAGCCTGGCCTCCAACGTGCGCACGAGCCGGATGGCTCCCTCCGCAAGCTTTGCCTTGGACTTTGAATTTTTGAACGCCGTGAATTTGATTTTTCTCTCTCTCAGGTGGGCCTGCACTACTTTGCCGACAACGGAGCGCTCCTGGTCAAACGATATTCCTCTCACGGGGTGGAGGTGACCGGCAGCCTGGTGCATGGCTTCCAGGGTTTTGAGCGCCGACACCATCGAGTTGGCTTTGCGGTTTCTTCTGAGCAGGACGAGGTAAACGTATCTGCTGAGAACGTCCTTGCCGATCAGGAAGCCGCTCTGAAAATCTTTGGGGGTGACGTAGTGCTTGCTCTTGGGGAAAAAGCCAATGTCGCAGTGCAGGTATCCCAGGTTGGTGGCTAGAACGGGCCGGTAGCTTCTGGAGCTCAGCCTGTCTTTCTGCTGGTGCAAGTTAAACATGTAGGCGGGGTCGACGAGCAACGCGTCCCTCAATTTTTTCCGAGAAATCTTTCCCAGCCTTTCCGCCCTGGCGTGCTCCAGCATGTCGCCTATCCTGGGCGGATCCCCCGCCCTGACTCTCTCCTTCACCCAGGCCAACAGGGCCTCCAAGGCCCCGTCCTTTTTCTCTGACATGTTTGCAACTACTGAGCCCCGGAAACACTCCCCGCGTGCCTTTATGGGGGCAGCAGCCTTCCCCTTTGCCCCTGCGCAATAAACTTGCAACTTCGCTTCGACACAAAATTTATTTACATCTTTGACGACAACAGAAGCACAAAAGAGCAATCAAATAAAAAATAAAAAATCAATCAGAGTATGCTGCAGAGGCGGCGGCGACTACAGCAAAATTCAAAAGCGGCAGCGCAATTAGTTTTTGCCGCCGGCGGCGGCAAAGGCGCTTCGGGGAGTCAGTTGCCGGAAGCGGCTCCGATTTGCTGATGGGGGAAAAGGGGAGGAAGGAGTCTTCTCCTCTTCCCCTTTGCCTCGTCATCGTCCTCAGAGGGCGGCGGCGGAGGGGGCGTCGTCGCCGAGCGATCAAAGTACTGTTGAATTATTTTCGCAGTTTGCTTCTTGCTCCTGTCTTCCTTCGCCTGCGACTCCTCTCGAACAATCTTTCTGAGGATGCGAGAAAATTCCAGCTGGTCCTGTCTGAGCTGCGCAACTGCTCCCGTGTGGTTTGCCAGGTGGCGGCTGGCTTCTTCCGAGTGAAGCTCAAACTCTTTCTGGCAGGCAAACGTGCACCCGCAAAAATTGCACTTGACTTGGATCACCGGCTGGCAGATTTTGTGTTTGGCAATCATGTGTTTCTGAAGGTAGGCCACAGTCTGGTAGGGCTTGTTGCAAATCAGGCAGGGAATCTTGTCCCAGCTTTCTGCAGTTCTAGCCGCCTTTTTTCGAGGGGGGGCCCCTTCAGAGGAGGCGGCGGCGGCGGGACGGCCTCTCTTTTTTTTTGCTCCAGACTCATCCGGCTGCTGCTGCTGCTGCTGCTCCGGCTGTTGCGGATGGTGCCATCCAAAAGTTTCCGCTCCGACGGGGTCGAAAAAATAATTCGGGTCCTCGTCGCCCTCGTCTCTCGGTCCCTGCATTTCGAGTTTAAGATTTTCCATTTTTCACGAGAACGGTGTTTGCGTTGGGAAGGTCTTGTCGCGACTGACCCGCACACACCCGCGCGCCTCCTTTTATGCTCGGTAGTCCTCGGAATCAACCGAAGAGACGTCAGACAAGTCTCCGCCATCGCCTACCACGCGGTCAATCGTCCTCAACTCGTTGAAAGTCACGCTTCTAAAGAGAGCACGTTCGATGGCCAGGGCGCTGGACATTAGCGACGAGACGAGCTCCATCCAGAACTGGAAGGCTTCTCTTTCCGAAGCGCTGCCTGCCTCCACCCCTCGCCCGTACAGTTCCAACCTCTCTGCGCCCATTCCCAAGTTTGAAATTTCAAAAAAATCCAGCTGCGCTGTGACGCTGACGTTCAGCAGACTGTCCATGAAGAGCTGCAGAAGTTTGAAGCCGGAAGCGCTCCGAAGCCAACCGAGCGAGGGCGCTTCGACAGGGCGGTGCTCGAGGGACAAAATTCCTCCCGGCAGCTGGACAAACAGGTTTTTATATTCTTCCGCCACAAACGCCTCGTCGTCACTTTCCATTCCCCCTCCCTCCCACCACAGGGTCCAGAAATTGCGCACGTGCATCCTCAGGCGTAAGTAATCCACCGCCAATTCGCAAAAACGTTCTTCCGCTTCCCGGCACACCTGTCTGTCTGCTGCTCCCTCCTCCTCCGACGAGCGGCCCAGCTCCTCGCAAAATTCTTCCACTCGAAACAACGTTTCCCCCAGCTTGGCCACAAACATTACGTCTGCTTTTGACGAAAGAGTCAGCGAGTACCTCTCAGCCACCAGTCCGAGGGCCTGCTCCAGAACGGAGGTTCTCCTGCCCAACAAAAAAAGTCTGGCGTCTGTGCTCTTTGGCGTCTCCATTTCTACTGGAGCAAACTCTTTTCTTCTCCCGCCTTATCAACTGCGCAACCGCCCGCCTTGTCAACTCTGTACCGCTCTGCCTGCCTGTCTGCCTCCCTCCCTCCCTCCCTCCCTTCAACCCTCAACCTGTAGATCAGAAACATTTAGAATCGGGAAATTTTTATTTTCAATTCAATTGGCACACACACACAAAAAAAACACAAAAGGCGCATAAAAATCAAAAAAAAATTTTCCAGCAGCAGACACGCAAAAGGTGCCAAGGGCCGACTTGGCAGTTTCAGCCAGTCACGTCGTAACCCGCGCTTCTGCTGACGAGGAAGATGGAGACAACTCTCGATTGCAACCCGTGAAGGTCCAGGTCGATGCTCAGCAGGTCTCTTCTGAGTCTGGCCAGGTCGGAGCAGACCGACGCTTCAAACTCCCGGAATCTGTCCTCCAGGTCGAGGCAGGAACGCTCAAACTCTCCCCCGTAAATTTTTGCCTGGTAGCGAACGTGGTTGAAGGCTATCCTCGAAAACGCAAAGGATTTGCCAATCTCGAAAAACTCCCTGGCTTCCAGAGAGTCGGGAAACCTGTGGGGAGCGGGGTTGACGCTGTCTGCCGCGTGGGCGGGAATGTTGCAGTCTGCCATGGTGCTTCTTCTCTCGACCAGAGCTCTTCAGCGAGTGGAGCACTTTTCTTCTCGCGCCCAATATTTATGCTGTCGAAATGCCGACCGCGACAGTCTCCCCTCCTGCCTCCAGCCGCACGTGCAAGAGGGATTCTTGGTAGCTCGGCGGAGGAAGCTCGTCTTGCAGCGGGTCCCGGGACAATGCGCGCGCGAGTCTTCTCTTCAGCTCGTCTCCCCTGAGTTTGCAGCACGCGAGGCCCACAGACAGAGCAAAGAGAACGGCAAACGCCCACCAGGCGATCGTGTCTTTTGATTCCAGACACTCTTCCAGTTGGTCTTCTGCACTCGACATGTTGCAACCTACTGGCGCGTCGCCCTACCTACCTAGTGTTGCACTCTCTCTCTCTATCCCTATCTCTCTCACCACCTCTCTCTCTCTCTCTCTCTCTCCCTCCCACCCCGAATGAATGTTCAGACAGGCGCGAATCGTGTTGGGGCGTTTATTGATTGCAGCAGCAACAGCACAAAAAAAGATCAACGAGAATCAATTTCAAAATGAGAGTTTCAAACGAGAAACGGGGCGGCTGTCGTCGCAGAAAGAGAAGAGTCAGACGACGCGGCAGGGTCTTCCTGTGCCGATTGCTACGGACACTTCCGCGACTTCTTCGACTCTCGCAGGCGCGGGAATTGTTTCCGACAGCTCTCGTCCTTCCGGAGCAGGGGCGGCAGCGGAGAAGAAGAAGGAGCGCCGCCTCCGAAATGCACTCCCCAAAGTCCTGAGATCGAAGAAGAGGTTTCCGTAGGAAGACCACAGCACCACTCCGGCCTGGAGGGCTGCGCCCAGAGACATTCCGACGAGAAACTCGTTTCCGTAGTTTTGGGGCTGCGAGTAAAGGAAAACGAGCAGGGCGAAACCTCCGAGAACCAGTGCGAGAGAGGCCAGGGCCTCCGACAAAGTCCAGGCGCAGTTGTTTTCTGCAACAGGAGGGGCGGCCGGAGCTCTTTGGCCGCGCCGGAGCAGGTGGATTCCAAACACCAGGGTGACCAGAGAGGCTCCCAGAGAGGCGGGAGAAAATTTTGGGTTTTCGTGCAGGGCAGAGAAGAGCTCGGAAAACGAGGCCGAGGTGTTTTCGCAGAGGGCGGGAACGATCGTCTCCTCCTCCGGCGGGTCGTGGTCGTAAACGTATTCGTAGACGGACTCCATTTCCTCGGTTTCATTTTCGCTGTTGCGCTTGCACCGACACGCCGGAGTGGCGGCGGTGGTTGTCGTGGTGGTGGTGGTGGTAGGACGGGCGTGTGCAGGAAGCAACTCCAAGACTCTGAGGTTTTGCCTGGCGGAGCGCAGGCAAACTTGGGTGGCCGAGTGCGATCCGCACCGATCGAAAAATTTTTTGCCGGGATTGGCCGTTCCGAAGAACCTGGCAAGTTGCGAAGCGCCAAAAGTCCCCGCCTGGCCCAGCGCGTGAACTGCCGCCAGCTTGATCCCGGGTCCGTTGCAAAGGACAAATGCAATTCGAGTGTGCAGCTCGCGCGCGCCGGCCCCCGAAAAGGCTTCTCTGGCCAAACCCGCTGCCGGCAGCAAGGGCAAGACAAATGAGATTGCCGTCACCGCCGCGTCGGGAAGCCCAGTTGCCGCGGCCGAAGTGTTGGGGCGAGAGAGGGCACCGGCATTGGGAAACGCGCTGTCAAAGGACGAGCCAGTCAGGAGCGACTGGCAGACGCTCCTAGTTTCCACAAATATTCTGTGGTCTGGAGGTTCCTGGTTTTGCACGACGGTCCCCGCGGTGAAGAGGACGACGAGGAGAAGGGCCAGGGGGGATCCTCTGGCCGCAGCTTCCAAAGCGAGCTCCTTGAAGTCAGACATTTGAAACTTCACTGTGACACTCTGCTCCGTGCTGTTCTCCTTTTATAGGGCGCCTGTCTTATCACTCCTCTCAACTTTTCTCTCTCCTCTCTGTTTGTCCCCCTCCTCTTTTTGCAGCAGTCTTCCCGGCTGCACCTCTCCTCGGCGCCGCCTACCCAGTGACCAAAGCGAGTCGTCTTAAATAGATAGGCACGGGGGTTTCCACACATCAGTTGAGCATGGACTTTCGACCCGAGCACAGCGACAGCGAGGGGGGAGAGAACGATTCCGAACGTTGGAAGCTCTTTAGGCCCTTTCCCAGACAGACCTCGACCCTCATCACGGGACCGGCTTTTTTAGGCAAGTCCACGTTGGTTCGCAAACTGGTCGAGTACCAGCACCTTTTCTTTCAGGATCCAGTGACCAGACTGGTGGTCATAAACTGCAACAGCCAAGTCACCTTTGCCCCGCTGGAAGAGCCGACAGACCTCAGCACTTTGCAGAGGCCCCTGGCTCAGTTGGTCCAACACACTTGGGAGGATTTCAGCGTGGGCGATCTCCAAGAGAGAGACGTTCTCTTGATCGACGACCTCCAGCGCTTCACGGAGAAGGTTCGCGAACTCGTCACCGCCGTCACCCACCACCTGTCTCTGGGACACTGCTTCGTCATCACCCACAGCGTTCTGGGCAACAAGCAGGGTCAATTTGAACTTTTGAACCTGGTTCACAGGGTGGCCCTGTTTTGCAAGAGCACGGCAGTGTCCAAGCTTGCCAGCTACGTCCTCTCGACTCGGATTTTTGATCCGGACCTGAAGGCTCGGCTGAGAGAGGCCCTGGGGGCCGCCGAGCGGAGTCGCGAAATTTTAGTCTTGGAATTGAGCGCTCTGCCAGAGTCCGTTCAGCCGCGCCACATTGCCTGCTCCCACCTTCTCCGACTGACCCAGGCCGACAGCGGATTTGCAGTGGTCTATCCTCACCCTTCCCTAGTCGAAATGTACGAAGAAGAAGCCGAAGCTCCGGACAGTCTGGACCTCAGGCGACCCGAAGAGTCTAAAAATCTGCCGGGACCGACAGAGTTTGTGGCAGGCAGCTTTTTGATATTGAGACCCGAGCAAGTGGAGGAGCTCAGACGGCGAAAGAAAAAACGAAAGAAGAAGATTGGCGGCGACGGCAGCAGGGAAAGCGGAGGCGAGTCTCAGAGCGGCAGCGGACCGAGGAGAGACAAGTGTCTGGAAAAGGACGAGGAGACTTGGAACAAGGTCGTGCTTCAGATGGAGGAGGACGTGGAAAACTTTTTGCCAAACAGACAGTGGCGAGTCTGCAAGTCTCTGCTCTACGAGATCCTCCGCAACCCCGTCATTTGTCTTCTGGATGACGGCCGAAGAATCAAGCTGCGTTCTCGTCCGGGGGTGGTTTGCTGCCTCATCGACTACCTGGCGGCCGCCACGAGAAGAGACGCGCCCTCCGAAAAAAAAACCAAGGGAAAGACTGCAGAGTTTAAAAACTTTCGGCAAGTGACTGCCGCCCTTCTGTCGAGCCACGCGCCCAAAACTCTATTCAAGAACAGCTTGGTTCGGCCCGGACCTGCCGAAACCAGGAGCCAAGCGGGAGGGAAAAATTTTGCCGGCCGACGCGGTGCCGAGGAAAGACGCGCGCGGCAAAGACAGAAAAACAAACGTGGCGCTCTCGGCCGCCGCCGTCGTCGTCAGCGAGACTCTCCTCCCTCGTCCTCGTCCTCTTCGCCGTCGCCTCTCTCTTTGTCGTCACCGCCTTCTACTCCGTCTGCAGACAAAGCCTCTGTCGCTTTCGGAGATTTGGACTTTTCTTCTCTTCACAACTGACAACTCACGTTTTGCTCTGTCTCTCATTTCAGAGTGGTCCCTGCCCGCCCGCTCAGCTTTGCCCGCTTCCTGGCCTGTGCTGCTCCGGGAGCGATGCCTCGACGCAAACGTTTGAGAAAGCTGTCGTCTTCATCTGAAGAAGCCGCTCCCGAGACTAGCGTCGAAGAAGCCGCCGCCGCCGCCGCTGCCGCCCTTGTCCTTTCTGCTGCAGACGAAGAAGAAAGGCAAGAGGAAAACCTGCGCCGTCTGATTGCCAGCCTCCTGACCCAGAAGGAGAGACTGACGGACGGGCTGGTGTCTCTGCTCACCTCCGAAGGGCGCCGAGAGGAAAGCCTCTTTGGTTTTTACGACGGCGTTTCGGAGGACGACAAACAGGTTCTGGTGGACGCCGCCAAAGAAAAGTTGGGAGCCCTCAGTCCCGTCATCTGCAACAAGCTCCTTCCTCTTGTGGTGAAGCAGCTTGTGGACGAGCACGAGCGACGGGTCTCTGCCTCCTTTGCGAGAGTCAGAGTTCCGAAGAGCCCGACAGCCTCGATGGCCAGAATGTACCGCGCCGCTTTCACCCAGTGGACAGAGTCTCCCCACGTGAGCTACGTGGCCGGCAACCGCATTCAGCTGGGCTCGCTCTCTCCCAAAGAGTGCTTTGTGCTTCACGTCTTCTCCTTCATGGGCTGCTTTCGTGCCAAACCGGACGACCTCTTTGCCGTGTGCCTGACGGGAGAGACCTCGGTGGGCAAGAGTCTCATCTTTGAAAACCCCTTTTCGGCTAACGCCCACCAGTTTTTAAACCAGGAAGGGGTCGGCCGCTGGCAGACTGGCCAGCACTCTCTGGTTCTGTACCACGACATCAACCTGTCCGTTCTCCTTCGGCCCAGCGAGTGCGAGACTTTCAAGACTCTCGCTCGCACCGAGATGTCGAGCGCAAAGATTGTGGGAAGCGCCGCCTACCTCAAGCCCCTGTTTGTCTGCGTCACGTCCAACCAGAGAGTGCACACGCACTCGATCGAAAATCCCACCCGGGAGTTGAGGGACCGCGTCAAGAGCGAGGAGGAAGATGTTTGGGTGACGGGAGGAGGAAGCGGCGGCGGCGGCGGCGGCGGGGTAAAGGGAGGAAAGAAGCCGAGGTCTTTGTCTCGTTCTGCCGGCGGCGGAGAAGGCCAAATGCTTCTTCCCGCCGCTTGGAACAGCGGCAGCAGCAGCACGGCCGGAGTGTGCCGCCGAATTCTGGTGCTGAAAAGCCAGCTGCGATCCTCCAACTCTCTGGACACGCCAAACATTCGCGCCTTGAAGAGCCGCGTCATCGAGGCCCACTGTTTCCAGCGACCAGAGCTGGAGGCCTGGTGCTTGCCCAGAGGCGAAAAATTTACCAGGGCCCACCTGCTCTTGGGCGTTTACGAAACGGCCCTCTCCATATTGGAGGGACACGAGAGGAGGGACTTTTACAGCTGGGTGCTACCTTCTTACGTCTTGGCCACGCTCTGCATGGTGTCTCGCTTTCACTCTCGGCAGCTGGAGTCGGGAGACGGGGAGGGCCAAACGCGGAGGCGACTTCTCGCGGTACTGGAACGGCTCGAACCCGACGAGAGAGAGAGAGAATTTTTTGTCGACCTCCTCGGTCCTACCCCCCTTCCCCAGACGGCAACGACGATGCCGACAAAAGTGAAAGAGGAAAAATGAAAAGACCGAGACGACTACGACGCCGCCACAGCCGCCGCCGCCCCAGCCTCCTCCTCCTCCTCTTTTTTCCCAACGGACGACAAAACTATTGATTTTTTACACATGTTTTTGCACACTCGTTATTTTACGTGCTTGTTTGTTTCGTTCGTTGAGCAATAAACCGCCGGGTGTTTCGCCCCTCAAAACACTCCTTTTCATTTCAACTTAGGGTGGAAGCAGCAAAATTGTCTGATGGCAGGTGTGAGGGAGAGGAGGGAGGGAGGGAGGGAGGGAGAGAGAGAGAGGAGAGGAGAGGATGAGGAGAAGCAGAAGGAGATAAAAGGGAGAGCTGAGGGTAGAGCAGCGTTCATTCTGCAGTCTACCTTCTACCTCCGCAGAGCAGAGACACGAAAAGATGCAAGCCGAAGAGTCGGAGGTGCTCCGCTCGGAGGCGGCGGCCTTCCAGAATGAAAAGGCAAGAACGGAAGAGAACGACGTTGTCCGGGTAGCAGCACCAGCTGCCTCCGAGGAGGCGGCAGCAAAGGAAGGGTGCCCCCTGCATGTCCGCTGCCTCCCACACACTTACCTGCCTCTCCTTGTCGGAGACTACGACTACGACTACGACAACGACGACAGCGACGACGACAGCGACGACGACGACAACAGTGACGGCGACGACGACGACGACGACGACGACGAGACGGTTTCCCCGCCGCTGCTGGTCGCCCGAGTGCAGGTGGCGCGGTACTCGGGAAAGACGCTGCCCGTTTCGGCAGAAATCTGCTTCCTGCGTTCGGGCGCGAC
>Ga0265593_1000694_pt1 | contig 17231 bp, 20 predicted proteins | sample saktaG_8_FD_190136 | JGI IMG/M metagenome (GOLD analysis project Ga0265593, IMG submission 190136) | Saline water microbial communities from Sakinaw Lake, British Columbia, Canada - sak_2011_5_24_36m | ecosystem: Environmental > Aquatic > Non-marine Saline and Alkaline > Saline ...
ACATTTGCTCCATGAAAGAAAATGAAAGACCAAGTGTCACCATTAAGTTGAAGCCATACCTGCAGGAGTACCTGCTTTGCGAGCTTCGCACGAATATGGCATCCAAGCGAAACATCATAGGGATACTCTTGCATCCATTCCTGGAGAAGCGGCCTGCCTGCATTCCTCCATTCATGCCTGAAGGTCCGGATTACATCACTTTTTACCTTCCCGGCGATAACAAGAAAAACATCCGGGGGAACTTATGGGTGTCGCCGGAAAACCAGCAGATGTTTGAACGCTTTGTGGAATGGCACTTCAAGCAGATGTTCTTTCATTACATGACATACCGGGTTAAAGAGTACAGGTCCTTCAAAAAGGCCATTTACCAATTTTGCGTGGATCATGAGTTCACCTGGTCAAATATAAACTATGAACTACTCAAGAAAGATTATTACCGGAAGCGCAAAAGAAAAAAAATCGAAAAAAGTTTGCCACAAACTGTCCCTGGATTTTTTCAACTGAATTCGAGCATTTTTATAACCTTAAATTGAGATGGGAAACATTTCTCGACATACTGGGATCAATCTCGGTGGGTTAAATCCGGTAAGCTGGATATATCGTGAAGACGTTGCAATCTTTAATTTCAGCGATTTATCCCTGTATTGCCTGATCGTTCCTAAAATCGGCAAGTCCTGGAATGCCTTATATGGCACCCCGGAGACGATCCAACTTGAATCAGAGCAACAGGACACGCCGGGCGGAATGAAGTACCTTTATAAACTAAAGGTGCTTGTTCCCAAAGACCGGATTGCTGTTGAAGCCGAACTCTTCCACATGACCGGTCGCCGGCTGATCCTTAAAGTTGGCGACAAAAACGGCACAGTCCGTATTTTGGGAACAATGGAAGTCCCAATGAAACTTACCAGCAAGCTTCTCAAACCCGCTGCCATGGAAACATTCAACGGTTACGAACTGCTCTTTTCAGGCGAGTTCTCCAGGCCTGCCGGTTTCCTGCAACCACCAACCGGTATCATCATCGGTGATGATAACCAGGATTGATCCCTGTTTCTTTTCAGTCCTTTATTTGCCCGTCACACCATTATAATATTGTACCCTCATAAAAGGGTACAATGAATCCCATCTTAGCAGAAATCTTCTCCGGCGCATGGTTGATCTCAAATGAAAGATCCGCCGCTTATGCTTCGATTCTGCTTTCGCTCATCAAAGGGGAGAGTTTTTCTGAAGGTGATTCTGCAATAGCCCGGGAAAGAAACAGATCATACGTGATCAGTGGGGCAGGGGATCAGAAGCAGCGATTCGGATTTTCCGATACCAACATCCCTGAAGGTTCTGTTGCCGTCATTCCAATCCGGTCGGAAATCCTCAAATACGATCAGCCCTGCGGCCCCAGGGGTACGCAGTCGATCTTAACGGATGTAAAATCCGCTGATCAGAATCCAAATATTAAAAGCATTCTCCTGGTTGTGGACAGTCCCGGTGGCCAGGTCACCGGAACCGATCTTTTGGCTGACGCCATCAGTAATTCCACAACCCCGGTTGTTGCATATATTGAAGGAATGGCTGCAAGCGCGGCTTACTGGATCATATCCGGGGCATCAAAGATCATCGCCAGCTCTGACCTTGACCGCATCGGTTCCATCGGAACGATGCTCATGGTTGAAGACCTCAAACCTGCCCTTGAAGCACAGGGAGTGAAATTCCATGAAGTCTATGCAAGTCTGTCGGTGGATAAGAACAAAGACTTTAACCAGGTGTTGGATGGAAACTATGAAGCATACCAGAAGAATGTCCTGGATGTGATCAACAGCAAATTCTTATCCTCCATTAAAACCAACCGGCCTGCAGTTGAAGACTCAACATTGACCGGTAAAATTTATTTCGCCCCCGAGGCTATTGCCCTGGGGCTGATCGATGAAATCGGATCGCTCGATCATGCGATCTCTCTTGCCGATTCCCTGACAAACGAAGAAAACATCCAATCAATCAATCACGAAACAAAAAATTCCGAACCGATGAAGATAAAAATGACCTGGAAAGCTATTCAAAGCTTTTTCAAAATGGACCCGGCAACTCTGGATGCCCAGGAGTTGACCGATGAACGGGTACAGCAGATCAATGATCAGCTGGCCACCGTCACAGCACGCAATGAAGAACTGGAAAACCTGCTTTCAGCTGAGACGGCAGCCAAGGAAACAGCTTTATCCGATCTGGAAGCTTTGCGGTCAGAGGATGCCGGAACAGAAACCATTGCTGCAAAAGCAGCAGATAAAATCGCTGGCGGCAGCGACAACCCGGTCTTCGCTCATGACAAGATCGCTGATGAATACTGCGCATAACCCGAGAGTACAAACAATTAATTCAAGATAAAATGGCAGAAACAATTTCTTTACAAGACCTTAAAACTGCGTTTGGCACCTATATCGGTACCAACCAGAAGGATATCCTGCGACTTTTGACACAACCCACCGTGTCAGAAAAGTACATGACAACGGTGGCCTCACAGGATCTTGTTTACCGGGCTTCAAAGGCCGTGATCGATGATCTTGTCCAGGGCTTTCAGAAAACATGGACCCCGAAAGGCAAGGCAAAGTTCACCCCGATCGAGATTCCACAGCGCCGGCACAAGATCGACCTGTCATTCTATCCGGATGAAATCATGGAGACCTGGCTTGGCTTTTTAGGGGACGAAGCCTCTGACCGCAAAGTATGGCCCATCACCCGGTACATCATTGAGCAGCTCATCCTGCCAAAGGTTCTGGATAACCGTGAGCTTAAACTCATCGGTACGGGAACCTATGCTGCACCGGTTGATGGAACCGCCCAGGCTGTCGGCCTTTCCATGGATGGGTTTTGCACAATCTTAAAAGCAAAACATACTGCCGGAAATTCCAATGTCAATTTCATTCCGCTGGAACCGTTGACTGAAGAAAACATTTTCGACCAGGTTGAACATTTCGGTAAGAATGTCGATGCACTGTACATCGACCTTTCCATGAATGTTTTCCTTTCCCGGAAATGGTATGCAGCTTATCACCGCAAACGCCGGGACCTTCACGGCATGGATACCAACTATACCGGCATGAAAGACGTGATCGAAGGAACGAACTTAACATTGGTTCCGCTGCCTTCCATGACTGCAGAGAACATCATCTTCACTACTCCCAAGGAAAACTTCATCCGCCTGATCAACCGCAATAACGGAGCTTCAAACATCACCGTGGAAAGCATTGACCGTCAAATCAAGGTCTTTGCCGACTGGTACGAATCTGTCGGCTTTGGCATCGAAGAAGCCGTTTTTGCAAATGTTCCCGCTTAATCCTTAAAATTAAAAATCATGACCATAGCACTTTTTGACCTTGCAAAACCCACCGTAAGAAATGCCGGAGGCGGCGGTGGGATAAAATCCGAGATCATCCTGATACAGGAAGCGGATATTGACTGGGCGACATTCCCTGCCAGGGATACCGATGGAGTAACCATCGCAGATGATATCCAGCTTTTGACCGGGAAATTCATGCACAGTTTCTATATGACCCAGGGAACGATCAAACCATCTCAGAAGAAACTCAAAGGTTCCAACCAGGACTGCGGCGGGTATGAGATCGGCTTGGAAGGATTCTATCCCGGTATTGAGAAGGCTGTTCAGAAATGGATTCAGAACTTCGGGATCGACTTCAAAGGGATTGTCATCATTCAGAACTGTGCGTCAAACAAACGTTACCTGATCGGTGAACCCTGCAACCTGGTACATATCGAAACCATTGAAACGACCTGGGGTGAAGAGATCGACAAAGATAAAGGCCACAAGTTCGGCTTCCTGTGCAAACAGGGTTCGCCGATGGCCTTTTATGAAGGCGATCTGCTGATGGATCCCAATCCTCCGGTTGGTGGTTAATTAACGAAGCTTTTGTAGCTGTTTTCATAAGTAGGTTAGTTGAAGCCTGTCGGAGTGATCCGGCAGGCTTTTTTGTCCTTTAATTCCTGCAATTGCATCAATATTTTCGCATCATGGATCATGAAATTCATAAATGGGTAAATTCTGACCAGGACTATTTCTCCGGTGTTCTAATCTATGACCGGTTTGGCCGGAATCCAAATTTAGCCAGGATATTGCGTCGTGGGGGAGCAACCGTTAAAAACCGGCTGACTCTTTCGTATGAACTTGGCAAGATTGCCAAACAGATAGCGGTTTCTGATAATACTCCTGCTTTGGTGAAACCGCAGGTAAAGCAGGAAATTCAAAAAGCAGAATTACCAGTGCCTTCGGAGGTTATCACTATTGATAAACTCAGATCTGAACAGAAAATGTGTTACAAAATGCTGGATAACCTCCATGCAATTCTTCCAATTAAAGAAAAACCAGAACGTATGAATATAGCATTTCAGATTTTAGAACTCGATGACAGGTTAAAAGAGATCACCATCCGGATCGATCACTTTGACAAACATGGAGTGATCCCGGCGCAGCCGGTCAAAGATGAGCCAAAAAACCTCTCTGACCTGAATACCGCTGAACTCATCAAACGGCAAATGACAGTCCGCACCTATATCACACGGTATAAAATCAAACTTGAGAAATCAAAGTCCCTGAAAAAACGTACCAGGTACCAGGAACTGTTGGATAAATATCAGTTGGAAATGGATGACATCAATAAAAAACTTGGTCAATGAGTTTATTCTCGTCCGAGGATCTGGTAAAGAAAAAGCCTGACAGACCGAAATCCGGATCTGTACCGGTTGCTGGTGAAAATCTTCTGATCATCGGCAAGGCCAATGAGAAGCTTCACCAGGTCTTTGGAAAAGTTGTTGACGGACAAAGTGTTCATTATGCCTCCCTGGGTGACTGGTCAACCCATGATCTTTTATTTTTCCTGCTTGAACAAACAGGTCCGGCCAGAGTCTATTTTACAACCTGGGCAATATCAGAGTACGCCATCAGGCAGTTGTACCAGTTCATTGAACATGGATTGATCCTCGAACTCAAAGGCATATTCGACTATCGTAACGGCATCCGCAAGCCTGCCGAGCTTCAGTTCCTGAAAAAGATCACCACCGATATCAAAGCTGCCAAGTGTCATGCCAAGGTAACGGTAATCGAAAACGATCACTGGGGGATCAGTGTGGTAGGATCGGCAAACTATACACGCAACCCCCGTATTGAAGCCGGTGTATTATGCTGCGATAAAAACGTGGCAGTGTTTCACCGGGATTGGATTTTAAAAGAACTCTCAAATACAAGCGCCTTTGATCCCACTAAATGAATCGTTTATCAACGAGGTAGAAACCTATGCTTCGCTGATGTTCACAAAAGAAGAAATTGCGGTTATCCTGGAGGTTGATCCTTCAGAACTAAAAGTTCTCTTAAAGGATCAGGATAACCCTGTCTTCAAGGCTTTCCAGCGAGGCAGGCTCAAACGTGAAGCCGAAGTTCGCAAAGGCATCTTTGACCTGGCTCAGAATGGATCATCACCTGCTCAGGCCTTTGCCATGAAGATAATCGAGAATGCTAAAATGGATGATGTATGAATCAAATCATTGCTGATACGACCTTTGACCGTATAAGTCAATTTTACTTTTCAGATGAAACGGTATTAGCCCCCGAGGATGAAGCGATCCGCATCCGTTGGAGCACTTGCTTTATGCAATTGAATGATGAACTGAATACAGACCGGGATGTTAGTGTTTTTATGGTCAAACAGTTTGGTATTTCAGAGGGCCAGGCATATAAAGATATCCGTAATTGCAGAAGGCTGTTTGGCGATGTACGCACTTATACCAAGGAAGCCATGCGATATCATGTCACCCAGTGGGCCATTGAGCTGTTGAAAATGGCAAAGCTCAAGAAGGATCTCCGGGGGATGGAAAAAGCCCTGGAACGAATCACCAAAGCCTACAACCTGGACAAGGAAGACCTTTCTCTTCCGGATCCTTCAAAGTTCCAGCCACCCATCCAGCTTCTGACCATCAACTACAACTTTATCAATTCTCCTTCTTTTCAGATGATCGATCTCAAAGCCCAGGAGAAACTCCTGGAATTGCACCGAAGGATTGAAGCCATGGCCGATGAATTGCACGTAAAGGATTATCTCAATATGTTACTTTCCGAGAATCCCGCTGCAGAAATGATCGATGTCGATGATTAAGCCAGCGCCATATTATAATGACCCGCAGTTAAAGATACTGCTGTCAACCAAGCCGCATAAAACCTTTATCGGTGGCAGGGGAGTAGGAAAGACCACGATCATCGCTGAAGAGATCATCAAATATTTCGTTTCCATGCCCCGGGGAAAAATTTCCCTCAATGGCCTTACCTATTTCCATATCCGCACTAAGTCCCTGCCGCCGATCATTGACCACCTTGAACGCCGGGGTCTATTTCGTGGTCAGCATTATTTTATCGGCCATAAGGCCCCGAAGAAATTTTTATGGGATGAACCTTTTCAGCCTCCATTGGATTATACAAACTGTATGCACTTTGTCAATGGGTTCGTTGTGGAATTCAACTCCTTTGACCGGCCGGAAATGGCACGTTCAGGCTCATACGATGGGATGATCTTTGATGAATGCACAAAACTCAAGAAATCGGCCATCGATGCCGATGTACTCCCGGCAAACCGTGGAAACCGGGAACGGTTCGGACATCTGAACTTTCATCATGGCACCTTGTTCCTGGGGAGCATGCCTTTGACTCCTGAAGGGGAGTGGGTTTTTGAATATGAAGCGCTGGCTAAGAAATTCCCTCACCGGTATTTTTATTTAGAGGCTTCGGCGATTGAAAATATCCACATTCTGGGAGAGATGTATTTCCGTGATCTTAAACGAGCGCTTCCAAAGGTGGTCTATGACCTGGAAGTGCTCAATAAACGAAGGAAACAGAATGAATCCGGGTTCTATCCCTTATTATCATCACAAAAGCATACCTATAACGATTCCTTTAATTATGATTTCTTCGATTCTATTGACTATGACATCAAAGGAAAAAGCTCCTTTGATTGTCGGGGTGATGCAGATTGCCTGCCGTTTGAACCCTTATATGTTTCTTTTGATTTTGGGACCACCCAGAATTGCATTGTAGTAAGCCAATGGCATAAACATTCCAATGAATTTCCTGTTATTAAAAATTTCTTTGTTGAAAATGAAACGCTGACAGTCCTTGTCAGCAAGTTTATTGAGTACTATAAGGACAAGTCATCAAAGGCTTTGTATCTGTATGGGGGATCAGATGGCACCCGGCGCAATGATGCAGCTTCACGCAGTTCCTACTTTGATGATGTCAAAGATCAACTGTCAAAGTCAGGCTGGGAAGTGTACCTCAGGGCAGAGCTGTACGAGGCTTCCCACATGGACAAGTACCAGTTCTGGCATAAGTTCTTATCAGGTGATTACCCAAACCTGCCTGCCTTTCGTATCAATATGAACAATGCCATGGAAACATTTGTATCCATGGACAATGCACCCATCCTGCCTCAGGAGTTCAAGAAAGATAAATCATCTGAACGTAAAAAAGATTCTCCCAGGTGGAAAGCCACTGATCTGAGTGATGCTGTGGACAATCTATATTATTGGGTGCTTGACTCTATGGTAGGGGATCAGCTTCCTACCAATGAGATGATCATCCTCCCAGGGCGATAGGGGAGCATCCTGCCTTCCTTCCTGTTTTTACATCCCATTTGTTATATATGTAGCATCGTTTCATATATCCGTATCGAAAAACGGGTGGTGCAATTGCTTTTTTCGATAGGGCGGGGCGTGCACTCCGTGAGGAACAAGCAAAATTTTAGAGGTATTCAAACGGTTAAACCGTTAAATATGAATACACTGTAAAATTTTACACGCAAAACAAAAAAACGACTTCTTTTCTTTGAGGTAGTGGTGTCAAAGCCAAGAAGCAAAAGAAAACACCGGCAGGTAATTACCTGCTTTTTAGCGGTGTACTTTTTTCTTTGGGTATCCTGGTCAAATTAAAAAGTACCAAAAAAGAAACCCCTTGGCCAGCGCACGGTTTAGCTCGAAATTTCTTTCAAAGTTACCTTACGAATAATTCGCTTTTAAAAAGGAGCTTAAAACTGTAAAGGGCAACCTCCTTTGGGAATTGTCGCTCTTCGAGTGTTTTCAGATTGAAGGTTAATCTGACCTACACCCTTGACATTATTTATTATTCCAGGTTATTGCCGTTGGCGTAAAAAATTTCTTTTCTAACCTTAAAACAAACGCCTTATGAAAGCTTTAGCCGAAACAACAAAAGAACAGTCAATCGTCGAAATCTTCTCCGAAATGATGGATCAGATTTACTACCCAGGTTACACAGAAGACATCATTGCCTCCGATCCTGAAAAGTTCGATTGGGAACTGAAAGAGTTCCAGGGGCAATTCTCAATAAAAAATTAATTGCTTGAACGAAGCAGTCAGCTCCGATGAATCGGGACTGACTGCTTTTTTTTATGCTCGCAGATGCTTCGCATTTCGGGCGACTTTTTAGAAAAAAGTTGCAAAAAGCCTACCCACAGTCGTAAATCGAAATTCACAAAGTTATGCTCGTGAAAATGTTGTTTCACTAAACACGACCTCCTTTGGGAACTGTCGCCTTTCAGGTTCATTCAGATTCTTGCAACAATCTGACCTGAATGTTTGCTTAAAATTTTCTACTCCGCATGATCCTACCGGCAAATTTCATTTACTCACTGCGGCCCAGGGCTGCTTAAAACTAATCAACTATGAAAAAATCGATCATGAATCTGGAACTTGCCATGGAAAACGGCAGAAACTACGAAAACAGAATCCCGATGCGCTTTTGGGCAGAAGATGACCTGCCAAGTCAGAAACTCCTGCTCAAGGGCAACGGCAGCCTGTCTGATGCAGAACTCCTGAGTATCATCATTGGCTCAGGTGTTTCCGGGGAAAATTCCCTGGATATTGCCATGAAAACACTATCAATCTGTGGAAATAACCTGTGCGAATTCTGGAAGTTCAGCGTTTCAGACCTGCAGAAGATAAAGGGCATCGGAGAAAAACGTGCCGTGAAAATCGCAGCAATGTTTGCTCTGGCCCGCCGCCGGAATGAATCAGAAGTTATCTTTAAAAACAAGATATCAAAGAGCCAGGATGCCTTTGAAATCTTTCATTCCCTGATGGGCGACCTTCCTTATGAAGAATTCTGGCTTTTGTTACTGAACAGAGCAAACAGAGTGGTCAAGAAAGTGAAGATCTCCGAAGGCGGGATTTCCGGGACCGTTGTTGATCCGAAAAAGATCTTTCAGATATGCCTGGAACAACATGCCACCTCGATCATCCTTGGGCACAACCATCCTTCTGGGACTATCACACCCAGCGAAGCCGACAATAAAATCACCAAAAAAATCAAGGATTGCGGCTCACTGCTTGATGTAGCTGTTCTGGATCACATAATTGTAGGGGATGACAGGTTTTACTCCTTCGCAGACGAAGGTACTTTATAAGTTTCATGGCGAGCCAGATGCCACAACAAATCCCAAGGGCATGGGTTTTTTCTAATTGTTTTTGTGAATCTTATAAAATTCCCGACATTTGAGAAATAGTTTAATTTCGGGATGTTGAAATACTATATTTCGGGATTGAATTGCATTTTTAACAATTTAAATATGCAAACAAGAGATGAAAAAATAGATATTGTTTTAAGTGACTTCAAGAGTAATCCATCTATTTCGATTGGTGATTATCTTTATTATAAATTCGGTGACCCTAATAATATGGATAATCGGAATGAATGTAAAATAATCATTAGAGTCATGGAAGAAAATGATTTAATTGCTTCAAATGATGGTAATATTTATTTTATTCGACCGAAGGGCATTGAAATTTTAGATAAAGGGGGATGGATTAAGTACGTGGAAAATAAGAAAAGAAATAAAGACAGCTTGATCGCAATTAAGGTAAAAGAAGCGGAAAAAATAACGAAGGAAACAAAACTTCTTAAATGGCAAATAAAAACCTTCTGGCCTCTTTTTGTTATTGCAGTTGTAGGATCATTGATGGGGTTTATTTCACTTGTTTGGCAGATTTTCAATACTTTGAGTAAATAGTTTACTAATTTAGGATCAAAATGTTTTTTAAAAATAAAAAAGATGAGACCCCTTATTTTGGATTACGCTGTTAATCGAATTGGAGATATAAAGATAATTTATACATATGATCCTATACAGTCCTTAAATACTGTTTGTATCAATAATGAAAATAAATCCTTTATTAGCACAGGGATGAAGGAAATTTTGTTGTTGACCAAAACAAAAGTGCTCCAAGAGAGTGATGATGATAATGTTTCTTCTGAACTTTTGACGAAAACAAGAGTGGACAGAGAAAAAGATGATGATCTGAACACTCTCCTTGAACTTGAGACTAAAACGTTAATACATTCTGAGCGAGATGACGAAGGTTCTTCTTATATCCAGTAAAACTGATCTTACAACAGATTTTATTGTCACGAAACTGACTGAGTCTGACATTAGTTTTTACCGGTTTAATACTGAAGAGCTTGGTGTTTCAGTTTCGATTTTTATTGATTTTGATGAAGAAGAGTACATAATCTTTGATAAAGTTTTAAGCTTAGAAATTGATTTAAAAGGATTTTCTGCAGTCTATTACAGAAGGCCAGAAATTCCGAAGTTCGATATCACCAATTTAAGTACCGGTGAGAAAGATTTTTTAAGAAGCGAGCTATTATATTCCCTGGAAGGAATTTATAAACTTTTGCAGAATGCCTACTGGATAAGTCCATTATACTCGATCAGGGAGGCCGAAAACAAAATCTTTCAGCTTGAATTAGCTAAAAGTATTGGTTTTCAAATACCTCCAAGTCTAGTTACTACAATACCTAAAAAAGCCGAAGATTTTTACAACAAACATGATCGAAATTGTATTATAAAGCCTATTAAGACAGGGTTAATTGAAGATGCTAATGAACCGAAAGTGGTTTTTACAAGTAAACTTCAGGATTTTATTCAAAACTCAAATCGTATTCAATCTTTTCCGACATATTTTCAAAAAGTAATTGAAAAAAAAGCTGATGTCAGAGTTACTGTCGTCGGCGATGCTATATTTCCTGCATTAATTCATTCCCAGGAAGTTGTTGAGTCTCAAATTGACTGGCGTAAAAGTGAAATACCGCTTAAATATTCGAGGGTTGATCTGCCCATTGATCTAAGAAATATGTGTATCCTGCTTTTAAAGGCATTAAAGCTCAGATTTGGGGCAATCGACTTTATTCTGGATAAAAATGGAGAGTATATATTTTTAGAAATCAATCCAAATGGGCAATGGGCATGGATTGAAAGGCAATTGGAATACGATATTTCCGGAACAATAGTAAAATTATTAGTAAATGAAAATTTTTAGCACCCTGAGAGAATTCTTTTGGCCACTATTGGAAAAGATTGATCTTCCCGGACAATCAGATTTAAAGCCGGAGAACATAAATGTTCATTCAGAGAATTTGGATAAGGCTCTTGAACTTACTTTCAAAATGTATGAATCTGAAGAGGATCGAAATAAAAATGTCGAATCTAAATCGTCACTATTTATAGGAACAATAAGCGTTGTCACGACAGTTGCAATCGGAGTGACCACAGTCCTTGTAAAGGAAAGTGAGTTTAAATTCTCGTTATGCGTTTTAGTATTGCTACTATTTTTCTTGACCATCTATATGGTACGAACGGTTTGGTTTTCAATAAAAGCGCTTGAACGAAGGAATTATTTTTCTTTGTCGGAAAACGATTTTCTTATCTCAGCTACAGGTGATGAGTTTACAAAGAAGCTAATTTCAGCCATTGCAAACAAAACGAAAAAAAATTCAACCACAATTAACAGCAAGGTCGATAATATGGTAATGGCTCAGGAGTATTTTAAAAGGGCCATTGTCGTTGTGGCAGTATATGCGTTTGTTCTTCTGTTCTATTATATCTCAAAATCGAATTTCTGGCTTAGTTGTTGAACTGAAAAAATATTATTTAGGCTTTCCATTTTCCTAAAAGGTGTCATTTTTAAGGACACCAATACGATACTTATAGTCCGTAGACTTATATTCATCTATTTTGCAATTTTGTACTCAAATTTTCTACAATGGGTACTGCATACTCGAAGGAAGAGAAGGCATTTCTAAAGCAAATTGGTAATCGTATTAGAGAGCTTCGTACTGAAGCTGACCTATCTCAGGAGAAACTTTCTTTTTCATGCGATTTAGACAGGACTTACATTGGTTCTGTTGAAAGAGGTGAAAGAAATATTTCTGTGTTAAACCTCCGAAAAATCGCTAAGGCTCTAAAAGTTAACCCAACCGATTTGCTAAATATTTAGTTATGAATAGTGATTTCAAGACTCCTCCAAAGTCAGTTAATATGCTGACCTCACCTGATATACTAATAAAACATCTTTCTGGGTTACTTGGAAAACCATTTAATTTGACCGGGAAAACGAGAACTGACGGCTCGAACCTTAGGAATTTAATTGCAGATACTCTTGATAAATACCCTTTACCAGAGTTGGCCGTAGAAGGTCAATATGAAATAGTTCCACCAAAAGGGAAAGGCGTTCCGAAAATTAAAAGAGAATTTATTGATACATATCTAGTAACCAGTGGCTCATCCTACAATCTTCAGGTATGGAATCGAATTCCAGCAAGTCATACGCTATTAGTTAAATATGAATCGGGTGAAAGCTTGAAATGTACCGATGTGAGGTTTGTATTTGTTAGGATTTTCATTAATAGCAATGTAATCGCGTCAATTGTCATTCTGACGCCTGAGTATATTGAAGGAAAATTCGGAAAGTTCGGCAAACCAACAATTAAAAATCAACTTCTCATTTCTTCAAAAGCAAGGAAAGCCATTTATGAAAGTGAAGGAAAAATTCTTTCATACCCTGATACGAATAAATTATCGTATCACCTTAGGGACGATTATTCTGCTCCAACATCACGAATGGTAGAAGAACCTGAGCTTAAAGATTTGTTTTCCATCCGACTCTTAAAACAACTTGTCGCCGATAAACTTATTGGACAAAAGCTTGTATCGGCTGCAACTAAGACCAGGGGCCAGGCACTTGAGAAATTGGTTTTAGAGTTGCTTGGATATGAAACAAAAGAGAAAGATTTACTCTATGGTGGTTTCCCTGACATTCGAAATCAACTACTTGAAGTAAAAGTACAAGACAAACAGACTGTTGATCTAGGAAGATTTTCTCCGGAAAAAGAAGAAATAGTCATTGAAGAATCTGACTTCACGACTTTTGACGTGAGGTATTTAATAGCACTTACTGATCCGAAAACTGAAATTATAGAAGGGATTATCCTTTCCCCCGGAGAAAAACTTGGCGAACTATTTTCGTATGTCAGTGCTGAGAGTTATAAGAGTCAAAGAGCAATACCGATGACATTTTTTGATAAATATAATGGGCAGGCTGTTTTTAATCCAATGTAAAAACAGGTTCTACTCCAAATGCTTCACCCACCTTTGATTCAAGTTGGTATTCAAGTTCCTTTATTGTTTCTTTACAAATTGATTGATTTAGTTTTTTAACTAATCCCACAATTTCTTTAGCAGCAGGAGAATTAAAATCCGGTAGAGGATATTTTTCAACATATTGTGTAAAATACCTTCTTCTACCCGAGTAAAGTTTATTATTAAACACTAAATCATGGTATTTTGTCATTAGTTTTGAATTGGCGATCCCTTGGATCAATAATAATTTTTCTGAATCATTTTTATTCATGCCAACAATCCAGTAACAATTTCCATTGACAATTTTACCCCCTGTATCAAAGTAAAAACGAGGGTACGGACTAATATCCGGAAAAACAAGTTTCGGAAAATTCCAGAATTCCGGTCTATGAGGGACCCAAAGCTCATACCATTTTCTTCCTGCGTCTATCAAGTATTTTCTAGAGGTAAGCTTATCTTTATGAAAAAGCAAATATTTCATTGCATTTGGGTATTCCTCAATATCAACTGTCTGTTTAACACCATTCTTGGAATAATGCGGATAAAGAACCTTCAGCTTTAATTTATCAGACACACTCCAAGGTTCAATATTTTCCTGAGAAATTAACTCTTTTAATAATTCATCCTCCGGTTTATCTTCCCCTAACTCCTCCCAATTCTCACTTATGAAAATTTTATCAGCAGTCGTTTTTATACCAACCCGTACCTTGAAAAAGTCTTCTACTCTGCATTTAGTAGCAGAATCAATTCTCGATACCCACTTTGATTCAAGCCCAGAATACATCTCCCAAATAGATGTAGACGAAATATTATATTTTAAAATACCTTCACTTTTTTTGTACCTTTTTGCTCCGGTTGTAAAATAACCAGCTTCTTCAGAAGAAAGTGCATCAAAGACATCTCTAACAGAGATTAGGTTTCCCTTGTAACCATTCAATTCTTCATATATTTTTAAAAATTTTGCTAATGATGGTTTCTTTAATTTGCACTTTCGACCGATGAAAATTGCAGGAAGGACAGCCGCATCAAAAATTTTAGTGTCTCCAAGATCAATTACCTCCAGGATTTCATAGTTTTCTGAAAGGTATTTTCTTATGCTTTCACCACTTTTCGTTGATAAATACCGATTCGATGTAATTACACCTAAAACACCTCCTTCTTTAAGGCTTTCAGTCATTGCAATTAAAAAAGGATAGTAAAGATCAACTCTTCCTTTTAAGTTAAATTTTTTCGCTAACTCCTGAGCTTGATCTGTACCTAAAATTTGGGTCCGCACATAGGGTGGATTCGCAATTACTACATCAAACTTTTGATTGACAGAATTTGGTTCATTCATTGAACTAAAGTCAAGCGTCATTTGGTTTTCAGTTAAACCAACTGCTTTTAAAAAATCACCATGAACCAATTCTATATTTCCAGAACCAAATTTCAACATACGACTTTTAGCAAAACCTAAATAATGAAGGCTTGCATCAAACCCGGTTAATGAAAATTCATTGTTAATATTTGAGAGTTTGTCGCCAATTGAAACAAGAAGTTCTCCCTCGCCACATGCTGGATCAAGTACTTTTATTTTTCCCGTTCCAAGGTGGGTCAAAATCTTGGTTGACAAATAATCAGCAAGCTCCTTTGGGGTGAAAGTTGCACCAGTATTCTTTATTTGTTCTTTGGTTATCATTATTGTTTTTTGACTGGAACAAAGATACTTAAAATCATCAATAATTCAATCGGCTCATGATGAAAAATTTATTAACACTCTCATAGTGTTAGATTAAATGATTGGGAGGACTTTTTAACCAAAAAGGGAATCGCTTTTTTCTTTCAAATCCAGGTCAAAGAAAAAATCTCAGCAAAAAAGAAACCCCTCACCATTCGGCTCGTTCTGGCAGCTTTTTGAAGTAAAAAGCAAGCAAAAGCCAGCGCACTTTATTAAACTCGAAATTTCCGCAAAGTTACCTGCGAAAAATCCGCTTCCAGCTATAAAACTGTAAAGGGCGACCTCCTTTGGGAACTGTCGCTCTTCGCGTGTATTCAGATTGGTAGTCAATCTGACCTACACCCTTGACATTATTTATTTTTCTCGGTATTCACTTGGGCTAAAATTTCAATTTTAACCAGGTGGGCCAGAAACCTAAATAAGACCCCAGGGCAGGGGCGGATATCATGAATAACTCACAGATTTACGCAGCCATCACAGAGAAGATCATTGCCAACCTCGAAACAGCCGGGAGCTGGATGAAGCTTTGGCAGGTTCCTTCGCCGGTCAGCATGAATGGCCATTACTACCGGGGCATCAATCGCCTGGTGCTTTCCTCCGATCCTTACAAGAGCCGGGTGTATGGCACATTCCAGCAGATTCGCTCCAACGGTGGACAGGTTCGCAAGGGCGAAAAATCCACCATCGTCGTTTTCTGGAAAACCGGCATGGAACAGGATGAAGCCACCGGCATTACAAAAAAGACCTTCCTTCTGAGATTTTACCATGTCTTCAACTCCGAACAGGCCGACTTTGACGAGCAGGGTAAACAAAAGATCACCCAGCTTCAAAGTCTGGTTGACGAAAAGGTCAACGATGAACACCTGGAGGCTGAATCAATCATCGAAGGCTATGCAGGCCGTCCTGAAATCATCTTCTCAGACAAAGACGACCGTGCATTCTATGCCCCGCTTGCCGATCTGATCTCAGTTCCGGATAGGAAATATTTCACAAGCTCTTCTGCCTTCTATCGTGTGATTTACCATGAGCTTGGTCACTCGACTGGCCACCCAAAACGTCTCAACCGCTTTGACGGAATGTCGAACAACTACGGCGATATCCCATACAGCAAGGAGGAGCTGATTGCTGAACTCGGTTCTTCCTTCCTCTCCGGCATTGCACATCTTGACATGGATATCCGTAACTCAGCCGCTTACATCAAAGGTTGGGCATCGGCGCTGCGTGACAACCAGAAATGGGTCATGTGGGCTGCTGCAAGGGCTGAGAAAGCTGCCGATCATATCCTTGGCATTGACTCTTCTTACACTCCTTCAGAAGAAAAAACCACAACTGAAGCGACCTGCGAAGTTCCGGTACTGGAGCCTGTCCTGGAAGACTCACCTTTTTAACTGAACCATTCATTCAATAGAGTCATCCCGGGCAACCGGGGTGGCTTTTTTCATTTACACTAAAACCAAAACCCATGAACAATTTTAACAGTTATTCCGGGGATCCCCGCCAGATCACAGCCCGCTTCGCAAGTAAATGTCACACCTGCGGCAAACCAATAAAAAAAGGCGAACAAATCATCTACTGGCCAAATGGCAAACATGCCGGGCATCTGAAATGTGATGAGGCTGACTACCGAAATTCTTTGGCTTCCTTTGAAGATGAAGATCGTTACAACAGTCAGTACCGGTAATTCCGATTCTTAAGCCGCTGTTGGAAACCGCAGCGGCTTTTTTCTTGTTCGTCAATAGGTGTAGTCATTAATTTTGTTTGGGATTTTGCGCTTTCGGGATGTCTATCATGTCTTTATGCAACTCTACGAGCATTTTTCCTTTGATCATTCAGCCCTTCTGTTTTCCTTTTCTGGGATGCAGCTCACATAAATCTGATGTCTGTGGTCTTTGTTTAATTCCTATGCTAAGCTATTATTCCATTCCAGGGTGAAAGTGCTACTCATTCAAGAATTTTCCCGGCATATCCTGCAGGTGTTCGGTATTCCAGTTCCTACTTGAGTGCCCCTCCATGGTCTTAATTACACTTGCATATAAATTTCACTT
>Ga0265593_1000696_pt1 | contig 17223 bp, 27 predicted proteins | sample saktaG_8_FD_190136 | JGI IMG/M metagenome (GOLD analysis project Ga0265593, IMG submission 190136) | Saline water microbial communities from Sakinaw Lake, British Columbia, Canada - sak_2011_5_24_36m | ecosystem: Environmental > Aquatic > Non-marine Saline and Alkaline > Saline ...
GAGTAATTTGAAGATCATTCTGCCACGTCTTTTGCGCGCCGCCGCTGTTACATCTAAGCGGACCGAAGCATGGTTGCGCTTGCCTGAATATCAGTGCTAATCAAGTAATTCTTTCTTTAATAATAGCGGCCATTAAGTCACCTTCGGCGCAGTCCGTATCAATCCATGCATTAATTGCATTCTGAAGTCCCTGGTTATATGCATTTACTGTTTTTGGTAGTTGCGTATAACCAGTGTCTTGTCTGTAAAAGTCGGCATCTTCAGCTGTCAGTCTTAACTGCTGCCCGCAACGTAAAATAGCCATCGTTAATCCTTATCACTTTCTTGTTGTTAAAAAATCCCAGAGTGTTGCCAGCTCTTTTAAGCACGCATCAATCTTCGCCTTAATCATCTTTATCAATTCTGTGCGATCCCGCACGATAAGTGCCCCTACTAAGAAGGCGAGCAATAGCAATATCGCCATTACTCCCAGTACAATTAAAAAAGCTTCTACTTGAGAATACCCCTCATGAATCAACATGCAGGTCATCAAAATTAGTATGGCTGTCACCACCAGACTTAACGGCATGTGTTCCCTTTCATTAATCCAATCGTAACCATTGATTAATTTTCAATGAGGCCTTCAAGCCTTTGCTTGATCGCATAAAACATCTGCATATCACCCAGCACTAGGCAGATGTGTGATATCGCGCCTAATGCAAGCATCGTAATGCCTGCCCAGTGCACTCCTGAAGCTGACGCTGGCGAGTATGTATTAATCATGGGTGCAATCACGTAGTAACAAACTGCTCCAAATCCATACATGACGGGTAATCCTTTCCAGAACTCCATTGTTTTGCCTGTGATCGCCCTAGGAATGCCTACCAAGCCCAGTGGGGTGAAAGAAAGGTTGAGAAGATGTGAGGCCTCTTCGTATGTTTCTTTGATGACTTTTTGGTTATGCATGTTAAATCCTTTCTTTGTAGTGGTTTTTATCAAATGCTGTGTTAGCTCTCACTTGATGCTTGATTTAATTCTACGGATTTAATTAAAAAAACAAGCCCACGCTTAATGTTGGAATGGTTTCTTTCATTACCAGTTGATTGATCTTATGTATGATACAGACCTATACCGCAGTGGTTGCATGACTGCAGCCTTGACGAATCACCTATTCCAGAACGCCCCCAGCTGCGTATTTGCCTGGAACCGCAGTTGCAACAACTAATACCATGGCCGGTATTGCATTGCGGATGTTTTTCCAGATACTGAGATAGAGTCATCCAGCCGTAGGTGCCTGCACCAATGCGGTTAAGTATCCAAATGCTGATTACTGGAAAAGCTAGCGCCAAAAATGCCCATAAGTAAGGATTTCTAGACATGCGTCTGCTCCAGTAAATGTTATAAGAGATTAATGCGACGATAAATAGCAGGGGAATAATGGCACTGAGCATAGAACTTCCTTGAAATTGATGAAGTTTTCAATCTACCTATTTCTGGTAAAAGACAAGCGATGTCGCTGAAAACAGAAACACTGTTGGAAATGATGATAAATAATCCTATTTTGGGATTATCCGAAAAAGGGATTATTTATACAAGGCCTATTTATTTAATGGATGCCTTGATGAAGTCAACTAACACACCTGAGTACAAGGCGATAATAGAAAAGATTATTGCTGCCAGAAAAGCGAAAGGCTTGTCGCAAGCGGCTGTGGCGCAGGCATTAGGTAAACATCAATCTTATATTGCCAAAATTGAGATTGGCGAGAGGCGTATTGATATTGTTGAGTTGATGGAGATTGCGAAGTTTATTGGTTTGAATATGGGTGATTTAGTTTGATTAAATAGAAGAATTCACTGTCATTTTTGTTTTCACAGTGAAAACAAAACAGATGAATCTCTACGTTAAAAACTCAGGACACCCTCCAGGAGCAATAGAAATAAAAAAGCCCAGCTTTATTTTCTGGGCCTTTATTGACTTTATGACAACAATTTAAATTTAAGGCTTTTTGCTAGCTTTATCGAATTTTATTTCCCTATTTTTATCTACAAACTCAAGGATTCTGATTAATAAAATATAGCTTGCCGTATCGACCTGCAAACAAAGTTCTAATTCATCTATATTATTAGCGTTTGACTCCAAGCAATCTAAAGCATATTGACCAGCAGATAAAAAGAGCTTGTCAGAATATTTTCGATCCAAGACGTAATCACCAAATTCAAGCCATACATTTCTAGCAAATGGATCCTTGCCAGCTGTCATAGTTATTTCGTCCATTACAACTCCTGAGAGCCAATTTCTGAGATCTATACCAAATAGCCAAGCCAACCAATATGCATTTACATAAGCCGAAAGCTTATCGCCGCAGCTTAAAATATGATTTTTTTCAGCTTGATCTAGGTCGTCACTATAACCATGAATAAGTATTGCTGGATAAAATGAGGTTTTCCTCAAAGTGAATTTTCCAGGTTCTATACCTAGTTGCTGTGCAGCCCTTTGTTCAACGTAGTGTCCGTACTCGAATAGCACGGTAAAAACATCAACTAAGTTCAACGTGCCATCAGCACATTCAAATGCAATGTGATATTGGTCGCCCTTATCTCCAAATCGCCTCATATTACCTATTCGATCAGCTAATGGCGTATAACCAATACCAACTTGATCACAGATATGCTTGCCTAAAGTTCCGCTACTGAAAAATTCAGGCGTGGGATTGAATACTTTCCCGAAAGTTGATTTTACTATCGAGGGTCGTGTGTAAACTTGAGTTTTACGTGGCATATTATATTTATCAAATAATGCTTGATAAGCTGGATGGTCTGCCAATAGCAGCGCGTTCCAAATTTCAGCTCCTGCCACCCCCTTCACTTCATCTTTCGTTACTAACCAGTTTATTGTACTCATGTTAATTCCTTTGCGTTTTAGTATGGAACACAAAGTATCAACGTAAAACCAAAGCTCTAATCTTGAAATGCTCTAGCATTTTTAGCTATGAATCAAAGGATTGGAGAAACGAAAAATATCAATAATTCTTTAAATAACAGTTATTATTGAGCGCGTTGAAATTGACCACTCTAAACTGATTACCAGCCTTTGGATTGATCTGCACTTTAAGATCTAGTTGTCAAACAGCGTGCAATACTTTCCAGATTAGTGGTGGAAACAGCGTCCAATAGTTTCCACCTCAGTATGTCACCATCCAGTGTTTTAGCTGGAGGGTTCTGGAGTGATTTATATGGACATGATTTACGAAATACGCAGGCGCTACTTGGTACAAAAACAAACGATTACAGACATCGCCAAAGACATGGGACTTTCCCGTCCCACAGTACGCAAGCACATTCTTACTGTTGATGAACCCAAATATCAACGAGATCAAACAGCGGCCCCTAAGTTTGATCCATTTAAAGCGCAGCTCACACAATGGCTTGCTGAAGATGCCAAACTCACAAGAGCACGCCGCCGTAGTGGGCAGCGGCTATTTGAAGGTCTGCAAACCATCGGTTACAGCGGCGCTTACGACAGCCTCCAGCGCTTTGTTCGAGCAACCATGGTCCAAAGTGGAGATCGTCCCATGCTCACCACGCATACGCTACGCAATTGGCTACCTGACATGCCATGGGCAGTGGTGTTTGGTCCACACTTATGTGCGCATGTTTGGAAAAGAAAAGCTACTCAACACGCCGGCGTATCGCGTAGAAGAAATTGGTGCAGAAATGGTATTGATACAACTCACCCCGCGCATGGAAGACATCCATGAAAAATATGACGAAGTGATGCAAGCGCGTGCACTTGCAAAACAACATCTAGGTGAAGCCTGTTTCTTCAAACCGGAACTGGTCTATGATTATAAAAGCACGAAAGTATCCGCCGAAAAAACAGGTAAGGTATTTAAGGTGCCTGAGTTTGTGTTGAAGCCGGATTAGCAAGCCCGCATGTAAGGAGAGAAAATAAGGGTCAGCAACATTGATAACCCCATTGATACGGGAAAACCGCATGCACGGTTTGATGGGGGAGGGCAGGTGAAAGCCTGTTCTCTAACCTACCCATTTCCCCTTCGTGTCTGACCCTATTTCTCCTTCTCTCGTCTGTGATTTGAGCCAGCCTGCTCGGTTGTAGTTGTAGGTGAATTGATGGCCGCTTGCCATTTATACTTTTAAAGAGTATAGTTAAATGATGTTTACCATCATTGAAACCAGTGTTTTTATTCAATACGCGCAACGTGTTTGGAGTGACGAAGAGCTCACTGAATTTATCAACTGGATTGCAGCAAATCCGCTAGCAGGTGATGTTATTCCACACAGCGGCGGTTGTCGCAAAGTGCGTTGGTCTCGTAGCGGTATGGGTAAGCGCGGCGGGGTGCGTGTGATTTATTTTAACCAACTGGAAGCTGGTAAAATTGCTTTGCTCATTGTGTATGCAAAAGCCAAGTTTGATAGCTTGCCTATCGAATTTATCAAACAACTTAAACAGGAGTTAACAGATGACTAAACAAGATATGGAAATGGAGCAGTTCAAGGCAGATTTGTTGGCGTCTGTTAAAGAGTTGAAATCTGGTAAGGTTGCGCGTAGCTCTAAGGTAGATGTGCCGTTTGTGGTGTCGGTGCGTCATCAAGTGGGTTTGTCACAAAGTGCATTTGCACAACTGCTAGGGGTTTCTGTGCGGACTTTGCAGGGTTGGGAGCAAGGGCGAATTAAACCTTCTGGTGCAGCACAAACCTTAATGCGCATTGCCAATAAACACCCTGAGGTGTTGCTGGAGGCTAGATAATAAACTGGCTAAAAGTTGTGTGCTAAAAGTTGTGTGGAGGTGAGTTTGTTGACACGCCGTTATGTGGAGTAAAGTTAAAAATCCAGAGAATTTGTGCGTGTTTCATGCGGCGCACCGCAAGCGGGTGGCGCCTTACTTAGTGCGGGCTACGCTTACTGTGTTTAATCAGGTGCATGGCGCAATGATGCAGGATAGAGATAAGTGGATAGATCGATTGCCAACGCAGGTGTCTGTGATGTGGTGGATTAAGGCCGGTGAGCGCCCGACCATTGCTGAGGCTAGAGAGAAGATTGCCTTGATTAACAGCATTGACCGTCAGCACAGGCGTTTGATTTTAAGTGTTATTTTGGGTGGGAGGGTGTGTTGGGGGAGTAGGTAAGGTAATTGTGCTGAAATTAACATACTGCCGACATTATCAGCGTTCTATCTCATGTCTCTTTATTTATCTCAACTGACACACACGCAACTTGAATTCACCTGCTACTTACCAGAAAATGCAGGCAAGCCTATAACAACACACTGCCCGCTAGGTAAATTTAAACGTTGCCTTTGTTTTTCAATGTCGCGGATGCGCGCCCACCAATCACTCTTGGTGTGCAAATTAAAGCATTTTGCACACCCTACGCTTGCTGAATTCAGCGGCAGCACCCTCAGCATTACCGAAGTACTTAAAAGCATTAACCCTGACCACGTGGTGAGCAACAAATTAAGCCGCGTGCAACTCCTCGCGCAATATTCTGCGCAGAGTATCAATCGTGACTGGTGCATTATCAGTAGCCAACGCCTCACTCAAGGTGTCGTTAATCAAGGTTTGATACCCTTTACCAACCACTTCACCACGCTGCTTAAAGCCAGCCACAACTGCATCGTCCAAATAAATCGTAATGCGGGTTTTGCCTTGTGGCGCAATCACCGCACCACGTTTAGCATTGGTCATATCATAATTAGTTTTCATAAGATTTCCTTTCAGATGGCGAGGCAAGCCTTGCCGAAATTAAACGAATATTTTCACCGCGTTGCGTCCAGCACACAGCAACAACGCGCCCTAACGCATCAAGCCCAACCGTTACAAACCGCGCCTCACCAACGGCATCCGCATCTTCACGGGTTAGCGCAAAATCATCATAAAACACAGGCTCAACCTCAGAAAAAGCCACACCATGTTTATGCAGACTTAAAACTGCCTTCTTTGGGTCAAATTCAAAGTTCATGCGTTTATGATACATATATTATATGCATCAATCAAGCGAGTAAAATAGTAAAATAGGGGACGTAATGACCCCATTGATTTCATTCCTTTACTTATTTATCTGGGACAGCAGTGGGACCGACCCCATTGATTAACTAGCGTCAACACCCATTAATTTGCAGTTTGACTGGTAAGACATCCAGCTCGGTTGTAATTGTAACAAAATTGGTGTCTAAGCGTTGCTTTTATGTAATCGTTCAATTACAATGTTGCGATGTATATCATTAAACGTACCGCAGAGTTCGACGCTTGGCTTGAAAGCCTGAAAGACAACGTGACTCGCATTCGCCTTGCGCGCAGGTTAGATAAAGCGCAGCAAGGCAATTTAGGTGACACCAAACCCGTCGGTAGCGGTGTAATTGAAATGCGTGAACATTTTGGTGCTGGCTGGCGTATGTATTTTGTTCAACACGGTGATGTGTTGATTGTAATGTTAGGTGGTGGCAGTAAATCTGGCCAAAGCACAGATATTGCAAACGCAATTACACTAGCCCAGCAACTTGAAAGCAAACCACAGGAGCTTAAACCATGACTAAAAAAATGAGCATTGGAAAAATTGACATTAATAGCCTGCCAGAATTTGATATGGCGGAACACATTAAAACCGAGGCAGATATTGCCACTTATTTAAACATCGTGCTTGAAGAAGGTGATGGCGCAGAGCTTGCGCATGCGCTAGGCGTGATTGCGCGCGCAAAAGGTATGGCCGATATTGCACAAAAAAGTGGCATTACGCGTGAAGCTCTTTACAAAGCGCTACGCCCAAATGCACAACCACGTTTTGATACGGTCAATAAGGTTATGCAAGCCTTAGGTGTTAAGTTACACGCTACAGCTTAAAAAGTAAATTGGGCTAGGTCATCGTTCCGATGAAATGGTTTAAGCAGGCAATCCGTGAAACGGATGCTCGCAAATCAGAATTTGGTCGTTTTAAAACCTCAAAAAAGATACTCTGAAAACCTCATGAATATTGGTCTGCAGGTAATTAGTTTGCTGATATCTTACCTGACAGCATTTATTAAGCGAACCACGGAATCCTGTTTTGGTTTAAGAGATGGTATGGTTAACTTATTGATTTATATATTCAAATAGCTCGTAGGGCTTACTCGCCAGTAGGCAGTCCGCCGAATGAGGCAATGTAACGTGCGGCGTACCGTGAACGGGTACGCCCTACGAGTTCTTAGTGCGGGCTACGCTTGCTGCTAATCCGCCTAATCTGGTTCGGCAACCCCTAAATCACGTAGTTCTTGCAAGCCATTTAACAATTCATCCCGCTTTTTCTTTGGCGCACCCATAGGTGCCACAAGTACCGTATCTTCCACGCCATCAGACAAAAATAAATCAATCATAAACGGCCAAAGAATATTAGAAGGGCTGACAGCCTCACGCCACCCTGCTTTAAGAGCACGCTCTCGCGTAACAACCACCTGCGTTTCAGGATTGCGCCGAAACAATTTAGCAGGAATACCCCTTACATCAAACTCTTTGAAGCGTGCCTCACTTATGTCTAACGCCCAATCAATGGAATTGTATAGTGCCATACGATGTGCATCAAACGGCCCTTGAGTAGCTTCAGTCCTATCTACATGATGAGCGTAAGGATTTATTTTTAATTTCCCAATGTCTCCAGACAACTTAACATGATTAAATGTCGCGCCCCAAATAATTAGTAAGTCATTCGTTGCCAAGTTATCAATATTCACATTTTCTAAAATTGCAGAACCAACATCACAACCATTGGAAGCACAGTTTATTAAATCGACATTTCTAACAACTGAACGGCGACTAATGTCTTTAGTCAGAGATACAGCAGAGTTAACAAACATGCATTCATCAAATCGCATGTTTTCTAGTAGTAATGCATCACCTCGATCAAAGAGGGAATCGAAAGTTTTGTTTTTGAATTCAATCATTTTGGAAACACCAGATTTTTAGGCATGCTTGGGTAAGTAACATATTCTGTAGCAGGTCCATAACTTCTTTCCAAATGCTTGGGTATAGAGGCCTCTGTAGTTATATCTAACAGATGCAAGTCGTAGCCATTATATCCCAAGAAATCAGGGGTAGATACAAATGGCCTTGACTGATAGCTAAGAACACTCGACAAAGATGGATCTTCTTTTACATATCGAGCAGTCAGCCTTTCAATTGCCTTGCCATAACTAGCTGGAGCTAAATTAGTTCCATTGGTCAATTGCCGGTAGCTACCAGGACTCATCAAATCGCGGGCAAGTCCAGGATTAGCATTTAAATCTGTCACAGCACGATTAACTACACCTTCCAAGACTGCTTGAGGATTTACACCCGCACTGGAAACAACACTTTCAACCTTACCAAACTGCCCCAGCGCACCCTTCACCGCGGCACCGCCACCCACCACACCAGCAATCTCAAGCCCAGCTTGTACCGTGCCAAACGTGAGTGCAGTTGCGCCTAAGCCTATGGTGTCTTCTGAGGCAGAACGTAATGATTGTATGCCGTTGTTCACCTTGTTGGCAAGCGGGCTTAAGCCATTCACAATACTCTTAGCGCCGTCCGACCTTAAATTATAGCCAAATCGTTCATTAAAGCCATCTTGCACGGATGTAGCTGCGTTAGCCGAATCAAATGCTGCATAAGGAATTGAAGCCAAACCACCACCGATGCGAACCGCTTGATTGTATACACCTGAAACTGCGATCTCAGTCGCACCTAATGCATATTTGCCTACCTTCATATTGAATTGATTAATTTGCATCAACTTATCCGCCGTTTGCGCCGCCAACTCTTCTGCCGCTGACCAGCGTGGCGCTGTGACTACAATTTTAGGCAACACCACTACATTATTTTCAGCGTTATATTTTTCCAATACACCTGGTGCCCAACCACCTGTGAGGGTTACATCACTCATCATGCTAGGATTAGCGAATTTCTCACCGCTAGCGCTCATACGCCAATAGCTTTCTGGGCGTGCTGCTTGTGGATTTGTGTTCGCACTCACTTGCTGTATATTCCCACCATTTTTCACATCCACCCACTGCTCAGCCAAGTAGCCCACCCCAGCACTAATACCATTGGTCGCAACACTTGCCCAGTTGAGCTTGCCACCCACTAAAGCAATGGAGGTAAGTTGTGAGGCTACGCTCGCTGCAACACCTTGGCTGGTAGAGGTGGCCTTAGGAACCGCGATTGGGTTTATGCTTGAAGATACTGGTATGTATCAAAACAATGATGCCCTATTGGAATGTGGTGTTTACCGAAGTAGAGAGCTGAGTGATTTAACTCGTATTATGAATGGCTTGGTTTCAACCTTGCCTGAACAGGAGCAGTCGGTTGTGCGGCTTCACTATTTTCAGCAAATCAGATTCGATATCATTGCTGAACAGTTAGATCTATCTAAAGGTCGGATTTCGCAAATTCACAATAGTGCTCTAAAAAGACTTCATGAAAATTACGATGAGTTGAAATTGCTAAGAACTGATTATTAATTTTATACTTAAAATCACAAAGGAATTGAAAGTAATATGAACCAGCTAAATAATTTAAATCAAGATGAGTTATTGCATCTTGCATTAGAAGCTACTAGACGTGGTGAACATGGAGCATCTATATCATACTTGAAAGAGGGTGTTACACGCTTTCCTGATGATGCAAAGTTGGCGTATGTGTTAGGTGCGGAGTTTGCACAAATTGGTATTTATGACAAAGCTGAAATTGAAATGCAACGATCTATATTCTTGGATCCGGAGTTATACACTGCTAGCTTCCAACTTGGGCTACTACAAATGACATTGAGTAAAGTTGAAGAAGCAAAGTCAAGCTGGAAAAATATTGATAGACTGCCAAAAGAACATTCACTATGGCTATTTAAAACAGGTCTAGAATATTTAGCAATTGAGCAATACTCAGAAGCTAGAATACTTTTAGAAAAAGGAATAGCCTCTAATGATTTTAGTCCTGAATTGAATCGTGATATGGATACAGTTTTAGCATCTATTCCTGTGGAAACTGAGAATCCAGAGTTATTAAGTTCTGATTCAGTGGCAGGACAAGCTTGGCTAAATGCATACAAAACTAGTGAAAATTAATTTCAGTGGTCAAACCTTTAAACTCTCTTGATAGTATTGCTGAACTTGTTCGCAAAAGAGCATTGGATAAGGTATCTAATAAACTAGATAAAAGCGATTCAAATAAACTATATCAAGCAAGTCAAAAGCATGCAATTGTAAAGCTGCAAACCGCAGAAGGTGTTAGGTTGAAAATTATTGCTGCCATTAACAATATTGATATTCATGATGTTAAAAGAGAACAAAAATCAATTACAATATTTGTGGAAAATGTATTGTTGTGGCAATTTGGTGAGGAACTTATGACTGATCCAAGTTTCATTAACTTGGTGGATGACGTGACTGACATATTCCTAAATGAGCCAGCTTTAGTTGACCAATTAAATAAACTTGTAGGTACTTAGCAAAGGATTTAAGTTGAGTAGTATCTATATCAAATTTTCAGGGCTAGATGAAAATTCAGGTGTAATTTTCTTACAGTTTGCTACTGATGAAACACTACTGCAAATTGATAAAAGTACGATACATGGATTTTTTCCATCGCAATATAATACACATGATGTTGAAAAATTAATCCCATTAATGGCAGAGTTTGGGCATCAAATGCTTAATCAACAAGCTGCAATAAATAAAAATAAGTTCTCACAAGAACAAGTTGCAAAATTTAATCAACTTATGGGCACTACACAGGTTGTACCAATTAATTCTTCATTGTCACAAATTACAACTGCGCAGGCTAATCAATACGATTTGGAATCCAGTCAAAATGTTAATGGTCAGGTTGATCAAATGCGTAATATAGTCCTTGAAATTTTAGCTGAAGAAGGACTGATATTAGGTAAGGTCAAATGACTCAAGATCATTTTTCTGTATATCAGTTTATGGTGTCGAGATTTGGTGGAAAATCATTTGAATCTATTGAGGATTTCTCTCAGGGTATAGTCTCTAGAACTGTAACAAAAAGGTTCATTCCCTGTAAAACTTGGGCTATGTATAATATCGATACCCAAACTATTTTAGCTGAAGGTTATTTGTGTAGATATGGTTTTGATTTAATCAAAGTAAAAAATGGCGTAGTAAGCGAATATTATAGACGCTTGGTATCAGGTAAAAACTCTGCTTTTGTGGCATATGATCTAGATACTTTAGAAATAATTGAATATTATAAAAACATTGATAATGAATTGTGGAAGTTTGATTTTAAGTCTGATGAGAAAATGCAGGCAAATAATAATTGTAAATATGAAACACTCCCTGACGATTTTAAAGTAGCAATTATGGACTTCGAATATAAGCATCAGGTATTCATGTATGCTACGAAACCTTATGGTCGAATTGTTGAATTCTATTACCCAAAAAATTAAGAAAATGCAGGCACCTGAGCGTGTGAAGTCATATTTCCAGGATAAGCGGATTAAGTATGCTGCTTAAATGATTTAATTCTTTAATTGCCGGGTCAATAGTTTTAAGTGGATTTTAGTTTATAATTCGTGCCTGTATTTTGACGGACTTGGTTATGCATCGTGATGCGCCGTGCAGCATATTTGTAATGAAAGGTTGCGACGCATTGTTAATAGAATCAATCAGTTACTGATTAAGTGCTATTTCGACATCCAAGAGGTCACCAGTTCGAATCTGGTACTGCCTACCAGTAACATGTTTCAAGCAGTCCTAAGCAGTCCACTAAACCAGCTAAGTGCTGGTTTTTTATTGCCTTTTTATCCCATGCAGTGTAATGTAGTCCTAACGAATCCAAGTTTATTGGGGGTATTATTGGGGGTTTTTTGAAATACCCCCAAATAAGATACCCCCAAAACATGATAAAAGGGCGCAAAGCATGGCACTTACTGACTTAGCAGTAAAAGGCGCAAAGCCTAAAGATAAAGATTTTAAGCTTGGTGATGATGGCGGTCTTTATTTGCTAGTTACTAAAGCTGGTGGCAAGCTATGGCGGCTTAAGTATCGCTTTGATGGTAAAGAAAAGCTTTTAAGTTTTGGGGCTTACCCAGCCATAACACTTTTAGAAGCACGTGCAAAGCGTGATGAAGCCAAAAAGTTATTGGCTAATGACAAAGACCCCGCCGCCGAACTTAAAGCCTATAAAGTAAAAGAACAAGCCCATAAAGCTAACACGTTCAAAGTATGGTCTGAAAATTGGCTAGCGCATTGGCAGGTAGATAAAAATACCCGCCATGTGGATATTATCAGCCGCCGATTAGAAACGAATATTTTAACGGTGCTGGGTGATATGCCAATAACCGAGATAACGGCGGTAGATGTGTGTGGCTAAGGTAATGCGAGGAATAGCCACACGAGGCGCGTTAGATGTTGCTAAAAGTGCCTACCAAACCATTAGCCAAATTTTCAGACATGCCATTGCGAACGATACAAGCGGCCGCGTGACCCGTAACCCTACCAGCGACATTAAGCCTAGCGATATTATTAAATCCCGCCCTGTAGTTAATCAGGCGCGGGTAGATATTAAAGAGCTGCCTGCCTTGCTACGTGCCATTGATACCAGCGAAACACGCGCCGCCACACGCATAGCCATTAAATTAATGGCGTTAAGCTTTGTACGCACTAGCGAGCTAATAGAGGCTAAATGGTGTGAGATTGATTTAGAGGCTAAACAATGGCGTATACCCGCCGAACGTATGAAAATGAAAAGCCCGCATATCGTGCCATTATCTACACAGGCGATTGAACTATTAAATGCGCTAAAAATAATCACTAGCTACAGTGATTTTTTATTTCCACATCAACACCATTCTACAAAATCCATGAGTAACAACACCATATTGCAAGCACTCAAACGTATGGGTTATGGTGGGCGTATGACAGGCCACGGCTTTAGAGGGGTAGCAAGTACAGCATTGCACGAACAGGCGTATGACCACAATCACATTGAGTTGCAGTTAGCACACGCACCGCGTAATGCAGTAAGTGCGGCTTACAACCATGCGTTATATATTCCACAGCGTACAACCATGATGCAAGCGTGGGCTGATTACTTAGATGAACTTAAGGCTGGTGCAAAGGTGTTGCCGTTTAAAGGCGCTGCATGATTTGATTTAACCGTGATACGTTCGGCTAACGTATAAAAAACGAGGTTGCTAGTGTTCTAACCACTAGCAACCTCTAACCACAATGAAAACTAAACAGGAGTTTTACACTATGGATGATTACAATACTACAACCGGCATTGCAGAAAAGCAAAAAAGACTAAGGGCGGTACTTTCTTATGATGGAATAGCCGAAAAAGAAATGCACTTTCATTTAGCCAAAGTTTTGAACGTTTCAAATTCAGTAGCCAAACGTATGCTTTATGGCTATCACAAAACAATTTTAATGCGTGGCATTCGTGCTTGTATTGCCTTGAATATTTCAGTTGAGTGGCTGTACTTTGGACGACTTGCCAGACTCGATAACTCGAAAGAATTAATTAGAATGCTACGAATTAACATGGCATATAAAGGCTACCCTAAAGAAATAATTGATAAAGCAATGCGCTTTAATTTTGCTTTTATTGCTGGAATGAAAAAGGCGGTAAACATGATGAATTTAATTGAAACTAAACGCATGAATTACATTGAAGCGGTAACAGCTTTTTAGTGTTTTAGCTTTCGGTCATGCCTTTTTTGAGTTAAGACAGTTAAGACAGTTAAGACATGGCGTCTTTATTGGCTCGTAGCCGCCTTAACCTTTTTTATATGAGTTAAGACAGTTAAGACAAGTTGTCCTAGCATGTGCAAAGGCGTACACTAAACCGTTATATTTTCGCGTGGATTGCTTCACTTGCCGCATATTCACTAGCAAAAATTTTAAATTATTACGAAGTGTAGACGTCTGTATTTGAAAGTTTACGCTACACCTAGCATGGGCTTAATTACCCCGTGTGAAAACAGGCGGCCTCTTACGCTTGCTGGTGTGGCTTCTTAATTTAAGAGCGCATTAGAGGTGTGTATGATTGATAAAAATTTATCTCTTGATGAGGCACTAGCTGAAAATGATAAGTTTCTAGCTGATAATCCATCGGTATCAAATTGCGAACCAAGCTTGCCATTCTTTCAATGGGCTGCGCTTCATCAACTTAATGAGCATAAAAGACTTTTTGAAGAGGGAGGTCAATATTCACTAATGACCGCAATTAGAATATGTGCAAATCACGATCTACTCTTACCAGACTGGGTATCAAAAGCCTATATCAAAGCCTATGATACTGTGACTAATGCCAAGGCTAAATCATGGAATACCGTTTTTGGAATGCCATACCCAAAAGGCACTCACTTAAGCGCTGTTAGAAAAAAACGCATGCTTAAATTTAAGGTGTGGAATGATATAAAACTAATCATTAAAATGAACCCAGAAACCGCAATTGATGAAAGTCTGTTTGAACGAGTTGGTAAAGATAATGCTTTAGGCAAAACACTTGCAGGTGAATATTACTATGAGGTAGTTAAAATACACGGCTTTTGATTCCACGATTTTTTATAAATTAGCGGAATTACTTACTAATTACAAAGCTATAAATTAAGCACCGTACAGCGTCCGCATGGGAACGCTGGCATCCAACAAGGAGCTATACGAATGCTTAATAATCTACCTCAAACGGGCTTTGTACGTTTACCTCAAATTCTCGCTTTAATTCCTATTGGTAAATCTACATGGTGGGCTGGTGTTAAAACTGGCAAATATCCACAGCCAATTAAACTTGGCGCAAATACAACCGTTTGGAAAAAAGACGACATAGATGCACTCATTAAAAAACTTGCTGAAGGTGAGGTGCAATAATGAGAAAAATTGAAGAATTAAACGGCGTGGCTAGTGTTGATAGCGATGATTTAGACAATGCAGCCGAACGGTTACTTTATGCGGCGCAAATAATTATTGAGTGGCAAAACCCAAACTATAGCAAAGATCAATTATCAGTCAATCATGGGACTAAAGAGCAATTTGAGTGTTTGAAAAATAACCAGAAACTTGCAATTGCTATGGTGGAATTAGCAACGCTTGAAAAATTTAGAGTTGATTATGCTTGTTATCAAAACAGTACACACTTATTAGCTCAAGGTTTAAATGCACGTATTGACGACCTTATAGAAAGCATTGATTGTGCTGGTGCTAAAGCTACGCTAGACGGGCTTTAAAATATGCCTAAAACCTACATTAAGCAAGTAGCAGTCGCGGCCTTAAGTTCTATTGATAGCGTGCTAGGTAACTGGTGCGCTGGTGGTAAACGTGAAGGCCATGAGTACGTTGCGCTAAATCCAAATCGAGCGGATAGCACGTCTGGAAGTTTTAAAATTAACTTAACAACAGGGGCGTGGGCAGATTTTGCCATAGATAAAAGCGGCGGTGATCTAGTCGCTTTGGTTGCATATCTTGAAGGATTAACCCAGCTTGAAGGCGCAAAGCGGCTAGGTGCATTTTTAGGCATACCCTACCAAAAAGAAGACACACATAAACGCGCTACAAGCCCGCAAACCAACGATGTTAATGCAAAGGTACCAAGCCCAAAAGAGCCGCTAGAATGGGTGGCACTTCTGCCCATTCCTAGCGAAGCCCCAGCCCCACCAGCCATGCACTTTAAGAATGGTAAACCATCTATGCAATGGGTTTATCGTTTGGCTGATGGCGTGGCCTGTTATGTGTATCGTTTTGATGCAAAAGCCGAAGGCGAACGTAAGCAATTTGCACCGCTTACTTATTGCGAACATACCACTAGCAAAAAGCGTGAATGGCGCTGGCAAGGGTTACAAGAACCAAGGCCGCTTTATCAGCTAGATAAAATTATTAATCAATCTGATGCGCTAGTGGTGGTGTGTGAAGGTGAAAAAGCAGCGGACGCGGCGGCGGTATTGTTGCCTGATGCAGTAATAACCACCATGCTAAACGGCGCGCAAAGCCCGAATAAGTCAGACTGGCAGTCATTGCAAGGGCGTGATGTTTGGCTATGGCCTGATAACGATGAGGCTGGCAAAAAGTGCATGATTGCCATTGCTAACTTGTTGAAAATGGCGGGCGTGGCTAGTGTTAAAACGATCAACATAAAAGCCTTCGGTAATTTAGCTGATAAAGGCGATGCTGCTGATCTGTTATCTGGTGGCTGGACGGTTGACAATATGCAGGCTACGATTGCACTTGATAATTTTTTTGAAGCTGAAAAGCCTAAAAATACAAGCAAGCAACCAGCGCAAAACTCAGAAAGTGAAAATCAAGAAAGCCGTTTTCACTTAAATGATAGCGACTTGTATTACTTTGGTAAAAGTGACGCTGGTAACGATGCACCGCCTTTGTGGATATGTTCAAAGTTAGAAGTAACCGCCATCACACGCGATGCTAAAAATGAAGCATGGGGGCGCTTGTTAGAATTTGATGATCTAGACGGCGTGCATCATGCGTGGCCTATGCCTATGAGTTTATTAAGCAGTGATGGTAACGAGTACAGAAAAGCCTTGCTTGATATGGGCTTGCAAATATCCAGCATGACCAAAGCCCGCAACCTATTAACGCAATATATTCAAACGGCAAAGGTAGAAGCACGGGCGCGGTGTGTAGAGCGTACAGGCTGGCATGATGGCAGCTTTGTTATGCCGAATAAAACAGTAGGCAACCAACAACAAGAAAAGATTATTTTTCAATCAGCCGCTAATACGCAAAGCACCTTTAAGCAAAAAGGCACACTAGCTGCATGGCAAGAACACATCTCTAAACCGTGTGCTGGTAACTCTCGTCTGGTGTTTGCTATTAGTGCGGCCTTCGCTAGTCCGTTGCTAGATGTAACAGGCATGGAAAGCGGCGGCGTGCATTTTAGGGGCGATTCTAGTACAGGCAAAACAACCGCCTTACGGGTTGCATCCTCTGTATGGGGTGGCCTCGATTATATGCAACGGTGGCGAGCTACAGACAACGGGTTAGAAGGATTATCAGCGCAACACTCTGATTGTTTGCTAGTGCTAGACGAACTCTCACAAGTAGACCCTAAATCCGCTGGTGAGGTTGCCTATATGCTGGCTAATGGTAGTGGCAAGATACGGAGCGGTAAAACTGGTGTAAATAGTAAAACGGCAACCTGGCGATTGTTATTTCTATCAAGTGGTGAAGCTGGCCTGACTGAACACATGGCACTGGCTGGACGCAAACCTAAAGCAGGGCAAGAAATACGCTTGCTAGATATTCC
>Ga0265593_1000698_pt1 | contig 17196 bp, 18 predicted proteins | sample saktaG_8_FD_190136 | JGI IMG/M metagenome (GOLD analysis project Ga0265593, IMG submission 190136) | Saline water microbial communities from Sakinaw Lake, British Columbia, Canada - sak_2011_5_24_36m | ecosystem: Environmental > Aquatic > Non-marine Saline and Alkaline > Saline ...
GCAGAGTCGTTCAATGCAAAACTTAAAAGTTTTAGATCTATTGTGCGTGGAGTCAGAGACAAGAAATTTCATCTTTTTAGAGTTGCCAAACTCTATGCCTAGAACCATGATTTGCGTATGACCCCATAATCCTCATTAAAAAAGAAATGGAAACCCATCTTAATAATTCTAAAATCATCATCAGGAATAAACTCGCATTTTTCAAGAAATGCAAAAAAATCAGCCTCATTTAGTTTTCCCATTAAAATCAACTCGTTTATTATTTTTTTTAAATAAAATTCAACTATCAAATTCTGATGTAATCCATAAATCTGCATTATCCATGTAAATTGACCGTCATCAGAACCCTTAATAATATTTCCTCTTTCATCAAATGTAGAAGTGGTTGCCAATGTTGCAACCAGTGGCATATTATTATTTGCAGTAATTACTGTATCCTTAAATTTAGGGAAAAATAATTGAGAGAAGGCAATTTTTTTCAAAACATCAGATAATTCTCCATTCATCATCTTGTTAAGATGCTCCATGTCTTTTTCCAGTTTTTCCTTAGGGATTTCTTGTTCAATTTCTATTTTTTTAAATTCATCAACCGCCTTTTTGTTGGCTTCCCTTAGGTTACTTTTACAAATTTGTTGATTTTTGGAATCACCCAAATCCCTATATGTCTTTAAGGCATTTTCGTAATAGAAAGATGCAGAAAAAGACTCACCATTTTTTTCTAATCGTTGAGCAGTTATAAAGTCATCTTTTGCTTTTTGTTTTTTCTCATCATTTATCATAAATGTAGCATACCACAAACAAAAATAATGCTAAATCAAAAAAGCTGAAAAACACACCCACGAAACGACCTCGTTCTGGGGAGATACAAAAAACTTTCCCCATAACAAAAAAACACCTTAATAAAAAAGTGTTTTTATGCCTACAGCAAAACAAAAAGAATGCTTTGTCGCGAGACAAAACAAGCTAATCGTAAGCTATTGTGGCTAGTCCTAATGATTGAGTTTATCTGAGATTTCACAAACCGAAATTTGTAACGACCATGGTTATGACGATTCAATAAATTGAACCGTGTTCACCGTAACTCCCTAGAAAGGAGGTGATCCATCCACAGCTTCCGCTACGGATGCCTTGTTACGACTTCACCCTTATCATCGATCCCACCGTTGTCCCCGGTATAAAACAGGGCCTTCGGGTGTTACCGACTCTCTTGGTGTGACGGGCGATTATCTTCGTGAAACTACGAATTGATGTTCCCATCGTGCCTGCGGATTTCCCGCACACGACGAGCTCAATGCATTTTTTGTTTGAGTGCAAAGATTCTTCGCAAACCTGGATCAGTGAAATGCTCATTTTTCATAATCATTTCAAAAATCGCGCAAAAAATTTCAAAGTCACCATTCTTTGAACGTAACTTCAAAGAATTCCTTTTGAAAAACGGAATAATTTTTGTCTCCAAATCACGTCTATTGGCGACTTCAAAGCGATAACAATTTTGATGATTGGCGCGCGTATCTTTTTGGAAATAAACGTTGCCACATCCGAAAAATTTTTTCAAATGTTCGAGAATTTCTTTGTCTTTCTCGATAAGTTTGAGATAAAATCTCGGTTCTACTTTTGTTCTTCGCTTGACTTGCTTTTGGATATCAGGATTTTTCACATAAACTGTGAAACTTCCTTCTCCATCAACAAGACCAACGACATAATCTGGTGAAATCTTTTCCATATGCTATGAGTGAGTCCTTCATCTTATCATTTTTAAGTGACAAGAGTTACTATAACTCAGCTGACTTCTGACGCTGCGTAAGTTTCTTTATCCATTTTCATATTACTACAAAAATTGAAACAACGCCAGATCTCCCGAGGTCATTTGATTTTCCATTCTGCACATTCCAACAAGTCTTTTTGAGTGTCTTCCATTCGCTCACCACCTTTTCGAATGTCGACACGACTTTCCACTTTTCAGCGGACACATCGGACTGTGTTTTGTTTCCAGGTCCTTCACCGCACTGCTCACGCAAATGCGACTACCTTTTAACTACGCTCTGATGACGAACCAGAGGGAGAGATTTTAACTCCCTTGAAAAACAAACTGCTCGGCGCTTTTATTGTGAGTACAAGATCCGAGAACGTATTCACCGGAGCGTTCTGATCTCCGATTACTAGTGAATCCGGCTTCAAGGAGTCGAGTTGCAGACTCCTATCCGAACTGGGACCGGTTTTTTGGGATTGGCTCCGTCTCGCGACTTGGCAACCCTCTGTACCGGCCATTGTATCACGTGTGTTGCCCAGGGTGTCAAAGGGCCATGCTGATTTGACGTCATCCCCTCCTTCCTCCCAGACTTTTGTTCGCAAGCGAACAAAACGCGGACTTAAGCTGACTTTACGCTGACCTACACAGAAAAATTCCGTATGAGTCTGCGTCCAGTCTGCATCAGTCTGTGTTTTGAGCTTGTGCTCAAAAGTCTGGGCAGTCTCGCGTGACATGTATAACACGCGACAGGGGTTGCGCTCGTTTCCCGACTTAACGGAACATCTTACGACACGAGCTGACGACAACCATGCAGCACCTGCTGGGCACCCTCGAAGGCGGCTTCATCTCTGAAGCTTGCAGCCCAGTTTCAAACCCTGGTGAGGTTTCTCGCTTACCATCGAATTAAACCACATGATCCTCCACTTGTGCGGATCCCCGTCTATTCCTTTGAGTTTTAGCCTTGCGGCCGTACTTCCCAGGCGGTATATTTAACGCGTTAGCTACGACACTGAAAGGGTCGATACTTCCAATGCCTAATATACATCGTTTAGGGCGTGGACTACTGGGGTATCTAATCCCATTCGCTACCCACGCTTTCGCTGCTCAGTGTCAGGAGTGTGCCAATCTAATGCCTTCGCCTTTGGTGTTCCTCATGATATCAACGCATTTCACTGCTACACCATGAGTTCCATAGATCTCTCACACCCTCTAGTTATACCGTTTCAAATGCAGTTTTCGAGTTGAGCTCGAAGATTTGACATCTGACTAATATAACCACCTACCAGCTCTTTACGCCCAATAAATCCGGATAACGCTTGAGGTCTCTGTATTACCGCTACTGCTGGCACAGAGTTAGTAACCTCTTATTCGTAAGGTACCGTCATCGAAATTCTTCCCTTACAAAAGCGGTTTACGACCCGAAGGCCTTCATCCCGCACGCGGCGTCGCTCGTTCACGCTTTCGCGCATTGACGAATATTCTCGACTGCAGCCTCCCGTAGGAGTTTGGGCAGTGTCTCAGTCCCAATGTTGGGGGCCGTGCTCTCACACCCCCTACCCGTCATAGCCTTGGTGGTCCTTTACACCACCAACAAGCTGATAGGACATAGGCTTCTCTCAAAGCGATAAATCTTTACTCCGTAGAGCACATCGTGTATTATTCCGGATTTCTCCGGATTATTCACGACTTCGAGGAAAATTCCTATGCATTACTAACCCGTTTGCCATGTGTGTCTCGCTCCGCTCACCACACAAACAGACCAATACGGACTAAAACGGACCAATACGGAAAATTCCGCATAGTCAGTTAAAGTCTGCTTAAGTCCGTGTGCGTGTCGAACAAAGTGAGACACACATTCGACTTGCATGCCTTATCCACGCCGCCAGCGTTCATCCTGAGCCAGGATCAAACTCTCAATAGAATTGAAGCCTCCGAAGAGACTTCAACGGTTTGCATCTTTATTTAAAGAAAAGATGCGAAAACTTATAAGCTCAGATAATTCAACCAGAAATTTGTATTGCTACAAATTAAAAAAGGACTAACCGCAATAAATCACGATTTTATTCAAATCTTGTTTTTGCTGTTAGTTCTGTCATTTATTTTTCAAGTTGCTTTATTTTTTACTTTTCCAAATTCTAATTTTGAATCTAAAATCCAAAATTCAATTCTTGAATTCATTCAAAAATTTTTCAGAGAGTATAAAAAACACATCCTCACGCACATCTTGGTTGATATGCATCGGGATGTATTTTCATCCAGTCACTCGTGAGCGACAGGACTAAACCCGAAATTTTCAAATATTACTTTTTTGCGGCGATGTTTCTTATGAATTTAACACCTGCTTTTTTTGATGACTTAGCCATCATAACAACCCAGCAAAAACTTGTCAAGGGTTTAAAAATAGTAACTAGTATTCAGTAATCAATAATCAATAATTGTATGGATATTTTCCTTTATTTAAAGGACATTTAAACAGAAAAACTATTTTCCAAATATACAATTCTTGTGTTTTTCTGTCATCCTGAACTTGTTTCAAGATCTCCGTTATAAACAGTGTAGCGAAATAAAGAAAGTAGATGCTGAAATAAATTCAGCATGACATCCGTTATTTGCCGAATAAATAATTTTTCACATATTCAAATTCGCTTTGGGCATCTTGGATTGTCTCACATTCGCTTTCAATTATGATTGGCAGATTCTTATCAACAATTGCATCCATTATTTCAGTTTGTTTCGTTTTGAAAAGTGGTTCATGATCAGTTTCAAAACCGCTCACGTGAATTTGCGAAATTTTTTCACCAAACTCATCAGTCATTTGTTTGGCCAGAAGCAATGAGGGATCATTAGTGAAGCAATGATTAACATCCAGCACCATTTTGGCATCTATTTTTTCAAAGATAGCTTGCATGCTGTCAACGTATTTTCCGCGTTCCTGTTTCCAATCCATATTTTCAATCGAAATCGGCAAATTGAAGCGAGAAAAAATTTCCCAATTTTCAATTTCGTCTGGATGAATCACAATGGTTCTAAAGTGGAAAATACCTTGAGCTCTTTGCAACAACTCAAGAGTATCGACAGTAACAACATCGGGACTGTGCAGGGAGACATATTCAAAACCAAAAAGATCATTTGTCGTAATCTCTGTTATTAATTTTAAAATATCCTCCTCACTGCGACACATCAACTCAATCGCGTTGCATCCAAGCAAGCGAAAAAAGGAGAAAGTTTCTTTCGAAATCCTTGGATGAGTTTGATATAGACTACCGGTTGAAAATCCTAGAAGCATAATTGATTTTGTCATTCCGAGTGAATCCACCAGCAGGCGGAGGAATCGAGGAATCTGAGCCCAGATCCCTGCCTGCCGGTAGGCAAGTTTCGACTTCGTTTCTCGCCTTGCTAGCCGAGAAACTACGCTCAAGATGACATTATTTTATTCAATCGATTTTACATTATCACGATAAACTACTCTAGCGTAATTGCGTTTTCTTTGCAAATGGTTGCGTATTCAAAAGCGCTTGGACGAATCTTTCGCTCCTGGGTTTTGAAATCAACTTCCACCAAGCCAAAGCGTGGCCAAAAACCGCGAACCTCGGGAAATTCAAAATTGTCCAGCAATGACCAGTGAAAATAGCCCCGAATATCAGCGCCTTCCTGAATGGCCTTGTGCACCCATTCAAGGTGTGTAGCAATAAACTCCTGTCTTTTTTCATCTTTAGCATCAGCCAAACCGTTTTCGGTGATATATATTGGCAAATCATATTTTTTCAAATTCATAAGCACTCTATAGATTCCTTCAGGATAAAAACGCCAGCCCAGGTCAGAAGTAGCCGCTGAATCCTTCTTTTTGAAAGAAAGGAAAATTTCCTGATAATAGTTACAACCGATAAAATCCTGGTAGCCGACAACGCTTCTTGCAAAATAATTGGAAAAAAATGTCACCGCTCTGGAAATAAGTCCGTCCAAGGGTTTGAAGAAATCAACTTTGTATAAATAGTGGCTATGCGCAAAACCGACTTTTGCTTTTTTATCGATTTCATGAATTTTGACGTACACCTTTTTATAGGAATGCAACATGTTAAAATACGCTCGCAAAAAATTTGCCAGGTTTTTTCTCGCAGGCGGTTGCGCACCCAAAAAATATCCATACCCCAAGCCTACATTTGGCTCATTCACAACGACCCAAAACTTCACCAAATCTCTATACTCGCCGACCACCTTTTCCACAAAGCGTGCAAAATATACTTGGGATTTTTTGTTAGTCCAGCCACCTTCTTCATTAAACCAAATTGGTTCAGTCCAATGCCAAAGCGTCACAAAAGGTTCCATCCCTCTTTCGCGTAGTGCCAGCAAAACTTTTCGATAATGCTCAATTTCTTTTTCGTCAAATTTTCCTTCTTCCGGCTCGATGCGAGACCACTCAATTGAAAAACGATGGGAATTTTGTCCCAATTGCTTGGCAAGGTCAAAATCTTGCTCGTAGCGGTTGTAGTGATCGCAAGCTCGGCCTGAAATATAATTTTCTCTTTCAAACATTTCCGGAAACTGCTCTTTCTGCCAAGGCTCCCATTTATCTTTTGCCTCATCGGCCAATCTTTGGGCATTATCTTTCTCCCACTGCGTCCACTGATTGTTTGTGTTGCCTTCAACCTGATGCGCACTGGTTGCACTGCCCCACAAAAAATCTTTTGGAAATTGAAGCTTTTGCATATTTTTATTCCAATTCAAAATGTTTAAAAATTTTCAACTTATCCTCATCTTGCCATTTGCCACGCTTTCTCCACTCCGAAACTCCAAGCTTTGGAGATTTTGTCCAAACAACTGAATCAGGAACAAATTTCACATTCCCAAATTTATCAAGCAAAAGAGATGAATAAAGATCCTCGGCCCAATAATGCAATCCTGCGGTTTTTTTCAAATCAAGCAATCCTTCCAATCCCCCAGTCATTTCATAGGTTTTTTTTCGAAACGCGTGACTAGCTCCCCAAAAATAATAAACGAAATTTTTGCGAAAAAGTGGATCAAGAAAGAAAAAAGACACGCTCATTAAATTAGCCCAAATTGAATTTGAAAAATAAATCGCTCCGCCAGTTGCCACGACTTTTTCATCCGCAAAAGGCTTGCTCAAATTCTCCAGCCATTTTTTGGTCAAAAACGAGTCGCCATCGGTAGCAGCGATAATGTCAATGTCCAGACTCACTGATTCGTAAGCCTTCGCCCTAGCATAAACGACTCCAGCCGGTCCATTTAAAATAACAACTTTTACTTCTTTAAATTTCCTCACAATCTCTTCGGTTTCATCAGTGCAATTATGACAGACTACAACAATCTCCTCGGGTTTCAAGGTTTGGTCCAATGCCGAAAGCAAACATTTTTCAATGTTTTTTTCTTCATTGTGCGCGATGATAGTCAGAGCGATTTTCATAAACATGTAAAAAAATTCTTTAATCTACCATATTGTTCAGAATCATTATCTTTCTTAAGACCTTCACGAACAAGGGCTATGGCTATGTGTTCTTCTTGAAATTCTTTTTTAAAAGTTATATCCAAAAATTGATCGAAGTTAACTGATTTTAATTCTATCTTCTCACCTGAATCCAAGCTTGGCTCACTAACTTTCCTGCATCGCTTACCTATGAAAACATAAACAGCCCAATCAGTCTTTGACTGTGGTTGAGCAGAAATCCACAAAACCAATTCTTCAGCCGCATAGCCAGTTTCCTCCAGCAACTCTCGTCTAGCAACGTCTTCAGGACTTTCACCTTCGTCCATCCTTCCTCCTGGTATGCCAACGAATCTATTATTTTTTCCTGGTTGTGTCTCATCAATCATCAAAATTTTTCCATCCTCAGTTACGGGAATAATTTGGACAGTGTCAGCTCTTTTAACTTTTTCAAAGATTGTCTTACTACCATCAAACAACTCCTGCTCCCACTGATAAACGTCAAAAACCTTGCCCTTAAAAACCAACTTGGCATTTTTAGGCATTGGTTGAATAGATTTTGGTCTTTCAATTTTCATATGAATTTTTAATTTGTCATCTTGAGCGGAACAACGACACCATGAGTGTCGGAGCGTAGTCGAAGGATCTTTGCCCAACAAAACTCAGATTCTTCGACTTCGTTTGTCCCTCTCATGATCGGACGCACTTCGCTCAGAATGACAAATTTCAATACTTCTTCTATTTTTTCAGCAACCCCTCAAGAGATGCATATTCTTCTTTTGAAACAATTTCCTCTTTGTAAAATTTGTCCTTTTTCCAAAATATTTTGTAAGCCTTGGCATCTAGTTTGCTTTTGATGATTCTATATTTGTCGTCGACAATTTCGATTGCCGCGCAGTTATCCAATGCAATAGCCGGAATTTCAAAAACATTCTTCATCATTTCTTTCAAATCATCCTGCCTATGGGCTTCCACGTCATAATGAGGACAATGCAGCGCCGGAATCAGACCCAATCCTTGCACTTTCATAAGCTTGTCACTGCCATCTTCAAATTTCTGGGAATCAGAATTTCCCCAATCAAACCAACAAATCGAACCGGAACTGACACCTGACAACACGATCCCCTTCTCATAGGCCATTTTCAGAATCTCATCCACGCCGAATTTTTTCCAAACCTGCATCATTTTCAAAGTGTTCCCGCCACCGACATAGATGATATCAGCCTCAAGAATTTTCCTTTCAAGCTCCTCCTTGGAATATTCTTCTTTCAATAAAAGCAGGTTATCAGTTTTGCAACCGAGCTTTCCACCGAAATATTTCCGCACTAAAAAACAATAGGATTTTGAATCATCGCTGGCCGTCGGCAAAAAGAGCAGCTTTGGATTTGCCTTGCCAGTCAGTGCGATTGTTTCCTGATCAATTTCCCTCGTGACGGCATCCCTGCCTTTCTTGCCGATTATTCCTCCTCCAATGGCAACTATTTTTCCCATAAACTATTTCCTTCCTAAGGGATATTTTTTAATAATTTCGCATTCCATTATGCCTGTTTTGATTCCTTTGCCAAGTTGAAATTCGGAAATAACTTCATCAAAGGAAATTTCACTCCTAGCCACAATCTTTTCAACCTCTTCCAATGGAATTTCCTGCACAAATCTCAACAGAGTTGAATGAATGATATTGGGAGGATTTTTGCTTCCTTTAACCCAGAAAACCTTTGACATTATAGCTTCTCTAATTTTTTGAAATGATCCGTCATCTTCGAAAATGGCGACAATTGCATTTGAGGTTATTTGGAGTTCTCTAAAGCCTAAATCAATTTTAGCATACCTTGCCAAAACTTCCTCAGTAGCTTTGTTAAACGAATCATAAATTTCTGCAAATATTGCCTCCCTATCTTTTTCATAATCCCCAGAAGGCGCGATCCAATCCATCAATGTTACATGCAAAAAATCTTTCGGCACACACCAAACCGCATCACCGAATTGTGCCTTCATTTCACTTTGGATTTTTGCAAGAATTTTTCTATTCTTTTGAGAAATTTTTGCATTAACAAAATACCAGGTTTTTTCTTTTCCTATTTCTAAACTTTTTTCCGTAAATTGTTGTTGGGATTTATCTTTTTTAAACTCCATAAATTATTTCTCAAACAAAATCTTAAACGCATCGTATTTGCTCGTCGGTTTGCGGCACTCATCCTCCACAAATTACCTGACTTTTTCAATGATATCATTCATGACCTTTTTGATTCTTTAGAAATTCCCTTATTTTCTCCGCCTTTCATTCTGTCCCCGTTTTATTTTCTTTTATATCTGTTCTCTTTTCTATAATTCCCGCTTTTTTCTGTCATCCCCGCGAAGGCGGGGATCTAGGATTTGATTCACTCAGCACAATACTCGGCAAACAAGTCTTTCCACCCTGGATTTTCTCTTTCTATCATATTTATTTTCCACTGTCTTTTCCATTTTTTCATTTGTTTTTCCCTGAGAATAGCAGCATTTATATCATTAGTTATTTCATAATAAACCAAGTTGTGAACAGAATATTTTTTCGTAAACCCTTCCGTGAGATTATTTCTATGCTCAAATACTCTTTTTGTCAGATTACCAGTTACGCCAACATATAATGTTCCGTTTCTTTTGCTAGCCATTACATATACGTAATATATCTTTTGATCGCGCATAATCCTGGATTCCTGCCTACGCAGGAATGACATTGTTACAAATCATTCATGACTTTTTTGATTCTTTAAAAATTCCTTTATACTCTCCGCCTTTTCTTTTCTGCCTAAATATTCATATGCCAGAGCCTCATCTTCCAGGCGGTTGCAAGGAATTTCAACCGATTCCAGCTTTATTTTTTCAAACCTATCATTTTCGAAAAATTGAAAGTAAAATCCATGCGAATATTCAAAACAAAATTGAACTTCGACTCCTTCAATCAAATAAGTGTTCTCTTCCCCTTCTCCATTTTTCAACTTTGAATCACTAATCTTCTTTTCTTCCAAAAATAAATCACCAACTTTCTTCTTATCCAAAAAATCCACCAAAATATCAACATCATTCGGTACAACATCCATTCCCTGCAACGACAGATTCGCACTACCAATCAAAGCCCATCTCAGCTGAATCCCATTAAGCTTCTCAGCCACGAATTTAAGTGTTTCTTTTTTATCAGGCATAATATTCAACAATTTATTTCAATAACTTCTTATCCTCCGGTTTTTTGAGAAAATTTTTCTTGGTGACAATGGATTTGCCGAGACGCTTTTCAAGTTTTTTCCTGGCCCCACCAGCAATGTCTCCACCAGCTTTGGCATCAGCCTTGAGTTTGACCACACCTTTGGAGTTTTCCACCCGATGAATTTCCGTGGTTGAACGCTCGCCTAGCATCGTGAAAATCAATTCAAAATCATCCATATGATCCCGCAAATTTTGGCGTTTGAGTCCTTTGAACTTCTTGTATTCATTTGGAGTTTTTCCAAAAGTTGCTTGAGAAATTTCGGCGGTCAAAATTTCATAATCTCTTTGCTCACGTGCTCCTCGATTTTTCCATTCTTCCGTCAATTCCTCCCGAATTGCAATTCCCCGCATCCGCTTTTCAATCCAGCCGTCCGAATAACCCTTGAGTTTATACAGCACTCTCGTCCGCTTGGTCGCCAATTCCGGATCCTCAATTTCTTGTACCCGCTCAAACCCAACTTTCGCCAACCAACGCTTAATCGTTTCAGCTTTCGGTGATGGAATCGATTGTATAATACGAAATAATTGTTCAACATTACCAGCCAGTGTTTTTCTTTTTTTACCAGTTTCAGTTTCCATTTCTACCTGGGGACAATTTGTCCCTATGTACAATCCAAGTTCTTCATCTCGCTTGCGAAGTTTCTTCAAATAATCTGTAGCATTTTTTGAATCAGTCAAAGATTCAACAACATCCACAATAGAAAAATACCATTCTCCATTATAGACTTCTCTTCTTATTTCCTGATTCCGAAACAGCACGATTTTTGTTGTTTCTTCACCTTGTTGAAAGTTTTTTTCTTGCATAGTTTTGTTTTATTTTAATGTTTACAGTGATATTATACCACTTAAACAAAACTCCTTCAATAAGGGCAACGTGGATAACTTACAAAGTTCAATCCAACAAAAACTCAAACATTACCACTCTTTCCATTTTCAATAAATTCCCGAGCTAGTTGCTCACTAAACGGAGCAATCTCTTTTCTTATTTTTGTAAAATACCTATTATGAATATACTCTACTAGTGTCTTCCACTGCGCTAAAGGCAATTCATTTATTAGCAGGTTCTCAATTTCTTTTTCCTCTCCAGAAATAGCCATGCTAATTGATTTTTTAATAACATTTATTGAAAAATCAGAATCAATCTCTTTTTTCACCGCAAGCATACATTTAGTCCATAGCCTCGAATCCGAACTAGAACTAAGAATTCCATTTATTAATTTAAATTGTTTTCTTGGATCTTCACTTTGATTTATTTTCTTCCATAAAGATTCAGAATGAATATCAGGCCTGAGATTTGAACGATCGCGATTACCTTTTAGTCCACTATACATACCAAGACTTCCATTCCCATTATGCCAATCGCTATCATTAACGAAGGTGAAATCTAAATGATTATCACGAGCAATCTCTTCAAAAATTCTAACGGTGGCATTAGTAATTATAAAATCAGTTACAAGCAACGCCGTTCCGCCAACAACATTAGATTTAACAAATAAATTTGAAATTTTTCTCTTTATTTCTTCATGAACGTCTTTGTGTTCTTGCCTGTTTTCATTTCCTGCAAATTGATACATTTTTGGATAAATGAATAAAATTGGCACATTGTCTTCCCCCTTTAATTTATATATTTCATTAATCGTTTTTTCAAAAACAAGTGCTGGCACACGTGCAGAATTATCATCAACCAAAATACATGAGATTTCATGATTTTCAATTTTAAAACGTATGCGCTCAAGCTCTCTTTTTAAATTTTTCTTTTGTATCTCAAGCTCGCTTTTTTCATTCTTAAAATTTTCATAGATAACATCAAGAAAGCCATCGAGACTACCTTTGAAACGTAATTTCCATTCTTCATTTAAATTTTTCTCAGAATCAACACTAGAAATCTGCTGTTTTTCAACAACAGCTTCATTTGGTTTTTTCTTAACATCTTCCTTATCCTTTTTCGAAGGATCCAAATTTCCCTCCTTGAACATAAAACTTTTTTTATTAATTTCTTACAAAGTTAAAATTTTTATCTCTTTTCAATCCTTTCCAAGTTCCCCGGCATCCATTTCCTCAGGACTTCCGAAATCATCACTAATACGTCTGCTTATTGGAGAAAAATATTCAAATTAACCTCTTAACATCTGAAATAATCCGTTGAACTATTTCATCAACTTTAACAGAATCAGTTTCAATCGTTTCAAAACTTTCTTCCTTACTTGGATAGTTTTTAATATTTTCCACAATATTTTCTTTTGATATTTTTTCTTTTTCAGTGTCAGGTTTGGGTCTAGCCATTGCGCGCTCAACCAAAATTTCTTCGGGAGCAGAAAAATAATATCCCAACAAATTAAGTTTTTGCTCCTTTGCTAATTCCAAATACAAATCCAGCCTTTCTTTTTTGTTAAATCCACCTTCAATAATCACATTAATCCCATTTGTGAGCATTTTTTTCGCCATCTCAAACCTGATTTCAGCGATCAAATCCTTGTCTTCCGAATTATTTTCCAAACCATTAACCAACCATTTCAGTTCATCCCAGGACAGAAAAGCTGTCCGATTCAATTTCAGATGCAGAAGCTTAGCCAATGTTGTTTTCCCAGTTCCCATTGGGCCATCGAGGATTATAATAAAAGATTTTTGCATATTTTTTGCATTTATACATGATACAAAATACTAAATACAAAATACTTGAAAAATTATGCTTTTGGCATAATTTTTTCAATCCCTCCCGGCATCCACTTCCTCAAAACTTCCGGGATCATCACTGACCCGTCGGCTTGTTGGAAATTTTCGAGAATTGCAATGAATGGGCGTGGTGAAGGCAGGACGGTGTTGTTGAGCATAAAGACGTGTTTTTTCTCGCCATTTTTGTCAACATATTTCACATTAAGCCTTCGGGCTTGCCAATCCAAAAAATTGGAAGCTGAGCCTGTCTCGCCATAAGCATTTCGACTTGGCATCCAAGCTTCGATATCGAAAGCCCTGAATTTTCCGGCGCTCATATCGCCTGAGCAGATTTTCAGCACGCGATATGGAAGTCCCAACTCCGCATGGATTTCTTTCGAAATTTCCAGCATTGCATCGTGCATTTTGATCGACTCTTCAACATCAGCCGCCATTAAAACCACTTGTTCGACTTTCATGAATTCATGCACGCGATAAAGTCCCTTCGTGTCTTTTCCATAAGATCCAATCTCACTGCGATAGCACTGGGAGTATCCGCAGACTTTGATCGGCAATTGCTCCTGCCTCAAAACCTCATCGCCGAAATATGCCAGCAAGGATGGCTCGGCTGTGCCAACCAAAAACTTTTTTTCTTTACTTGATTTCCCGTCTTGTTCTTTACCTGCCTCGGCGGCAGACGGGTCGCCCGAAGCGACTTCATAAACTTCATCAACTTCGCTGTCATATTCTTTGCCCTTGAAATAGCCCGTGCCAAAAAGCGCCTGGCCTTTCACGAGCGTCGGGGGAATCATCGGCGAAAATCCCTTTTCAATCATCTTGTTGAGCGCATACATCATCAGCGCCATCATCAAACTCACGCCTTCATTCTTCACATAATATCCGCGATAACCAGCCACTTTGGTGCCTTTTTCCAAATCCAAAATATCCAAATCTTTGCCGATTTGAATGTGGTCTTTGATTGAAAAATCAAAATTTGGAATCTCGCCGGACTTTTCGATTTCAATATTGTCTTGGTCTGATTTCCCAAGTGGAGTGTCAGCTGAAATGATGTTCGGAACTTTCACCATCATTGCTTCAAATTGCTCTTTGATTTTTTCAAATTCTGGTTGCGCATTGGCAAGTTTTTCTTTGACGTTTTTGGCCTGCTCCAAAACAGCAGTTTTCTCCTCGCCTTGCGCGCTCGGAATCAAATCATTGAGTTTGTTTTTCTCAGCCAAAAGCTCCTCGATGTATTGGAGTTGCAAAAGACGTTCTTTGTCCAATTTCAAAAGCTGGTCGATGTCCAAATCGATGTTTTTGTTTTTCGCTGCCTCCTGAACAGCCTGCGCATTTTCCCTGATGAATTTGATGTCGAGCATATTGGTAATTTTACTTAATTTATTTATTTCTTATTTTTAAAGCTGATTTGATGACCGCAACACTGTCTATGGAGTTATAAAATCTTATCTTTTCAATATCCGCAATCGGAATCCACTCGGGCATTGAAACATATTCTTTCTCATGTTCATCAACATTGTCAATTGAAAGCTCGCCTCCGATAATCTCACATTGGCGATAGATCAAAATTGAATGCAAAAGACGACCCTTTAATGTTTTGTAAAAAGAATTTTCACAAGTTATGATTTCCCCGATTTCAACTTCCAAACCGGTTTCCTCTTTGACCTCTCTTTTTAGGGCATCTTTCATTTCCTCACCTAGCTTTATCCCTCCACCAGGAAAATCATATCCATCCCACTGCTTCGACAAAAGGATTGCGTCGTCCTTAATTATTACCCCATAGATAGCTGGACGGAATTTCAAATCTTGAGCAGCTACTTCATGTTGTTTTTTGTCCCTATCGACGCAAATCACCTTTTTCATGACCTATTTTATGACTGAATTATATATTCATAGTATCATCAAGTGATTGATAATTCAAGCTTAAATAGGACATTTTCAGCCACACAAAAACCGGTCGAAGCCGGTTTTTGTATTCAAAGATTTTTGAGACTAATTAGATGCTCATATCTCCAAGCACGTCATCAATACTCTTTTTTACTTCTGGAGCAGCTTGAGCTTCTGGTCTTGGTGTTCGCTCTCCTCGAGTTGAACCTTCTGGTTCATTGATTTTGAGGTTTACTCGGGCATTGTTTCGTGCGCCAATCACTCTCAAAATTGTTCGAAGAGCTTTTGCGGTCTGGCCTTCTCTTCCGATAACCATTCCCATATCGGCAGGATTCACATCCAGCGTGATGAGAACACCCATTTCATCAATTTTTCTCTCAACTTTCACATCCTCAGGAGTGTCAACGAGTGCTTTTACAGCGAACTCCAAGAATTCCTGATCTGTTGGTCTTACTTGCGTCATAGTTGTGTTACATTAATTACTGATTAGTTACCGAGAAAATAGTTTCAAAAATAGTTGACCAAACATTTCATCAGCCTATTTCCTTATTTTTAATTATAGTCTTTTTCGGTGTTTTTGTCAAACTGAACAAATCCCGCAGAAATCCTCGCCTTTTTAAATCATGCCTTTTCCAATTCGCAAACTTCGTTAATACTTCCCAAAATTTCTAGTCTTTCTTTTTTTAAATTTTTCATAAATTCTTCCAACTTCAGCACTTCAGGATTAATAGGATCTCCTGGTTCATCTTCAAATTCAGGAGTTTCTTTTGTCTGAGGCCATTGGGTTCTATCTGGCGCTTTGCCAAAAGCAAATTCCACAACCTGACGCGGAGTGAAAAATTTTCTTTTTTCTGCAGGATTTTTCGGCGTCGTAATGTCAAAAGAATTTACAACCCCACCACTGCCATAGCTTGGATTTTGAGGCCAAGAATCTTTTTCAATTTCCCTGCCATCATTGTCAAAATCTTTCACCTTTGTTTGAAAAAATCCAAACTGATCTTTCATGAGTTGATACAGATATGCTCTGTCAGATGCGACGGTTCCTTCTTTGATAAAATTATTATACACATAATAATCTAGCTCTTTGGCAAAACCTTCCGCCTTCCACTGCGAAATAATGTTTTCAAGTCCGCGAAGCGACAATACACTTTCCTTCAGCAAATACCTAGCTGATCTGCCTCCCGCCTCTTTGAAATAATAAGCATTGTCAAATTCCTTTCCCGCAAAAACATTTTGAATGATTCGGGCTGATTTTGCCAAATTCCAAAGTTTTTTCAAACTATCCTCTGGAATTTCCAGATTTCCATTTTTATCCATCAAGCTGACCAGCAACAATTGAAATTGCTCATTTTCCTTGCTTGCTTCATCTCCTAGTATTCCTTCAGTGTTTTGTGGCAAATAGTCATATTCGATTTTGTGCAAGCGAGAAAGAAAAGCTGGATCCATGTCTTGGCGATCAAAATATTTTTCTTGTCCTTGGTTGAGATTGCCAGTCATAATGATTCCAAAGCCTTCTTTAATTTCGATCTCTCTTCCACTGTCTTGCTGGATGTTAATTTTGTCCCCGACTTTGCGAGTCAAGAGGTGATTCAAGCTAATCAAAACCTCATGCGGGATTGCGTTGACTTCATCGATAATCACCACTCTACCTTCTTCCATGGCTTGATAAATCGGCCCCAGATAAAAATCAGAAACTGTTGAACCAGATTTTTCATCAACCGTCAAAACCTGATGTCCATAAAATTCAGATTGAGAGATATTTTTTGAGCCAGAAATAATCAAGGCTGGTTTCTTGGAATATTTTTTAGCAGCATGCATAGCCAGTTCTGATTTTCCGCTCCCCAAATGCCCATAAATCAAAATCGGTTTGTCAGCTCGCAGATGCGAATCAATATCCTCCATTTTCTCTTTGACATAATCAGCCTCAACAATCCTGCCCTCACTAAATTCCTTTTTGCTTTCTTTTAATTTTTTCAAATTCAGTCCAAAATATGCTTCTGGATTAAGTGCCAACAAATCTTCTCTCAACTGCTGATTTTTTTTCAACTCTTTTCTGATTTCATCCAACGCTTCCAGCTCTTCACTGTGTGGAGCGTTGTTGGAAGATTTCAGAACTTCGAAAATTCTCTTTTGAAATGCAATTTGGTAAAATTGCAACATGAAAAAGAATAAATCTGGGCGGGCACCGTTCCGTCATCTCAATCAGTCC
>Ga0265593_1000699_pt1 | contig 17184 bp, 18 predicted proteins | sample saktaG_8_FD_190136 | JGI IMG/M metagenome (GOLD analysis project Ga0265593, IMG submission 190136) | Saline water microbial communities from Sakinaw Lake, British Columbia, Canada - sak_2011_5_24_36m | ecosystem: Environmental > Aquatic > Non-marine Saline and Alkaline > Saline ...
CGATATGACCAATGCCAGCGTCACGCAACTTCTTTCACTTCTTGCGCAAAGCAAGCTGCCAGTAGGTCTATAAGCTATGGAAAATATACGTTACGACCTGATTACCGCTTTGCCAGAGTTATTCATCGTTTGTATGGCGATGTTTATCCTGCTAGCAGATTTATTTCTGAAAGCCTCTAATCGTATTTATATCTATGGCTTATCCCAAGCCACGTTACTGGCTGCAGCCTATTTAACTTTTAGTAATCATGCGCCGAGTGTGAGCTACGCCTTTACCGATGCCTTTGTTGATGACGCAATGTCTGATGTGTTGAAGTTAATGATCTATCTTGGTACCTCCTTGATTTTTGTCTATAGCCGTCAATATTTACAGCTACGCAATATGTTTCGAGGCGAGTTTTATGCCTTAGTACTGTTCGCTGTCGTCGGCATGATGATTATGGTTTCTGGTCAGAATATGCTGACGCTGTATATGGGGTTGGAGTTATTGTCTTTAAGTTTATATGCCTTAGTCGCTTTAGATCGCGATAACGCACGCGCGACAGAAGCTGCAATGAAGTACTTTGTGCTGGGTGCTTTAGCCTCTGGCATGTTGCTATACGGCATGAGTATGATTTATGGCATGACAGGCAGTTTGAATATTACTGAGATCAACCATGCCTTGATGGGTGAAACAAAAAATCATGCAGTACTGATTTTGGGTTTGGTATTTATCGTTTCTGGGTTAGCGTTTAAGCTCGGCGCAGTGCCATTCCAAATGTGGGTGCCGGATGTGTATGAAGGTTCGCCGACTGCGGTGACGTTGCTTATTAGCTCAGTGCCGAAATTGGCCGCTTTTGCTTTTGTGATACGCCTACTAGTTCAGGCATTACCTACCTTAGCAGTCGATTGGCAACAGATGCTGATGATTATGGCCGTACTTTCAATTGTTGTGGGCAACATTACCGCAATCGCGCAGACCAATTTAAAGCGTATGTTGGCCTATTCTACGATTTCACATATCGGTTTTATCTTGTACGGCTTAATGAGCGCGAGCATAAACGGCTTTGTTTATGCCATGTTCTACGTGGTGAGTTATGTCCTGATGACCTTAGCTGGCTTTGGCATCATTTTGTTGCTATCACGTAAAGGCTTTGAAGCCGAAAACCTAGAAGATTTAAAAGGCCTAAACCAGCGTAGTCCATGGGTGGCTTTTTTAATGATGATTGTGATGTTTAGCATGGCTGGTGTGCCGCCAACTTTGGGTTTCTATGCCAAGTTTAGCGTATTACAAGCCGCACTGCAGGCCGGTTACTTATGGCTGGTCGTGTTCGCTGTGTTGATGGCGGTTGTTGGTGCTTTCTACTACCTGCGTGTCATAAAACTCATGTATTTTGATGAGCCTGCCGATTTAAAACCCATTGATGCGCCCCTTGATATGCGCATTATATTAAGTGTCAATGCCTTGGCGTTATTAGTCATTGGATTGATGCCGCAGTCATTGATGGAGCTTTGTATTTACGCGGTGACCAGAAGCTTAAGTTAATGCGTGATGGTCTGTTTTACTATTTTCATTTCCTAGCGTCTTCGGCAAGGTGTAGTGAAAGTAAGCGTTTTGGGCACGGCACTCCATTGTTAGCAATTGCTAGACTATGATAAATCCTGACCTCACAGAATACTTCGTAAGCTCTGAAATTTTAGCCCAAGGTAAGCTACTGACAGTCCTCTGTGATCAAGTACGCTTGGCAAATGGCCATTTCACTCAGCGCGAATACGTCATGCATCCTGGCGCAGTTCTCATCGTGCCCATACTCGCTAATGGTCACGTAATTCTAGAGCGACAATTTCGTTATCCGCTACGCCAAGTTTTTATCGAGCTACCCGCTGGCAAGATCGACGCCAATGAAGATGTATTGCATACCGGTCAGCGCGAACTGCTAGAAGAAACGGGCTACAGTGCTAACGAGTGGGTGAGGCTAGGGCAAACGCATCCGTGTATCGGCTATTCCAATGAAGTCATCCACATCTATCTAGCGCGAAACTTAACGATAGGCAATCATCAGCGTGATGTTGACGAGAATCTTGAGGTGTTTACGTTACCATTTGTGGAATGTTTAAATATGATTGTGCAAGGTGAAATTACGGATGGAAAAACTATCGTGGCACTGTTTTTAGCGGACCAGTTTTTAAAATCGGAAGCCACGTATGGCTAAAATTTTAATTGTGGGTTGCGGTGACTTAGGTGCTGCCATTGCCAAGCGTTTGGTGGATGAGGAGCATGAAGTTGTAGGCTTACGTAGAAGCATACAGACCTCACCGCGAATGCAAATGCTTCAAGGCGATGTTGCTGATGCAGCTTCGCTTCAAGCGTTGGTCGCGCTGATGCCTGAGATTGTGATTTACTGTGTAGCTGCCAGCGGTCAGACCGATGCGGCCTATCAAGCGCAGTATGTGACGGGGCTAAAAAATATACTGGCTAGCCAAAGCCGCAATCAACAATTACAGCATGTATTTTTTGTGTCTAGCACCCGTGTATATGGACAAGAAACTACAGCAATCTTGGATGAAAGTATAACGGCGTTACCCGCAGATTTTGGCGGTGAGCGATTGTTGGAAGCCGAACATTTGCTCAGTAGTTTGCCCTGTAACGCTACTACATTAAGGCTATCTGGTATTTATGGCCCAGGGCGGTTGCGCATGATTAATTTGGCCAAGTCACCACAGCAGTGGCCATTACAAAATAGTTGGAGTAATCGCATCTATCGTGATGATGCGGCGGACTTTATTGTATTTCTAGTCCAACGGATATTGACTGAACAGGCTATTGCTTCTTGTTATATTGTGACTGACTCAAAGCCTGTGAGCCAGTACGAAGTGCTGACTTGGCTGGCTAAGAAGATGCAGTTAGCATTGCCTGTCAATAACTTAGATGAAGCGCAAGGTGGCAAGCGCTTAAGTAATCAATTGATGCTGTCCACTGGCTTTCAATTGCAATACCCAGACTTTAGCGTGGGTTACCAAGCTTTACTAGATGAAATAGGCGCGGCTTAGCATTTACAATGTTAGCGGTTTAAGAACCAGCCGGTCAGACTCATCCTGGCGCGGTTGGCGGGCAATACCTCATGGTAAAAAGTGTCTGATAAAAACATCACCAATCTACCGGCTATAGGGGCAATATCAAGTGCTGATGCGGTGACCGCTTCGCCGTCTGCGGTAGTGTCTGCATTTAGATACAGCCGCAAGTAACCACCATCTTCTTCCAGCCAATCTTTATTTAAATATAATATACAGCTGATTTGACGTTGAGGCAGTTGCGCGTTGTCATTAGCCTTAAAGCGATCAAGATGCTTTTGGTAACTGGCCCCGATTGGGTATAGTGCCAAATGACTTTCTAGGACATCTAATCCCAAATAAAGGTGCTGGTTAAGTCCGCTACGTAGATACTCCATTTCATCAAAGTATTTTTGTTGCGCAGGGCTAGCTTCAGATTCATTTAGCCAATAAATTGAGTCACCACGCAACTTTGTATTCACGGTGGTTTGCGCTCGCCCAGTATTGGCGGCATGTAATAGAGCGCTATTCTCTAACACTAAAATTTCGCTAGCTAATGTGTCAATGACGCTGGGGCTGAGGAAGTTATCCATCACGCAGTAGCCACGATCGGTGATCTGGTCTAATTGCTGTTGGAGATTATGTGCAAAATAATGGGGGTGCATACTACCATTATAACGTTTGTCGTTTGCGCCCACGGCCACAATCAGCTAAAATCCTGCCTCTATTTGAAATTAAGCACAGCTGTATAGCAACAGTGATTAAAATCAGTATAGGCGGTTAGCTCAGTTGGTTAGAGCGCTTGGTCGACATCCAAGAGGTCAGCAGTTCGAGTCTGCTACTGCCTACCACTTGAAAAAGTGGCTACACATGATAGTAATCTCCTTACCGAACATTAAAGCCAAAGCCGTTATAGTTAACGGCTTTTATTATTTAAGATGGAAACTATATGCCAGTAATTCGCTTACCTGATGGCTCTGAACGAAGCTTTGACGCTCCTGTAACGGTTGCAGAAGTGGCGATGAATATTGGTGCCGGCTTGGCTAAGGCTGCGTTAGCAGGCAAGGTCAATGGCAATCTAGTTGATACCTCTTATTTGATCAGTGAAGATGCAGAGCTTGCGATTATTACGGATAAGAATCCTGAAGGCCTTGATGTTATACGCCATTCAACTGCGCATTTGCTCGCTTACGCGGTAAAAGAACTTTTCCCTGATGCACAAGTAACGATTGGTCCTGTAATTGAAAATGGCTTCTTCTACGACTTTTCCTATAAGCGTGCATTTACTCCTGAAGATTTAATCGCCATTGAAAAGAAAATGGCTGAACTAGCGAAGAAGGATGAACTAGTAACGCGTCGAGTATTGCCACGTGACGAAGCTGTGGCCTACTTTAATTCTATCGGCGAGCTGTATAAAGCTGAAATTATTGGCAGCATTCCTGCGGGTGAAGATGTTTCGCTGTATACCGAAGGTAGCTTTACGGATTTATGTCGTGGTCCACATGTGCCTAACACTGGAAAATTAAAAGCTTTTAAATTAATGAAGTTAGCTGGCGCCTATTGGCGTGGTGACAGCAATAACGAAATGCTACAGCGCGTTTACGGCACCGCTTGGCGTAATAAAGAAGAGTTGGAAGCCTATCTATTCCAGTTGGAAGAAGCTGAAAAGCGCGATCATCGTAAATTAGGCAAGCAATTAGACTACTTCCATATGCAAGATGATGCGCCAGGGATGGTGTTTTGGCATCCTCGTGGCTGGAGCATTTGGCAGGAAGTTGAGCAGTACATGCGCAAAATGTTTCGTGATTATGATTACCAAGAAGTGCGCACGCCGACTGTTATGGATAAGACGCTGTGGGAAAAGTCAGGACACTGGCAAAATTACCGTGACAATATGTTTGTTACTGCCTCAGAAAGTCGTGATTATGCAGTGAAGCCGATGAACTGTCCCGGCCATGTACAAATCTTTAATAGTGGATTGCATAGCTACCGCGATTTGCCATTGCGTTTGGCTGAGTTTGGATCATGCCACCGTAATGAACCGTCAGGTTCTTTGCATGGGTTGATGCGTGTACGTGGTTTTACCCAAGATGATGCGCATATTTTTTGTACTGAAGCGCAGATTGAGTCTGAAGTGGCTGACTTTATTAAGATGTTATATAAAGCTTACGGTGACTTTGGTTTTACAGAAGTATTGGTTAAGCTTTCTACTCGCCCTGAAAAGCGTGTGGGTGCTGATGAAACTTGGGATAAAGCCGAGGCTTCATTAGCCAATGCGCTTAATCAAAATAATCTGGCATTTGATTTACAGCCTGGAGAGGGCGCATTTTACGGTCCAAAAATTGAATTTACACTAAAAGACAGCTTAGGTCGTCTATGGCAGTGTGGCACAATCCAATTGGACTTTAACCTACCTGAGCGTTTGGATGCTGAGTATGTCGCAGAAGATAATACACGTCAGCGCCCGGTAATGTTGCATCGTGCCATTGTGGGGTCTATGGAGCGCTTTATCGGCATTTTGATTGAGAACTATGCTGGTGCCATGCCATTATGGTTAGCGCCAGTGCAGGTAATGGTGTTGAATATTTCAGAAAGTCAGTCATATTATGTGCGGCAAGTAGTTGAAATGCTGAAGAAATCTGGCATTAGATGTGAATTTGACTTGAGAAATGAGAAGATTACCTATAAAATACGCGAACATAGCATGCAGAAGTTACCTTACTTGCTAGTTGCAGGTGAGCGTGAAATGCTGGCAGGACATGTAGCCGTGCGTACCCGAACAGGTGAAGACCTAGGCTCTATGCCGATAAGCGACTTAATTGACCGCTTAAAAGCAGAAGTTGAAGCGAAAGCTTAAGCTTAATTAGAGACTTAAAATTTCAGGTGCACGGCTTAACTATTTGGAGAATTTGATATAGCACAAGACAAAGAAACGCGAATTAACGGGGATATTACTGGTACCGATGTTCGTTTGGTGGGTGTAGAGGGTGAACCGTTAGGGATTATGTCGCTAACGGAGGCATTTGCAAAAGCAGAAGAAGCAGACACTGACTTAGTGGAAATTGCGCCTAACGCTGTACCGCCAGTTTGTAGGCTATTGGATTACGGCAAGTTTAAATATGCCGAAAGTAAAAAACAGCATGAAGTTAAGCTGAAGCAAAAGCAAGTTGTGGTTAAAGAGATTAAGTTTCGCCCAGGTACGGATGACGGCGATTATGCGATTAAAGTGCGTAATATTATTCGATTTATTCAAGACGGCGATAAAGCTAAGATTACTTTACGTTTTAGAGGCCGTGAGATTACTCACCAAGAATTTGGTTTGGCTTTATTAAGACGTGTAGAAGCAGATTTAAAAGAATACGCAGTCGTTGAGCAGTTTCCGAAAATGGAAGGCCGCCAAATGGTAATGGTGCTTGGACCACCTAAAAAGAATTAAGTAACTGTAATCAGTTGCCAAATGAAGTAGTCAGTGTAATAGCAAAGAAGTGGTAGTGAAATTCCGAGTGATACGGCTTAACGGCATGCCTAAGCACTCATAACTAAGTTCAAGGAGAACAAAATGCCAAAAATGAAAACCAAGAGTGGTGCTAAAAAGCGCTTCAAGTTCTTGGGTAATGGTAAAGTGAAACGTACGCATTCACATTTACGCCATATCCTCACTAAAAAGACCACCAAGCAAAAGCGTAAATTACGCGGCACGGCGATCATCTCACCAACTGATGTCAAGCGCGTTCGCGCTATGATGCCAACACGATAAGGAGACCGATATGCCTAGAGTAAAACGTGGTGTCATTGCTCGCGCTAGACACAAAAAAGTATTAAAAGCCGCTAAGGGTTACCGCGGTCGTCGTAAAAACGTTTATCGCGTTGCTAAGCAAGCGGTAATGAAGGCTGGTCAATACGCTTACCGTGATCGCCGTCAAAAGAAACGTCAATTCCGTACATTATGGATTGCACGTATCAATGCGGGCGCTCGTGAGTGTGGTTTGACTTATAGCCGCTTCATGCATGGCTTGAAAAAAGCAGCGATTGAAGTTGATCGTAAAGTATTAGCTGATTTAGCAGTATTTGATAAAGTAGCATTTGCACAATTTGTTGAAATGTCAAAAACAGCTTTAGCCGCTTAATTGCTTGAAAAATAAAAAAAAGAGGCTTCGGCCTCTTTTTTTTATAGTAAAATCAATACATTATAAAATTTAACGCATTCAAATGGATGCTGTAAATAAAATCAAAATAGATTAAAGACGATCAATCACATGTCAGACTTAACGCACTTAATACCAGCCGCTACAGCAGATTTTGCGAATAGCGCAACGATGAACGATTTGGAGGTGGCCAAAGCCAAGTATTTAGGAAAAACTGGCGCGCTGACTGATGCGTTAAAGGGCTTGGGCAAGCTTAGTAACGAAGATCGCCCAGCTGCAGGTGCTGCCATTAATGTGGTAAAACAAGCTATAGAAGGTGCCTTAACAGAGCGTCGTGAGGCATTATTAAATGCCGAGCAAGCTAAGCAGTTAGCACAGGAGTCTATCGACGTCACTTTGCCAGCGCGCGCACAATCTCTAGGTGGTTTGCATCCGGTCACACTCACCTTACAACGCATAGAGCAGTTATTTCATTCCATCGGATTTGAAGTAGCGACTGGACCTGAAATCGAAACGGATTTCTATAACTTTACTGCGTTAAATATTCCTGAAGATCATCCTGCGCGTGCCATGCATGACACTTTCTACATAGATGAAGCCAATGTGCTACGCACCCACACTTCACCAGTGCAAGTGCGCTACATGGAAAATGCACTGAAGAATAATAAAACGCCACCACTTAAAATCATTGCGCCGGGCCGTGTTTACCGCGTGGATTCTGATGCCACCCATTCCCCAATGTTTCATCAGGTGGAAGGTTTGTGGGTAGATGAAGATATTAGCTTTGCCAACCTAAAAGGCGTGGTGCAAGACTTCTTGCAAAAATTCTTTGAGCGAGATGACTTGATTGTGCGTTTCCGCCCTTCATTTTTCCCATTTACTGAACCTTCAGCTGAGATGGATATGAGCTGGAATGGTGGCTGGTTAGAGATTGGTGGTTGCGGTATGGTGCATCCAGAAGTATTTAAACACGTGAATGTTGATCATGAAAAGTACCGTGGTTTTGCATTTGGCTTAGGCGTAGAGCGCCTGACGATGTTGCGCTATGGCGTCAATGATTTACGCCATTTCTTCAATAATGATTTACGTTTTTTGAGCCAGTTTAGATAGTTCTCACACACAATATTGCCATTAAATTAAATTAATCTAAGGTCATCCCCGCATTATGCAGTTTTCAGAAAATTGGTTACGTAGCTTAGTAAACACTGACTTAGATAGTCAGGCTTTAAATCATGCCTTGACCATGGCTGGTCTTGAGGTAGAGGAAATGCAGCCGGTAGCTGCTGCCTTTACTAAAGTGGTTGTCGGTAAAATACTGACTGCCAGTAAACATCCGGATGCGGATCGCCTACAAATTTGTACCGTAGATGTAGGTAATATTGTGAATGGTGTATCTGTGCCCTTGCAAATCGTTTGTGGTGCCCCGAATGCGCGTCCAGGTTTGTTAGCGCCATGCGCAATGGTGGGTGCAGAACTTCCAGGTTTCTCTATTAAAGAAGCCAAAGTTCGCGGTATTGAGTCTTTTGGCATGATGTGCTCATCCAAGGAGCTAGGCCTAAGTGCTGAAGCTACCGGATTGTTGGAGTTAGACGCTAATGCTTTGGTTGGACAAGATATCCGTCAGTATTTAGATTTAGATGATCATCTATTTACGTTAAAACTAACCCCTAATCGTAGTGATTGCTTAAGTATTACAGGGATTGCGCGTGATGTTGCCGCCATTACTGGCGCAACTACGCATTTTGATGCGATTGAGATGGTTGATGCTGAAACTCAGGACGTAATGACGGTTGTTGTAGGTCAGACAACAGCATGTCCGCGCTATTGTGGACGCTTGGTGACAGGTATTAATGCCAAAGCAGTGACCCCTGAATGGATGGTTAAACGCCTAGAGCGTAGCGGCACACGTAGCATCAGTGCAGTGGTGGATATTACCAATTACGTACTATTGCAATTAGGCCAACCGATGCATGCATTTGATGCAACTAAATTAAGTGGCGATATTGAAATACGTTTTGCCAATGCCAATGAAAGTTTACTGTTACTCAATGATCAGGAGTTAGCACTTAAGGTCGATGACTTAGTGATTGCAGACGCGCAGGGTGCGCTAGCGCTAGCGGGGATTATGGGTGGAAAAGCCAGTGCGGTCAGCGATGAAACTTCGCAAGTATTTTTAGAAAGTGCATTTTTCCCTCCAGCAGTCATTGCTGGTAAAGCGCGCAGAATAGGGCTAAGCACAGACTCCTCTTATCGGTTTGAGCGCGGTGTTGATTTTGGTAATACTCGCAACGCGCTTGAGTATGCTACCACCCTCATTAAACAAATTTGTGGTGGCCAAGCTGGGCCCGTGACGGAAGTGATCTCTACACTACCCCTACGTACACCAGTAAAATTAAGGTTATCGCGCTTAGTGTCTGTGCTCGGCATTCCTTTAATGCAAGCTGATGTAGCTAAAATTTTAACGCAACTTGATTTTGCTTACACACTATTAGATGATGTGTTTACAGTATCGCCGCCAAGCTATCGCTTTGATATTAGTATTGAAGAAGACTTAATCGAAGAAGTAGCACGTTTACATGGCTATGACCATATCCCAGCCATTCCACCTGTTGCATGTTTGGATATGTTGCCAGCACCAGAAACACGCGTACATCTAAATAAGCTGAGTGACTCTTTAGTGGCTACGGGCTATCAAGAGGTTGTGAATTACAGTTTTGTTGATGAAAGTTGGGAGCGTGATTTATTGGGTAATGCCAACCCCATTAAACTTAAAAATCCTATTGCTAGCAACTTAAGCGTAATGCGAACAAGTTTATGGGGTGGATTGTTAGATACTTTAACTTACAACCTGAATCGCAAGCAAGACCGCGCCTTTTTGTTTGAAGTAGGCGCTGTTTATCAAAAGATAGACGCTGCCTATGCTGAAGAGACGCGCATTTCTGGTCTAGCTTACGGCAGTACTATGCCAGAGCAATGGGGTGTAACCAGTGCTGATATAGATTTCTTTGAAGTGAAAGCGCATGTAGAAGCATTACTGGGTGCAGGTTCAGAAGTTTCCTATGAAAAGGCCGAACACACAACCTTGCATCCAGGCCAATCAGCCCGTATTTTACTTAATGGAAAAGCCATCGGTTGGTTAGGTAAGTTGCATCCAAAGTGGCAGCAACATTACAGCTTGAGCAAGAGCACTTTCTTATTTGAGTTAAGCACAGAAGCCATATTGGCTCGAAAGTTGCCAGCCTATCAAGAAGTATCTAAATTGTTACCGGTGCGTCGAGATTTAGCGGTAGTATTAGATGAAAATATTGCAGTTGATGCGGTACTATGTACGATTAAATCAGCCAATATTCCGCTTGTTACTGAGGTTGCCTTATTCGATTTGTATCAAGGTCCAGGTGTCCCTGAAAACAAAAAAAGCCTTGCATTATCAGTACTTATGCACGATACTCAAAAATCTTTGACAGATAGCGACAGTGACACAGCTATCTCAAACCTACTACAATTAATGCAAAATAAATTCGGTGCAACACTTCGAAACTAAGCATTAAACGATAGGGTGAGTTTTTCCGAATTTACGTCAATTACGTTGATTAAAACAAGCTTTGCTCTTATAAAAAGCTATTAAAAGATACAAATGGATTGGGAGTTTTAAATGACTTTAACAAAAGCTGAATTAGCGGACTTACTCTATGAGCAAGTTGGATTAAATAAACGCGAAGCTAAAGATATGGTGGAATCGTTTTTTGAAGAGGTACGTATTGCATTAGAAGCAGGGGATAGTGTGAAATTATCAGGCTTTGGCAATTTTGAGTTGCGTAAAAAATCAGAACGTCCAGGTCGCAATCCTAAAACTGGTGAAGAAATACCAATTTCTGCCCGCAGAGTGGTAACCTTTCACGCAAGTCAAAAGCTGAAAAGCAAAGTGGAAGCTAATTACCTCAGTTAGAATCAGTTTTTAATTTTAGTTTATCGCGGTGTTAGTGTGAAGGTGCTGTATGAGTGAGCCAATTACCAAGGTGCAATTACCACCTATTCCAGCAAAGCGCTACTTTACCATTGGTGAAGTGAGTGAACTTTGTGGTGTAAAGCCACATGTGCTTAGGTACTGGGAGCAAGAATTCACACAGCTAAAACCAGTTAAACGCCGTGGTAATCGCCGCTATTATCAGCATCATGAAGTATTATTAATCCGCCGCATTCGTGAGTTACTGTATGAGGAAGGTTTCACCATTAGTGGTGCGCGCAACCGTTTAGATATTCCTGCATCAAAAGCTGATGTGCAACAACAGTTATCTCTAGATACCCCATCCGCAATGAACGAGGGTCAACACCAAACAACGGCTACCGCTAATCATCAGTTTGACTTTGCTGCAGCCAAGGCTGAGCTTACAGAGATACTTAAACTGCTGCGTCCAGCTTTATCGGTTTAATAAAACTCCACATTGATATATATTTCAGCCGGTTTTTTATAGCGCTTCTGTTTAGGCTATAATACGAGCGCTGTTGTAAGTGAGGCAGCGGTTCGGGGCATAGCGCAGCCTGGTAGCGTACTAGTCTGGGGGACTAGGGGTCGCAAGTTCGAATCTTGCTGTCCCGACCAATAAAATCAATCAGATATATTCGGAAATCCCCAGCCGAATAATCATCTGTAACAATTTCTGAAGCAAGTTGTCCCGCGGTACTTTAAGGACTTGTGGTGACCAGTCTGAATATTATGTTCTATAGCTATTTTGTTAGCTTTGAAAACCCCCATAAAAGCAAAACTATAAATACAACCAACCCTACGACCGTATAAATTCCTTGCCATCCAAGAAAATACATATGCTCTCCAATTTTAATGTGGGTGTTACGAGTATAAATAACGAACTCATACTTACACTTTTAATAATTTTTTGCGTTGATTAAAATCAAAGAATTCTAATAAATTAATGGTTTATAAGTCGCCGCAAGCTTTCTGGTCAGCACATGCGGCAACCTAATCTGTGCTTAGCTCTGTTATGCTGTGCACTCAAAGTTAAATAAATATTTTAAAGAAAAGAGTAGCTCTTGTATAAACACCCACTGCTAGATCGCGACAAGATTTCACCGAAAGAGGCACTGGATGTGTTAATTGAGGGCAATGGTCGATTTACCAAAAACTTATCTCTGCATAGAGATTTGCTTAGTATTGTCAATATTACTAAAGATAAGCAGCATCCGTTTGCTGCAATTTTAGGTTGTAGCGATTCGCGTACAGCCTCTGAAATTATATTTGATCAGGGTTTGGGTGATATTTTTAGTGTGCGCTTGGCTGGCAATATAGCCTCACCTTTTGCTATCGGTAGCTTAGAGTTTTCTTGTAAATATTTAGGTAGTAAGTTAATTGTGGTGCTTGGCCATAGTGGCTGTGGAGCGGTAATGGCGGCTTGCGATCATTACACTGGCGGGCATATTGGCGAGATATTAAAGCATATAGAGCCGGCGGTTGATCACCATCAGGCATTGGGGCACGGTCAAGGTTCCGCTGATAAGCAGTTCGTCAGTCAGGTCTGTCAGACTAATGTTGAGTTGCAAATCCAGGCTATTCTAGATGGTAGTGAAATTCTGACGCAAATGTTGGCAGATAAACAAATTGGCATTGCTGCAGCCGTCTACGATGTAGGGTCAGGCGTGGTCACTTTCGACCACGCTAAATCCCTATTTTAAAATCCATCTTCTAATTCTTAATTCTGCAATATGAGCTTACTTTAGTTCAGGCTGAATTAACTTCATAATTGCTGGGTCATCAGGCTGCACTTCTGATGTGAAGCTATGCACGGTTTTGCCGTTAGATGTAATCACATATTTATGAAAATTCCACTGCGGTTCCTGACCAGCGGCTGCAATGAGCCCCTTGTAGAAAGGTTGTGCATTCGCCCCTGATACTGAACCTTTAGAAATCATCGGGAATTTGACGCCGTAAGTCATTTTACAAAAATTGCCGATTTCTTTATCGCTTTGCAATTCCTGCCTAAAGTCATTGGAGGGGAAACCAATGACTAGCAATCCCCGCGCCTTGTATTGTTGAGACATCGCTTCCAGTTTTTCGAACTGTGGTGTAAAACCGCATCGGCTGGCAGTATTCACCACTAGTATTGGTTGATTGCGATGTTGGCATAGATCAATGCTCTCACCCTGCAATGTTTTAAATTGGTGATTTAATAGAGCAGGGCAATCGCCAGCTACTGCAGATAACGGCATTGCAAAAAGTGCCAAAGGCAGTAAAAATATTTTCATGGTAGATCCTTAAAAGTAAGCTTGCAAAACACTGTCAATTACCAAGATTTCAACACCACTTCTTCAACATCGACCTCTTGGCAATCTTCGTTATTGCAGCCACTGGTTCTTTTCCATTCAACCGGAAATGGCATTTTCTCTGTAGGAAGTGGGGCGCCATTAATGCCATAGCCAAGCGCAAACACTACTGCACCATTATTTACAGGAAACCCTGACCTAGTTTCAGCCATGCTAGTCATGGTCTTGGATAGCGCGGGTGGCACTTCATCATCACTATCTAACCATGCTTTAATCTTGCCATCATTCCGCACTGCAATCACTAAAAATCCCCAGTTCGCATTGGATTCGACGGTGCTGAGTTTCTCTCTGATATCAATTTCTAGCTGTTTAATGTATTTAGCCATCCCTTCAATATTTCCAACTTTCTTCATGGTAGCTATTTTTGGTTGCATCATTTTAATCATTAGGTACTCTATGTCTGTGGCTGAAGCAGCCAGTGGAAACAGCATCAACAACATGGCGATAAATTTCATATTCATACTCCTAAATAGTGTGGTTTATTATTATTTACGCTAAAAACTTTTAATACGACTAAGAAGATGCACATTAGTTCGACCAACACTCAAGCAATGCTAGCTATAATAGCGTTAACTTCAGTGACGTATTTCAGGTGAGCGCTATGCAAAATCAAGTCCAAACCATCTCAACCCATGGCTTTAATGATCAAAAGCCTGGTACTTCCGGCTTACGCAAAAAAGTGCAGGTATTTCAGCAGACGCATTATTTAGAAAACTTTGTGCAGAGCATATTTGACACACTAGAGGTGCCTTTGGGTGCGACCTTAACCGTTGGTGGTGATGGGCGATATTACAATCGCCATGCGATACAGACTATTATTGAAATGGCTGCAGCTAATGGTTTTGGTCGTGTACTTGTGGGTCAGGCTGGCATATTATCAACGCCGGCGGTTTCGCATATTATTCGCAAATACCATACATTTGGTGGCATTATTTTATCGGCAAGCCATAATCAGGGCGGCGTGCATGGCGACTTTGGCATTAAGTACAATATTAGCAATGGCGGCCCAGCACCAGAAAAAATCACCGACGAAGTCTTTGCTAAAAGCAAGGTGATTACACAATACAAAACGGTCAAATTTGCGCCTGTGGATATCAACACCTTAGGTAAAACTGAGTTTGAAACGGATCGGGGAAAGTTTACGGTGCAAGTCATTGATGCGGTGCAAGATTATGCCGATTTAATGCAAACGCTGTTCGATTTCACTGCAATTAAAAAGCTGTTGGCAAGCGGATTCAAAATGAAGTTTGATGCCATGCATGCGGTGACGGGCCCATACGCGCAGGAGATTTTTGTTAATCGCTTGTGTGCGCCTGAGACTAGCCTAATGAATTGCGTGCCATCTGAAGATTTTAATGGCGGACATCCTGATCCAAACTTAACTTATGCTGCAGATTTAGTAGCGATTATGTTTAGTGGCGCTAATGCTCCTGATTTCGGTGCAGCCTCTGATGGTGACGGCGATCGCAATATGATTTTAGGTAAAAATTTCTTTGTTACACCATCTGATAGTTTAGCCGTATTAGCTGCCAACGCTACCTTAGTTCCAGCTTATGCCACTGGCATCGCTGGAGTTGCGCGTTCTATGCCAACTAGTGGTGCGGTGGATAGAGTGGCTGTTAAATTAAATATTCCTTGTTATGAAACGCCCACAGGCTGGAAGTTTTTTGGCAACTTAATGGATGCAGGTAAGGTCACGTTGTGCGGTGAGGAAAGTTTTGGCACTAGCTCAAGCCATGTGCGTGAAAAAGATGGTTTATGGGCAGTATTATTTTGGCTTAATGTATTAGCGAAAAAGTATGCATTAGATGGCATGGCTTCAGTGGAAACTATGCTAAAGGCACATTGGTTGGAGTTCGGGCGTAATGTCTATTCGCGCCACGATTATGAGGCGATACCTACTGAAGCGGCTAATGCAGTGATGCGGCATATCAAAGGGCAGTTTGAGAGCCTGTCAGGACAAAAGTTTGGGCATTATCAGGTAAGTAGTTGCGATGACTTTAGCTACCATGATTCAATTGATGGATCAGTGAGCAACAATCAAGGTGTGCGTATATTGTTCGTGGATGGTTCTCGCATTGTATTTAGGCTGTCTGGAACGGGCACGGAGGGGGCGACCTTGCGTATTTACTTAGAAGCATATGAGACTGATAGTCATAAGCAGCATTTAGATGCCCAAATTGCCTTGGCGGAAATGATCAAAATTGGCTTACAGATATCACAATTAGTGGCGTTGACGGGGTGTGTTTCACCCACCGTTATTACTTAGAATTTAGGGGTATGACCGCAGGGTTGCGCTTGCTACTCGTTACTCTGCGACTTGCTTGATGCTCATTTCGCCTTTGTATAACCGTACATCCATACGGCCTAGAAATGACATGCCCAATAATACATCGCCGTCTAAAGAGGGGGCAATCATCGCGGCCACATCATGCGCTTGTATGCCGCCTATTTGTACTGATTGTAAGCGCACGGCATAACCCACGCTATCGCCATTTGCAGTAGATGTGCGCACGGCATTGATGCTTTTAAGCTTTAGCTTGTCGGCTATTCTTTGCGAAATAGCGACCCCTGTTGCCCCAGTGTCTACTAATACATCCACTTGTTCGCCATTAATCAGCGCTTGCGCACGGTAGTGGCCATCTAAGCCTCGCTTTAAAACAACGTGGTTGCTTTTGCCCATGTTGTCTAACTTGTTTGGGTTCTGGATGTTATCGGCAAAGTAAAAGATGAGTGCGGCAAGTGCGCACCAGATAGCCGTTACTAAGAGTGTATTTTTAGACATGATTGACTGAGATTGAGCGCTTAATTTTTTGCAACTTATTTAACAATGACAGCTCAAAGTTGTGATTGTTAAAGTGAGGTGAAGGCAAAATTTAATCTGCTTCTTCTATCCAAGCTAGTTGTATTGCTTCTAGAATCTTTTCGCCACATTTTTCTGGACTATCGTTGAAACCCTCTAAATCAAGTACCCATTGCATAAGGTCAGTAAAGCGGATGGTTTTAGGATCAATATCTGGATGGGTATCGTAGAGTGATTCTGCGATGGTTAATGTGTCTGTCCATTTCATGGTGATAATTCCTAAAGTTTTAATCAAACCTATTATAGCGCTGGCGACATTATTTGACTTTAAAATGCGTGTGACTTTAAGACTAAGGTTTTAATCTTTCGCATGACGCGTGGTAAAATGTGGCCAGTTCATTCATTCACTAATTTAAGTATTCGGAAAATATAAACATCATGTCTCAAGCCCCATTAAATTCGGCACCATTTAACTACGCTAATACTTTGGATCAAGCTGATCCAGCGCTATGGGGCATGATCGAGCATGAGGTCGTGCGCCAACATGAGCATATAGAATTAATCGCCTCTGAAAACTACACTAGTGCTGCAGTGATGCAGGCACAGGGTTCACAACTGACCAATAAGTATGCGGAAGGTTATCCTGGCAAACGCTTTTATGGCGGATGTGAATATGTGGATCAAGTGGAACAGTTGGCTATAGATCGCTTAAAAGCCCTATACGGTGCTGAGTATGCCAATGTGCAACCACACTCAGGCTCACAAGCTAACCAAGCTGTGTATTTTTCAATTCTCAAGCCGGGTGATACAGTGATGGGCATGAACTTGGGTCATGGGGGTCACTTGACTCATGGCTCCCCTGCTAATTTATCA
>Ga0265593_1000703_pt1 | contig 17144 bp, 12 predicted proteins | sample saktaG_8_FD_190136 | JGI IMG/M metagenome (GOLD analysis project Ga0265593, IMG submission 190136) | Saline water microbial communities from Sakinaw Lake, British Columbia, Canada - sak_2011_5_24_36m | ecosystem: Environmental > Aquatic > Non-marine Saline and Alkaline > Saline ...
TTGATTGGCGATGGTTTCGCCTAAGTAAAAATGCGTCCAAAAATAATTGGTGCTTAAACGCTCAAAATATTCACCCAGCGCACTCGCACGGGCTGCCAGTTTTGAAGCGCCTTTACCATTGGTAAATAAGCGCGTGCAATCTTTATCAATGACATGTACAGACCAAATGCCCTCAATTTCGTTGAGCCAGGATTTTTCTTCTACATGAATGCCAAGCGCCTCTAACTTGCCTTGCAGCGTACTGATAGATGATTCAAGCGAGGCATCTTTGCTCGGGATAAAGGTTTCTGTGGTGTTCATGGTGAAAGCTCTTAGGAAAAAAGGTGAATAGGGTGGAAAGGGTGGAAAGGGTGGAAAGGGTGGAAAGGGTGAAAGAATATCATGGTGGGCTAATAATGAACTAGCCCAGATTAGGTGCAGGGCTAAAGCAATCGAGCAATTCACTTGGTTCTTTAATCAGCACATCAGCACCCCATTCTGCAGGCTTGTCCGTGGCGGCAATATAGCCAAACAATGCGACTACGGTTTGCATCCCGGCGGCTTTGCCTGCCTGTACATCACGCTCTGCATCGCCAACATAAATACAATCGTGAGGTAAAGTGCTCGTTTCTTTACAAGCGATGAGTAGCGTATCTGGTGCTGGCTTGGCTTGTGCGGCATCATCACCACATACCAAGCAAGCTGAACGTTGGTGTAGGTTGGTTTCACCCATCTTGACAGCTTTAATTAAATCCACTGAAAAGCGTCTAGGCTTATTGGTCACTATGCCCCATTTAATGCCTTGCATATCTAAAGCATCCAGCAGATCAGCAATGCCGGGCAATAATATTGCGTTATTGGTAAAAACTGATTCATACAAGTTTAAATACTCAATGCGCATGGCTTCAAAACAATCATCTGCTGGCGTAATGTCAAATCCTAGCGCCAGCAAGCCAGCAGAGCCATGTGAGGCTACAGGCCAAATGTCATCGTGTGACAACATTTGTTTTCCGTGGCGTTCTAGCTGAATGTTGAGTGCCAAACCAAGATCATGCGCGGTATCAACCAAGGTGCCGTCTAAATCAAATAGCACAACACTCATACAGCTAACACAGTGTGCATCATGTAATTTACAGAAACATCATCACCCAGACTGTAATGCTGCAGCATAGGGTTGTAGCTCATGCCGCGCATCTTGCCAACATTTAACTCGGCTGATCTTGCCCAGCTTGAAAGCTCTGAAGGTTTGATGAACTTTGCATAATCATGTGTGCCCTTGGGCAGCATGTGCAATATGTATTCCGCGCCGATCACTGCGAATAAATAGGCTTTTGGGTTACGGTTAATGGTTGAGAAAAATACCGAGCCTCCAGGCTTTACCAGTTTTGCACAAGCTGTAACAATGGCTGATGGGTCTGGTACATGCTCCAACATTTCCATACAAGTCACTACATCAAAGCTGGCAGGTTGCTCGGCCGCTAATTGCTCTACTGCAATATGTTGATAGTTTACTTTTGCGCCGCTTTCTAATTGATGCAGTTTAGCCACACTAAGTGCTTTTTCACCTAAATCAATACCAGTCACATCTGCGCCTTTAAAGTGCATAGATTCAGATAAAATGCCACCGCCGCAACCAACATCAAGCACGCGCTTGCCTTCTAAGCTAATCAGGCCATTTATCCAGCTTAATCTTAATGGATTGATTTCATGTAGTGGTTTGAATTCGCTGGTTTTATCCCACCACTTATGGGCGAGATCGCCAAATTTTTTCAGCTCAAGCTCGTCTGCGTTCATTGTTTGTGTTGTTTTAGTTTCGGTTGCCATGTGTTGATAATTTCCTTTAATTCATTCGGCTCTATATTCGCGTAGACACCGTTGCTGTAACGTAATTCCCCTGCAACCCAAGTATGGCTTACATGCTCGCGCCCACAGGCATAAACCAAATGTGAGATTGGGTCATAATACGGCGCTGTTGCAATATCACTTAATTTTACTGCGGCTAAATCAGCCAGTTTACCCACTTCAATCGAGCCGATTTTATCATCCAAGCCTAAAGCCTTGGCAGCGTTTATGGTGGCCATTGCCAGTGCTTGCTGTGCTGGCACTGCCGTAGCATCACCACTGATGCCTTTGGCTAAAAGTGCGCTTAAACGCATTTCTGCAAAAATATCCAAACGGTTATTGCTGGCCACGCCATCGGTGCCTAGGCCAACGTTGACGCCCCTAGCTAACAATTGCGTTAATGGCGCAATACCGCTGGCAAGTTTTAAATTAGAGCTTGGGCAATGCGCGATATGGCAACCGTATTCAGCTAACAAATCAATTTCATGGTTCAATAAATGCACGCAATGGGCGGCGACTAAATTGGGGCCTAGCAAACCAAATTCGGCTAATCTTTGTAGTGGTCGCAAACCATATTGCGCTTCACTTTGCGTAATTTCATCTTGGGTTTCATGTAAGTGCGTATGTATGCTGAGCGATAACTGTTCGGCGTAGGTGATAATGCTTTCAAAGGTTTTGTTAGACACTGTATACGGCGCATGCGGCGCAATAGACGAAGTGATAAGAGGGTTGCTACGCCAGCCATCATGTGCTGCAAAGCCTTTTTGCAGATAATCATCGGCATCACTGGCGTAAGCTGAAGGAAACTCAAGCACCAGCAACCCTAAATTAGCCCGCATGCCCGCTTGATTAACCGCAGCAGCGGCTGCTTGCGGGTAAAAATACATTTCATTAAAGCAGGTAATACCACCGCTTAACATTTCAGCGCAAGCTAGCAAAGTAGCATCTTGCACGTAACGCTCACTCACTACCGCCTGTTCCGCAGGCCAAATATGATCATTAAGCCAGGTCATTAAGGGTAGGTCGTCAGCCATGCCGCGCATTAGGTTCATGCCAGCATGCGTATGCAAATTAATTAAACCTGGAATCAGCACATGGTCATCTAAACATACTAGTGACGTTGCCGTATATTTTTGCCTAGCCTCAGAGATTGGTAATAACTCAACAATTATGCCCGCTTGAATAATCACTGAATAATTTTCAAGTAAGGGCTGTTGCTGCGTTACGGAAGCTATCCAACGCGCTTCAATGATGAGGTCCATATTGGAAGTGGCGAGTGGTGATAAGTTGGAATTAAACATAGGCACTATTTTACCCATAAAATGCCCTACGCATGACTTAGTGTTGCATAATTACTTACGTTGTTATAGTGTTCATTTCAAGCGTTAATTCGCCTAGAAGTGGTAGGCACGCGTGAATGATAGGCAACAACATAGCGCCAGATAGTGGCGTAGATGTAGACCATATGCAGAAAAGGTCGCAGAAACGGACAGAGATAAGCAAGCTTTTCTGCAAGCCGCTAATTTAACCGAAGCAAGCGGCGGTGTCATTCCGACTCCATCAGAGGGTAATCACATTGCAGTTGCAGCGGCAACGGCACATATCGCCGAACTCCAGCAACATTTAATCAGGTATTAAATATGTCGATAGCGAAGCTGGCAGAAGGTTTCGACGCACCCGGTTACGCACCTCTGCAAGGCGTTATTGATAAATATGAAATGAAACTTGCATATAATCAAAGTAAGTCAGCCCAAACTGAAGAAGCTAACCCGCAACAGCAAGCTTAGTTGTCTCGCTAAAGAAATCAGGCTTTAGCATGGCAATGCATTACTAGATGGAATGGACACCAACGGTTACGTAGAATTGGCATACTAGGTTGGCAAGCAACCGAGTAGGTTGGGTTAGGTTGACTTAAGCAAGACAACTATTGTCTTTGCAGCTATCTTTGAATAGGTTAGAGCTGTATTAAGCAAGTAAAGAAAAAATCACACCTTCGATTAAGAGGGCGTGACTTATAACAGAGCATGATTTAGATTCTAGATTAAAACTCACTTTCGAGTTTAACTGCGGTACTACTGCTTTCGAAGTTAATACAACACATCCCAAAACTTCCACCAGACGCGTTCATCCGCTGGCGCACCTTTGCCTAGCACTGGGCTATTAGGATAATTAGTTTGTAAAATACGTAAGGTATCTGCTTTCAAATCATCTAAGCTCATCAAGTCGTAGGCGCTGACCATAATCACCAGGGCTTCTTCAATGCTTGGTGATTGCGGGTAATATTCCAGCACATATTTAGCGCGGTTAATTGCCGCAATATAGGCTTGGCGCTTCATATAATAGCGGGCAACGTGCAGCTCGTACTCAGATAAGCTGTTAGATAAGTACACCATGCGTTGCGCGGCATCTTTAGCGTAGCGACTATTAGGATAACGCATTAGTAGCTCTTTAAACGACACGAAGGAGTCACGTAAAGAGCGGGGGTCGCGGTCACTAATTTGTTGTTTGGTGAGTTTTTCTATTACGCCGCGCTCATTAAAAACCGCCAAGCCTTTTAAGTAATATGCGTAATCAACATTGGCATGATTAGGATGTAATTTAATAAAACGATCTGCGGCTGCAACGCACAAAACAGGGTCTTGTTTTTTGTATTGAGCATACGCTGTTTCAAGCTGGGCTTGCGCGGCGTAGCGGCCGTTTGGGTAACGAGATTCTAATTTACCAAAGTAGCCGATGGCTTTATCGTAGTCTTTGTCACGCATTTTTGTGGCGCCTTCTTCATAAATGCGCTCTGCTGTCCATCCTTTGGTATCATCAAGCTCGGTTGGGGTGCCAAAAATTGCACACGCATTGAGTAACAAGGCAAACATTAAAATTAAGATATACTTCATGCCGAAACCACCTTTAAGAATTATTGATAATTATAACCGATGATAGACGCTACTCCACAATCTCTTAGTAATACCCTTACACTCATTATTCCACACGATTTAGGTGGGTTGCGCCTAGATGTTGCATTGCAAAAAATGCTGCCAGACCACTCGCGCTCACGCCTGCAAGCCTGGATTAAATCTGGCTTAGTCACGATAGATGCCAATCCCAGCACTTCTAAAACCAAGGTATGGGGAGGCGAGCAAGTGCTTGTGCAAGTGCAAGCCAAACCTGAAACCCAAGCCTATATCCCTGAAGATATTCCGCTAGATATTGTGTATGAAGATGAACATATTTTAGTCGTCAACAAACCAGCCGGCATGGTGGTTCACCCTGCGGCAGGTAACTGGAGCGGTACTTTATTAAATGCTTTGTTATTTCATGAGCCAAAATTACACGATGTGCCGCGAGCGGGTATCGTACATAGGTTAGATAAAGATACCAGCGGCTTGTTAGTCGTTGCAAAAACATTGGCGGCACAAACAAATTTGGTGCGTCAATTACAGGCCCGTACCGTAAAACGCGAGTATCGCGCCATTATTTGGGGCCAAATTTGGCGTAATGGCATTATAGATCAGCCGATAGGCCGTGACCCGCGCTCGCGTACCAAGATGGCAATTAGCCGTAGTGGTAAATCGGCGGTAACGCGCTACGAGGTATTAGAGCGTTTTTCAGTGCAAACTTACATGCGTTGCAATTTAGAAACTGGCCGTACCCATCAAATTCGCGTGCATATGCAGCATCTAAAAGCCCCTATCGTGGGCGATCTGGTGTATGGTTTCCGTGGCATTGTGCCTATTCGCGCTATGACGCAAACGCTGCGCGATGCAGTTGGCCAGTTTGGCCGACAAGCCTTGCATGCCATTAAACTAGGTTTGCTACACCCAGATACTGACGAGTTTATGGAATGGCAAATTGAGTTGGCAGACGACATGAAAGCCTTGCTAGAAGCGATGCGTTATGAAGATCCTCACACCGAGGAAGATGACTTTGAATTGAGCTTTGGTGGATTGCAAACTGAGCCATATCTTGCCGATGAAGATGATGAGGATGACGAAGAGGATGGTGACTTCGATGATACTGAGGGCGAAGAAGAGTGTGAAGATGAGCCGGGTGATTTTGAAGACGGTGATGAAGACGGTGATGAAAACGATGATTTAGAAGGTGGCGATATTGATCAGGATGACGATCTAGACGCTGAAGATTTGGAGCCTGAAGATAAAGCCTAACCACCATGAGTCAACTCCAACTTATTCATCCTAATTGGCCTGCCCCAGCCAAGGTTAAAGCCTTGCAAACCACTCGGCTTGGTGGCGTTAGCCAAACGCCTTACGCTAGATTAAATCTCGGTACGCATGTTGGCGACGACGCGCTGGCGGTGAGAGATAATCGCCAGCTGCTAAGGACTTATCTACCAAGTGAGCCCGTTTGGCTAAATCAAGTGCACGGAATTGAAGTGATAGACGCGGCAAAAAACACTGGCCTGCAAAATGCCGATGCCTCGTTTACCACGCAAGCCAATGTAGTCTGTGTAACTATGACCGCAGATTGCCTGCCCGTTTTGCTGTGTGACCGCGCAGGCACAGTTGTTTCAGCGGTACATGCTGGTTGGCGCGGCCTGTGTGACGGTGTAATAGAAGCCGCTATTCGTAAAATGGCTGTCCCCCCTGATGATATTTTGGCTTGGTTAGGCCCTGCTATCGGACCAAATGCTTTCGAGGTGGGAGGTGATGTCCGCCAACAATTTATAGGACAAGACCCGCAGGCAGAGCAAGCGTTTAAGCCACACCCAAAACAGTCGCCGAATGATAAGTGGCTATGCGACATGTACTTAATCGCCAAGCAACGCTTAGCCAAATTAGGCATCACTCAGATTTATGGTGGCGACATTAACGAAGATTATTGCACCTATACTGATGATGTGCGTTTTTTCTCTTTTCGACGTGATAACGTGACTGGGCGCATGGCTAGTATGATCTGGCTTATAGATTGATTTAAACTACTCGGCCGCAAGCGACCGAGTTTAGAACAAACCCAACTGTTGGCTACTTTTTCACCTTTAGTCATTTCCGCAAGTTGGTTTGGAACTTATTCTCTTATCACCTCTTCGTTGGCGTTGCCTATCGTTTTCACAAAGTAGCTTTGTGTCCATAATTTTCCTCCCCAGAAATATTTGCGCTTGATCTCAGGGTGTATTCAGAAAAACTCTCTGGCTGAGAGGCTCCTTATCTTTTGCATCATGTCAGAGGGTGAGTCTTTTAGCTCCGCCCTGACGATTATGTGGATGTGATCCACTGGAATCTCTAACGCTACAATCTCGATGTCTTAGTCATCGCCAATCTTTTGTATGATGCTCTTGAGTGTTCCTCTGTAAGACTCAGTAAGGACTTTACGGCGATATTTAAGGATGCAGACAAAGTGGTACATGATCCTGAATATAGGGTGCGTATTTCTCCGTATGTCCATAAGTCGGATAGCTCACAATGGCAAACCCAGCCATTGTACGCTATCCAACTCGGGGGCTTGCCCCTGAGATTTTTGCTCTGCGGTTAAAGTGTTTACTGTAAAACAGAGGTGTAAAAACATAGTTTTTCTCAACTTTAGATTTGCATAGCAGCAATTACTATAAATGTTATATAGAAATATTTTTAAGAGTAGCGAGAATCCAATGAATTATATTTCATCGTTACGTATGTGGCATTTATTGAGTCAGATTAAGGTCGAAAGGCATGTTTTTTAATACAACGCAGAAATGTGGTCTATTTTTTGAACATGCTTTAGTTAGGTAAAGAGACGTTTAATTTAAGATGAATGTAAAACTATAAATAATGAAAAAGTTAATTAATTTAAAATTAAACGGTAGCGTTATATTGACTTTTGGGTTGTGTGCATTAACAGCTTACGGTGCTGATGTCACAGGTGAGCTCAACGTCAGTCCAAGCACCACACTTTCAGCTGCAGCAAACGCAGCACTGTCTGCGGTAAATGCGGCAAATTCAGCCGCCGCTGCGGCTACTGCTGCTGCTGCCGCAGCCGCCGCAGCCGTTAATGCGATGAATGCGATTCTTCCGCCTTCTCAACGAGTCGGTCCATCCGTTAATATTACCCCATATGTGGCTATTGTTCCGCCTGGTGCTAAGGTGCCTGCTGCCTTAAAATTACAAGACTCAATGACTGACACTGCTATAAGTGAATCTTCAGATCCTCTAAATACGCGACTACCGCTCGGGGATATTGTTCAAGTGAACGTAGATGATCATCAAGAAGATTCACTAGCTGGACGATTTACAGTGCCTAGCGAACATAGCTTAGTGGCTCTAGTCGGCACATTTGAAATACAAGTAGCCACAGATGCTCGTGGAGAGTATGCGGCAGGAGTGGCTGCAATTCTGACAGAAGGGGCTGAGCCAGTCGCGTCAATTAGCGGTATAGATTTATCGCAAGCAGTTAAAGCTTCAATGGGATTTAGTCGTGACGTTCTAATAGCTTCCGCACGTACTGATCAAGCTAAAGCGCAAACTGGTCAGGCAAGAGCATTTTTATTGCCATCTTTACTGTTAAATGCAAAGTATGGAAATGAAGTATCTTCACCAGGCGCACTCATTGATACCAAGACAGGAAAGGTCGTAAGTACCAGTACTCATCATCGATCAGACACCTCGATCACACTCAGGCAGCCCTTGCTGGACGTTGCCAGTTTATATGATTGGAAACGTCGTGAAGTGATAGAAAAATCACGAGAAGAAAGTGTGCGTGCTAGCCAAGGTGATGCTTATCTAGCTACAGTGAATGCTTATCTGTCACTTGTTTCTAGCCGAGTGCAGGCAAATATGGCCTTGGATTACGAGGCTCAGATGCAGAAGTTATTTCAATATGTAGATAAGCGCGCCCGTGCTGGCGCAGCGAGTAACTCAGATAAAGAGCGAGTACGTGCGCGGAGCTTGAATGCAAAATCTTCACGGATTGAGCAGGAGGCAACGCAAGCGGCTGCTGGAGTTGAGTTTGTTCGCTTAGTTAATCTTGCTCCAGCTTCGCTCAGACTGCCTGATATGGAAGATGTCGGCATCTCAATTCTGCCCGCAGCATTACAGCAGGCAATGCCGTTGGCAATTGAGTCTAACCCTGAAATTGCTATGTTAAGAGAAGAGTTGAGAGCCGCAGCCATTGATCAAACCTCAGCAAAAGGTAGATATTTTCCACGCCTTGATCTTGAAATCTCTGATAACGTGAGTACAAATGCTGGTGGAGCCATTGGGGATCAGCATGATCAGCGCATGATGGTAGTGATGAACTGGTCCATATTCAATGGCGGCAGCGATATCAAATTTAATAATGAAAAGGCTGCGCGCTACGCTGAGATTTCATACAAGTTGGATGACCAGAGCAGGCGGGTTGTGCAATCGCTAACAGCGCAATACGCCACACTTGAAGCCACGCGAGAAAGAATTGTTTCAGGCTACCGTGAACTTGAATCAATTTCTACTGCAGCCAAAGCCATGTCTAGTCGGATGCTTTCTGGCAATCAATCGTTATTGGACATGTTAGATGTATACGATCGCTTTTATCAAGCACGCACACGCCTCGTAACCTTGCATATTCAAGAAATGGGTGCTGTCGCTGAAATTGCACGTTTAGTGCAAGGCACTCCGCGTACGAATGTTGCTGCAAATGAGCTGAAAATGCCACTGAATGATGGGGCTATCGCCAAGTAGCGATTAGGGGGAGGAACTTATGGAATCTGAAGGAAATATTGACGGTTCAGATATATTCTGGCCTGGTTATGTAGATGCTGTTACCAATTTGGTGCTTAACTTATTGTTCATGTTAACCATTATGATCGTGGCAGTATTCATGTTTGCGCTTGAGTTGAGTCGGCATAAAGATGAGGCGCAAGTTGAAGCGGTTGTGACACCTGCGGCAGAAAAACAGCAAGCAATGGCGCCTAAAGACATCACAACGGATGTTGTTAAAGCGAAAGATACGGAGATACTGACGCTGCAAAAAGAATTAGCAAGCATTAAAAAGCAAGTGGCATTGCAAGATGAAGTGCGCGGTTCGCAAAAAGTCATTATTGCTAAAACGCCAATGCAAAAAACTGAGAAAGACTTAGCTAAAGCTTCATCAGCTAGCGGTGGTGTGGTTGTGGTATTTATGCTTGATGCGGTGACTTTAAGTTCATCTGAGGCCGAGATCTTACGTAGTACGCTTGCGTCGATTGCAACTGGCGGATCTGCGCGAATTGAAGTGGTCGTGCCGGCTGGTTTTTCTGAAGCAAAACGTTTGGGTTTTTACCGCGCAATGGCTGTTCGTAACCAATTGATTGAGATGAAGGTACCGGCAAACAAAATTGAAGTTTCAGTTCGCGAAGGCAAGAGTGGCGCAGATAACTCTAAAGTTTTGGTGTTGCCACACTAATCAATATGTTGCAGATTAGACGCTTATTTTCTGAGGTGCATCCGCGAACAATATTCGTTTTGTTGGTGATGGGTGCAACCATATGTTTTATTATTTGGGCGAGTATTGCCAAGGTGGACATTATCGTTCGCACAGAAGGTCGGATTGTACCTGCTGGAAAATCTCAAATAGTGCAGCATCTTGAGGGTGGTATTGTGCGTAGCATTCTAGTGCAAGAAGGCCAAATCGTACATGTAGGACAACCATTAATGGAGCTTTCAGATATTGAAGCACGTTCTAACCTTGATCAAGAACGCTCAAAGTCGGCGGCATTTCGCGGTAGAGAAGCGCGTTTATTAGCGGAGTCTAGTGGTGCTGGCGGTATTTCTTACTCAAAAGGCAGTGAAGATAAAGATGTAAAACATGCTGAAGATGCTGCATTTTCGGCACGTCGTGCAAGAGTCGCAGAAGAAGTGCGTGTGCTGCGAGATCAAGGTGCACAAAAGCGCGGTGAGATTGCCGAAGCGGAAAGTCGCCGTAAAAACTTGTTAGCGGAACTTGATGTAGCCAAGCAACAGTATCGTGTTATAGAAGGTTTAAGAAAAGATAATGCAGCTTCACATTTAGAGTTGCTTGATAGTCAGTCGCATGTGCAGCGATTAGCTTCACAGATTGCAGAGGCTGAAGCGACGATTCCACGATTACGTTCTGCAATCGCAGAAACAGAGTCACGGGCAGGCGAAGTTTGGGCGCGTTATAGAGCAGAGGCCTCTTCTGAGCTTACTCAAGTACGCGCTGATTTGCAAAAGTCTGGGTTAGAAATTGATACCAATACCGACAAGTTAAACCGTAATCAAGTACGCGCAGCCGTTTCAGGCATTATCAATCGCTTGGCGGTGACCACTGTTGGTGGTGTGGTGCGTCCGGGCGAAGTGTTAATGGAAATTACACCAGATTATAAAGGTGTACTTGTTGAAGCCCGCGCCAAACCCAATGACAGAGCAAACCTGCGTAGCGGGTTAACGGCTCGAGTGCGCATAGGCGCTTATGATTATGCTACTTTTGGTACCTTGGCTGGCAAAGTCACTGAAGTGAGTGCGGATACAATCGTAGATGAGCGTGAAGGCCGTTATTATCGCGTGATTATTAAGGCTGATTCGCAAAATCAACAGCCAATGGAAATAATACCAGGTATGACAGCCGTTGCCGATATTGTTGTAGGAAAGCGAACTGTACTCTCTTACCTTCTTTCACCTTTAATGCGCTTTCGTGATAGTGCATTTAGAGATCCAAGGTAGTGAGGTCAGCGTTAGTTTTAGTATTTCAAGCAAAATAATACAGATGACAATTAACGAATTAAATTGACGGAATAAATTTATGTACAAACGACTCAGAATTTACTACTTGTATACGGCAATGCCATTTATATTGCTATTACTTGGCGCGGCGCTTTATCGTAAAGCCATCATTAAAACGATTGTTAGCAACCCGCATCCGCAGATTAATTATTTAATCTTCATTATCATCATTGTTGGCGGTGTGCTGATACTGATGAGTATTAACAAGCTCATGAAGGAGGCTAAGCAACTTTCTGATTTTACAACGGCACAGCGCACTGGTGCTGATCAAGAAACTTTGCAGGAAATGGCGTTAAATTGCGATGCTGATATTGCTTATGTACTGCGTATGGTGTCTGCTTCTAGTAATCGATCTATTACGCATCAGGAGCAAATTGCGCTTGAAAATGAGTTACATAAAGCGGGCACGCGACTCAATAGCCGTAACGCATTGCCGCAGTTTTTAGGTGGATTGCTAGTTGGTATGGGTTTGCTTGGTACATTTATCGGTTTGCTAGCAACCTTAGATGATATTGCCACATTGATTTCAAGCTTTGGTTCGCTTGATATGAAAACGGCTGATCCAATTACGGTCTTTAGTCAGATGGTTAATCGCATGGAAGCACCTATGCACTCAATGGGCATTGCGTTTTCAGCGTCAATGTACGGCTTGCTTGGGTCAATTATTATTGGCTTTATGATGGTATCAGTACGCCGTTGCATGGGCGAAATAATGTCTATTCTAGGTTCTGAGGTTGCGCAGCATATTGAGTTTGCGCTGGCTAGAGATGGCTTTGCTTACAGTAAAAGTGGGCTCAAGTTAGGTTTGGGTAAACGTGCTGTAGAACCTATGGTGGCGAATGGTGCTGTAGCTAGCACTGTTGGCAGTCAATTTGAGCTAAAGGCAAGTGGTACAGAAGGCTTAATACAGCAAGCTAAGTCTAGCCTTTCATCAGAGAAAACCTATACGCTATCAGAAGATGGTGAGTCTGTATCTGATGAAATTCGGGTATTAAGACGCATAGAAGAGCGCATCGCTGAATCAACCCGAATACAAGAGCGTGGCTTGGGTAAGGAAATTGAAGATTTTAATAAGCAACGTAGCGATATGTTGCGTAATTTGGCTGAAAACTCAGAAGCTTCTACAAACTTTCGTAATGAGTTGCAAAGAGTTGGCAGGCAATTGGGCGTGATGCTCGGTATGATGGAAAAAAGTAATGTTGATGTGATTGAGCAGGTGCGCGAATTGAAGTTGTTATTGAGAGATGATGCGGCAGAGACACATCGTTTGCTCGCGATGTTGATTGAAATTCAAAGATCATCTCGTAATTAAAATGCTGCCTGATAGGCGATAGTGATAAACCGCCTAACGGTAATATTGCAATTGAGTCGGCGGGGCAATGTAATATATTGATACAAAATTCAAGTATTACAAAATGTTGACGATGTAACAAAGAGGGTATGAAAACAATTGATGGTATGTGGTATTTACATTAATTGATGTCACAAAAAATCTTTCAAGGAGTAATGATCATGGCAAACCACAAAACACCTAAAGCACAGCCAGCGGCAGCTCAAGTTGATGAAAAAGTCAGCGATCACGCGCTCACGGTTGGTAATCTTGTTCAGGTAACAACTGCACCAGATGGCACTATCGTGGTGAAAGAGGCGCTGAGTACGCTTAAGTTGGTTGATATTGCCGATGTGGATTTATTGCTTACGTTTGCTAATGGTGATCATGTCGTTATTCCTAATGGTGCGTTGGACGCATTAAGCCCGAATCCGCTAGAGGCAATTTTCAACGACCGCCATATTAGCCTATCAGATTTATTTAAATTGGTAGGTGTTGCCAATCCATCCAAAGCTGGCAGTCTTAGGTTGGTGAGCGAAAATATTGACGCTAATCCGCCGCCTGAAGCGAGTGAAACGCAGAGCGAACATCAACCTGATACGCCGCCCCCAGCGCCTATGGTAAAAATAGGCGTTGGCACATCGGCTGGTGTAGGTAAGGGGCCGGGTAAGGGGCCGGGCAATGGAGGTGGTGAAGGTGACGTGCCTGCAACCGTTACTTTTCCAGCAGTTACGGCCACGCCCAGCTATTCTCGAGGCAAGCCAACACAAACGGTATCGGATATTCTCAGTGGTGCTGGCAATCCAAATTCTCATGCAGATTTATATACATCATCTTCATATAAAGCTGACCCTTCAGGGCGGGCAGATTTGCCGCTTGGCGCTTATGATCCTAATGGAACAGCCGATCAGTTAGCGGCTAGGTACAGCCCCGCTGGGCAAGCCACGCGTGAAGTGATTCATGGCACGGGTGCTGCCGATGCCATTAACTTTAATCCAGCATTTAGTGCTGGTGAAGGGCAGTGGAGTAAAACGCTGCATGTCACGTTTAATAACTACTCAGCAATTGATTCCATTCAATTGATATTCAATGCAACGGCAATCGCCCAGATTCCAGGGTTTAATTTGCAAGGTGCCGGAGTCACCCGAGATGGTCCAACGCTAAACTCGTGGCATATAACCCCGACAACCGACATGCTGGTGAATGGTGCAGATATACAAATCGTTTATGACATCAATGATAGCCATGCCCCCATTGATTTTGGGGCTGATTTAGTGGTCAATGGACATGCTGGGCTGGTATTAGTGCCTACTGATTATATTAACCTTGCCTTTACTTGGCGTGATGCTCTGACTGCTGCAGATTTCAACGTGCCGGATGATAACAATAACCCTCGATTGGTATTACCTCGCAGCGGTGTAGGGGTGGAAGTTTTTGCAGGTAATGGTGATGATGTTATCCATGTGGGTGCAGGTGCAGATCTGATTCATGGTGAAGATGGCAACGATACGATTTATGCAGGCACAGGTAACGATATATTAGATGGTGGTATAGGTAACGACACGCTTTATGGAGAAGCCGGCAACGATACTTTTATCGGCGGTGCCGGTGTTGATGCAATGGATGGTGGCGTGGGTGTTGATGTAGTGACTTATGAAGCCTCGTTATTGGGTGTGGTTGCTTCGCTTGATTTAGCATTAGGTGTTTCTACCACAAATGATGCTGCTGGTGATACTTTTGTGAAGATTGAAAATCTGACAGGTTCACAATGGGATGATACGCTGATTGGTGATGGGCAGGCGAATGTGCTTACAGGTGGTGCAGGCGACGATAAACTGATTGGTGGTTTAAATGCAGATACCCTTAATGGCGGTTTAGGCAATGATACTGCGAGTTACGCATTCGCCACTAGTGCCGTGACAGTGAGTTTGGCAAGCAACACAGGTACGCAAGGTGAAGCTACTGGTGATGTCTTGATTTCGATTGAAAATTTGATTGGTGGTTCAGGCAACGATACCTTTATCAGCGGGCTCGGTGTGCAAGCCAATCAATATGATGGGCATGGCGGATTTGATACTGTGAGTTATGAAGCTTCAGCTTCATCTGTAGTCGCGATATTGGATTCAGGATTATTACTTACACCAATATCAGCCACTAATAATGCTGCTGGTGACGTTTATGTGAGCATTGAAAATCTGACTGGCACTGCATTTAACGATACCTTGATAGGTGATGGCGCTGCCAACGTGCTGACTGCTGGTGCAGGTAATGATACTTTGGAAGGTTTAAGTAGTGGCGATACGTTTAATGGAGGAACTGGCACCAATACTGTGACTTATGCAAACTCTGTGTTTGGCGTAACTTCTTCACTCACGACTACATTTAGTGCCGGACCAATAGTCACACAAACTAATGACGCAGCGGGTGATACCTATAATAGTATCCAGAACCTAACGGGTTCAGCTCTGGCAGATACACTGATTGGCGATAGTCTAGTGAATCGTCTTGATGGCGGTACAGGTGATGATACCCTAGAAGGAATGGCGAGTGGCGACAGTTTGGTCGGTGGTGATGGTAACGATACAGCAAGTTATGAGCATGCCAGTGCTTATGTGGTTGCCTCACTGACCGGTGGATTGGTTATTTCACAAGGAGATGCAGCGGGAGATAGTTTTGACCATATAGAGAATCTGACTGGCACTGCATTTAACGACACCTTAATAGGCGACGACTACGTTAATATACTGACTGGCGGGGCAGGTGATGACAGCCTTGAAGGGTTAAATGGTGCAGATAGCTTTATTGGCGGTTTAGGTATAGATACCGTTAGCTATGCAAACTCAGCACTAGGCGTGGTTTCTTCGCTGACATTATCTTCTGCATTTACTGTAGGTGCTGCCGTCACTCAAACCAATGATGCGGCAGGGGATACCTACGACACCATTGAAAATCTAGCGGGATCTCGTTCTGCCGATACGCTTATTGGCGATGCACAGGATAATCAATTAGATGGTAAAGATGGCAATGATATTCTAGAGGGCATGGGCGGTGCAGATAGTTTAATCGGTGGCAATGGTACTGATACTGCCACGTATGAACATTCAACAACGGCTGTTGTGGCCTCGATGACGCTTGGACTGGCGGGTATCGTCAATAGCGGTGATGCGGCGGGTGATACATACAACAGCATTGAAAATCTGACGGGTACAAATTTTAGCGACACACTGATTGGCAATAACGTGGCCAATGTGATTTTTGGTGGTGCTGATGATGACATTCTTGAAGGTCTTGGTGGTTCAGACACCTTGAATGGTGGTGCGGGCAACAATACCGCCAGCTATGAACATGCTTTAGACTTAGGTGGCGGTGCGGGCGTAGTGGCCTCATTATCAACTTTTATGTCACCCACAGTAGCTACTGGCAATGCTTTAGGTGATATTTACGTCAATATTCGAAACCTGACTGGCTCTGCATTTAACGACACCTTAATTGGTAATGATCTTGCTAACGTGCTCACAGGCGGTACAGGTGACGACAAACTCGTTGGGCGCGATGGTGCCGACACGCTTGAGGGTGGGCTAGGCAGTGATACCGCAAGTTACGAGTACGCCACTAGTGCCGTGACCGTGAGTTTAGCGACTAACACTGGTTCACAAGGTGAAGCTACAGGTGATGTGTTGATTTCTATTGAGAATCTGATTGGGGGCTTAGGTAACGATACATTCATCAGTGCACTTGGCGTGCAGGCTAATGCTTACGATGGGCGTGCAGGCATCGATACTGTCAGTTATGTAGCATCATGGGCTGGTGTTGTTGCGGTGTTAGATCCAACGCAAGTGAGTTTAGTTAGCCAAACTAATGACGCTGCGGGAGATACTTTTACCAAAATTGAAAATTTAATTGGCACAGGTTTTGACGATACTTTAATTGGTACTAACAGTGTTAATACGCTAGATGGTGGCCTTGGTCACGATACCCTTGAAGGCTTGGGCGGCGGAGATTATTTTATTGGTGATGTTGCTGGGTCAGATACCGTTAGTTATGAACATTCTGCGCTGGGTGTAGTGTCATCCTTGACATTAGCATCAGCATTAACCGTGGGGCCAGTGGTCACGCAAACCAATGATGCAGCGGGCGATACTTACAGCAGCATAGAAAATATGACGGGTTCGCAACAAGCCGATACTTTAATCGGCGATATTCAAGCTAATATTATCAGCGGCGGCAATGGTGATGATGTTTTAGAAGGATTGGGCGGTGCGGATGCTCTAACTGGCGGCAATGGTCTTGATACTGCAAGCTATGTGCAT
>Ga0265593_1000706_pt1 | contig 17073 bp, 7 predicted proteins | sample saktaG_8_FD_190136 | JGI IMG/M metagenome (GOLD analysis project Ga0265593, IMG submission 190136) | Saline water microbial communities from Sakinaw Lake, British Columbia, Canada - sak_2011_5_24_36m | ecosystem: Environmental > Aquatic > Non-marine Saline and Alkaline > Saline ...
TTCATTTTAACTATTTTTTTTTGCTTCCTGGCTTATAAAAAAGGTCAAATCGATACCGTAGATGCCCTTATTTGTATCTGACCTAAAATAAATATTTTTCAACAGTAATCAGCCGCTGATTTTGTTAACTCTGTTTAAAAAACTACGGATGAGAGATATTTTCTGTTATGATTAAATCATCTAAAATAAAATCTGTTTCTTTGTCATTAATCTTTTCAATACCAAACCACGAATTGCCGGTTTCATCTGCCACGAAAGTAAAAGAACTTGTTGCAGGTGCATCAACCTTATTTAAACAAACTGACATTTGTTTTACAGTTCCTTCACCAATGACTAGCGCATAATCTGAACCACTGGCTTCATATTTAAAAGTAACCGTATAGGTTCTGCCAGCAACAAAACGGATAGTCTGAGGCAAGGTCTGCAACAATAAACCTGTTGGCTCGCCATGTGCTTTGAGCGACCAGTTTCCGTTAATTACATCATCGACAGGTTTTCCATTCCATCCTTTTTGTGTATAAGGAGCATGAAGTTCAGCAAGATGCGTTCGCGGGTCATTCACACCTCCCGAAGGTGCTTTTACAAAAGGGTACAATCCATCTGTCATATTTTCGAAGTCTTCCATAAAAAACACGCTATCAGGCTTTGGCGGACGGGTTGTACGTGTAATCCTAACATCATCAAAAACAACCGGGAATGATCCAGCTTCGGCACGCAGAAACAAGTTTGCCGTTGTTTGTCCTTCAGGAATATTGAAAAATACGTACATCCTCTGCATGTTAGTATCTCTCTTTGAATCAGCTGCTATATAATTTTTCCATAAAGAATTATCTACATAAACCATTACTTCAGGTCCACCATAATTGCCCACTCCAAGGTAAGCTTTTCGACCTCCGCCAGTTGAAACATATACAGACGCATAATAATACCCAGGCACCATAGAATTAATTGTCTGGCTTACAGTAACCGGTGTATTCCCAGCTATAACAAGCTCATATTGTCCTGGTTTATTTCGCTTTACAGAAGCTCCTGTTCCTTCCACATTCCAGCTTCTGAGATCGCCATTATTAAACCCCGGATCGTTAACCAGCGTTCCTTCACCCCAATTAATAGCAGGCCTCTGCGGTACTTTCTTTTTGTATAGAACATACGGTTTACTGCCATCTGCCGAAATGGAAACGCTCCCATTTGTAACTTTCAGGCTTTGAACAAATTGCCGGCCCTGATCGGTAAGCAAATAGAGTTCAATGGTTTTCAGGCTTTTCCAGCCCGAGGGTAATTCCCAGCTTGTAGTCCCGCCTTTTTGGTTCCAATGGTATAACATTTCTTCCGTGAGCGGATTCCATGGCAAAAGATACGTATCTCCATTCAAAACAATTTTATCATTTTTAGTGATAATGCGTTTCCCATTTGCAAGGCTAGACTTAACATTTCCCATAAACCGGATTTCAGTTTCACTCCATTTTAAAATTGGGAAATGCTGAAGATACTTTGCAGGAAGATCTGTTTGAAATGTGATCCATATGCAGCTATCGTAATCATTTCGGCCTTGCCATCCTTCATAATCCTTCATTTCGGTTCCGCCAAGCAAAGGATTACGTCCTATCCATGTGTCTTTCTGATGGTTGCGGATAAAACGGGCTACCTGGCTGCCATATCCTTTTAAATCATCGCCACCATAATTATAATCGACCGCCCAGTGGTTCCATACAGCATCATATTCATGATCCTGGGGGAATTCAGTAGCCATAAATAATCCGAGCGAATGAATTTCACAGGCTGCTTTGCGGCTATCCCAGCTTCCTTTTGCATACCAAACATCTACATAAATAAACTGTAAACTGGGTACCTGATCTTTCAAAGATTTGAACCTCATCATCCGGTTGTTGGAAGTTGCATCGTAACGCTTATTGATAAAATAGGATGCATCGAGCCAATCCCAGCCGGGTTTGGATTTATTTATCAGCGAATCATTAAATGCAATAGCTTCGGGATATGACTCAGTTCCATTTATATGCACTCCCATGAAGGCGTTGTATTTAAGTGCCTGTTTGCAAAGCAACTCCATATCTTTGGCTCCGCCCTGCCGTTTGCCTATATCTCCGTAATCAGGATGTTTGGAATCATGGCCTTCGGAACCGTAACCCTTAAGAATTACAAACTGGCCCAATCCATCTGTATTGAGGTAGACCCGTTTTGTTTCGTCCAGTGTTTTTGTAAACGGGTTAGTAGCCTGGCTGGCAAAATTCATTGGTATGCGTTGAACAACGAGGTCAGGAATATTTGCGCATCCCTGAGGGTTGTTCATAATATTTCTGAAAGCTATGGCACCATCCTGCCAGTCAATTGTGTTATCGGCATTGGCATCATTTGTTATTACAATTTTGGCCGAAGGCAACGAATCGGTTGAAGTCATGCCTTGCGCACGGTAAATCCAGGAACCGCTCCAGATGCCGGTTCTGAGATACCCGTTTTTTTGAACGGTTTGTTTCTGTACACGGCTGTTATCTGATTTTTCGGTTACTGAGTTGCTCCAGATACTTGCTGAAAGTAGGTCCGTGTTAATAATTCCATATAAAAAATCCTTGGGAATGCTATCAATAGTAGTATTGCCGTTAAGCGGAATAAAAGAATCGCCACTGCCTTTTATCGCCGTATACATTCTTGAACCTGCAAATGCTGCACCTGGTTGGGTGCTTCGCACAGAAAGCAAATTATGCTCCGGAATTTCAAAAGTACTGACTCTGAATGTTCCGCTTTCAGCAATTTTAGTAACATCGAATTCAACAATGTTATTAATTACTTTGATCCTGATTTTAATAAAGACTTTAATTTCCGGAATATCAAGCTGATAATCAGCTGAATTAACGGTATTTGAACAGAAAATACGGGGAATATAAAACTCATCGTTGATCTTTACCTTTGTGAGTTTATCTTCCTGCCCGAAGATTGTATTGCCGTTTGCATTCCACCTGTAATCAATAATTGCAGGAAAGGATTTAGCAAGAGTAACTTTCAGCGTTTTTGATTGAATACTAAAGACATCATTTACTTTACTACCGGATACTATATTTTCGGCTGCTGAGAATTGCATGCCCAAAAACAATATTATCGACAAAACGAAATATGCAGGAGGTTTTTTAAATTTCATCTCAATAGTGTTAATTTCACCCGAAGAAACTAAGTCGCAAAGGAATGATTAATAACGTTTTAAAACCATTAACAGGTTTCCCGAATCAATGATTATCTGCCATTTAATAATCAAGACCGAGGATTGATAAATATGATTTCAGACGGTTCTGAAGGTGTCTATTTCTCCTCCAGAATAAACATCCAACCTTTGCCTGGCTCCACAGGTATTTTCTGATCAGGACTGAATGTGGCAGCGGATTGAAAATCTTTAGCTTCGATTGCTGTAAGTTTTGCTTTTTCGGACGAAATACCTAGTGCTGTCCAATCAATCGCCAATTTTACCTCTGCTTTTTCTTTATTCCAGCTTGCGATTGAAATGAGGGACTTTTTATCTTTTTTATAGACGGTGCAAATCACATTCGGATTATCTGTTTTAACAGGACAGGTTGGCACCCAATAGCCGATCATATGGCTTCCTTGTATACCAAAGTTATCCATGATTTTCCATACCGAAGTCGGGTCGCCTGCCCATGGCAAGCGGGCTGTCATTCCAAATATCATTCCACGCCATGCATTGCCGCCATCCTGCAGCATTTCACCCATTAAGCCATACGGGATACCCGAAATCTCTGTAAGCCAGTAATCGGGTTCGGAATCATAATTAAAATATTCACCAAACCATAAGCGGTTTATATATGGAAAATGCTCAAGATATAGGTTAGTGCTACTGGCAAATCCATCCCTAACATTATATTGGTTGGCTGAATGCAGGTCGATAATTGCACCCTGGCGATTGCGATCCAGTACTTTCCTTACCCGCTTCATAGTGGTGCGGTCGAAAGCAACATCATCAATGTAAATTCCGTCAATTCCTTCGTTAATTGCCAGCCAATTTAAGCCTTCCACATAAAAATTGTGCCAGCGCGAAACACCACTGTTTACAATGGCGGCATCTTTTAATTCAGGTACAAACCATGCGGCAATGTAGTTGGTATCAAGGTGCTCCTGTAACCACGAAAAACCATTCCCCTTACCATGCGAAAGAACTTCGTCGCCCAGGCTACGCAGCATAAACATTTCGGGAGCTTTATTGGTAAGCTCACGAACCGTATAGTAAATTTTAACTTTCAGGTCTTTGGAATGGCCTTCGTCAATGTATTTCTTCATTTCTGCCGGACGAAGGAAAGGGTAATTAATGAAAGGATTTATAGCGTTGGCATGATGCACATTTACGGTATTGGCACCGGTTTTCACAATTTCATCAATAGGTTTAAATGAATGATAAAAGCGTGTATTCCATTGCCAGTCAGTATTTATCGGCCTGAACGGCGTTACCAGCAACCTGAAATTAAAATGTAATTCTTCATATTTATGTAATGTTCTTTTTCCTGAAAATGCTTCAACCAGGTAAACATCAAATACTTTAGATGCTTTAAAACCTCCATTTCCATTGTTATACCATGATGGAGGCATATTTAACGGTTTACTCAGGTAGAAATTGGTATTTAATGGCCTTACGTAATTCTCATCTTTCAGACTGGTTTGAATTCCGGCATTTACTTTGCCAACCCAAAGTGCATCCTGGTTCTTTTGCTGATCCCATTTCCAATCCAGCTTTTCCAGGCGCTTTCCGCCATGAATGCCCAACCCCATCATCATTTCAGCAACTTCGTCACGGAAAGGCATTTCCAACTTCATGTCATTAACCGCTACATCTCTTTTTGCAACAAGAGTTACCTGGTATTCAACACAGCCGTCAAATTCGGCCTGGGCAGTCAATACCATATTGAAATCGTCGGATTCAGCTTCAGAAGTCCATGCAACGGCACCTTCGGCTTTCTTGGTAAAAGTGAACCTGTTTGAAACAAATTTCTGTTTCGAATTATCCGGATTCACAATTAAAAACTGAATATGCCCTTTCAACATTTCGAGCGGTTTATCCATAAATTTTGTCATTTCCACATCGAAAAAACTCTGAATAGAAGAAGGAAATCCCAAATCATTTAATGTAATCGTCCTGCCAAGTAACCCTATGGTTCTATCGCTGACTGTCATTGCTGTGTAAGGAGGAACAATTCCATCATCAAAAGCCAGCTTTGAATTCAGCCATTTTAACCGTGTAAGATTAGATGGATCATCGACACCTTCGTTTGGAATCAACTTGTTGCTAATTGTGAGGATTAGCTTAAAAGTCTGAGGTTTTTCATTTCCTGCTGTTAAGGTTACATCGGCTGTATATTGGCCAGGAACAGCATCTGCCGGAATCTGTAAGCCGCACCAGAATGCCTGAACTTTCTCCTGCTGAACGGAACAATTCTTTTCAAAATAATTTCCTTCCGAATCGAATCCTTCTGTATTGAAACAGGTGAAATTTCTTGATTTAATGATATTCTCACCACTTTTCAGGTCCGAAAACTTAATTTCGACATGCTGATATGGTTTTGAATATGCCCACACTCCAGCCTGGAAAGTGTAATACTCACCTTTTTGAACTGTATCGTTCAGATTTATTTTTGCTCCCCGCAAGGCCCAACGCTGTGGAATATTATCTATCATCCGGATTGAATATTCCCTGTATTCAGGAAAAACAAGAAAAGGTGCGCCAGGATTCTTTTTCAGTAACGAAGCAATTTCAGTTTTCGAAGCTATTACTTCCATAGGATAGAACGAATTAAAAGCATCAATCGACTGAATTTCGGTAGCTATAACCTGTTTGAATTTTGCTTTTTGTGCTGAAAGCATAGGAGTTCCAGTGAGTTTATACTTTCCTGCCCATGATTTCTCCGCGAGATTGAGTGGCTCGTTATATTTAACTTTCGGATAATTGCCCTTGCTCATAACATGCGGCATGTAATAAAAATAATAAGTCCCGGTAGCGGGAGCCTGGAAAATCAGTTCGCCAAACTCACGGTTTATGTTTGCACGATAAACATTATTAACGCGTTTACCGGTTGCAGCGTTAACTACAATAACATCGATATTTTCAGGATGGTGGTCGCGACGGCGCCAGTCGATATGAGCTAAAAGGGCATCAGACTTGGTTTTCACCTGGATAACTGCCCGGTGATTGCCTAATGTATCGACATTCCAGGTGCCGGTTGAGTAAGTCAATACCTGAGCTTCTGCAGCCATGCTTAAGCAGAATATTACTAAGGCACTGAAAAAATATAAGCTTTTGTCTTTCATATTGAGGTTGTTATTAGGCGAATTATTGCGTTTAATTTATTCTGATTTCTTTCAAAAATACTAAACTTTCTTTAAGAATTATCCGGACGAATGCTGCGGTTCAATTAGAACCCGAATATCATCAATTTTTGAAATCAAAAATTGATGATAGCTTTATCAACAATGGCAAATCGCTATGAACTTCAGCAGGGGCATAAGGATCGGAGGTTTTTATTTTATCCTCTTCTTTAGCAATTGAGGCCGCAAGACTATTATTCCCGGAATAGATTGCTTTTGTCCAACGAGAACTCTTAGTTTCTGGTTTCAGTTTCATTAGCGTATCAATAAGGGCCGAAGCTTTTAATTCGTCGCCGCTTTTACGCATCAGCCATGCCGAAAGCAAATCAGTTGAACCCGATGGTTTATAACTTTTTGTTTGTGTATATAAGATAACTTTAGATTCCATTGCTGCCATGCTTTTCTTATTTCCCATGGCTTTGTAACAAAGCGATTCAAGGAAATCCTGGAATCTTTCATCAACGTCATATGGCTTGCCCACACCCAGGTTCTCAGGCCAGGTTCTGGATTGAGTTATAAACAGCAAAGCTTTCTTATAATTTCTTGATGAATAAGCATTGATGGCCGCAACCAGGTTCGACTCGCGCCACAGATAGTACCCCGCAGTAGCGCCTTCGTTAGGCAGTACTTTAAGTTTCGATAAAAGGCTGACACAAGCTTCAGCTTCGTCATTTAATGCCAATTGTTTAGCAAGGTTCAACCCGAGATAATAATTCTGAGGCTGTTTTTCAAAAAAAGCCGTTGCCACTTCTTTCGACTTCCAATAGTTTTTCTGTTTTTCATAAAACTTTGACAACTCGAGGCCTGCGCGCCATGCATCAGGCGCCAGCGAAATTGCTTTTTTCAGGTCTTTTTCTGTTGCTGCTGCATCAGCGGATTCGAATAAATCGACACTCGCCAGGTAAAAAGGATAAAAATCAGGAGTGTCGCCGCATTTCAGGAACAGCTCTTTTGCTTTTTCAGTTTTATTGGTATTCCAATAAATTAAACCAAGATAATATGCGGGCTTCCAACTTGTTGAATTCTCCATTGCCCATGTCAGTGGTTCAATACTTTCCTGTAAATAGGGGAAAACGAGAGACGGATCACTGCTGTTTGCTTTTTGTAAAAGGATATTTGCCTGTGTTTTGTTGTTGGATTTTTCAGCAAGCCATGCACGCCAGTATAATATCTCCGGTTGATCAGGTGCAAGGTTAAACAAAGATTCCACATTTTTTTGGAGCCCAAGGTTCAGGTACCAGGCAGCGAGTTCGAGGTAAACCTCATGCGTGAGTTCGGTGCGTATCATTCCTGTAAAGGCATCAGCCGTTGCTTTTGACTTATTATTAAGGTATTTCTCAAACCTGATTAAATGATCTAATGGATCAAGTGCATCGAGTCGATCAAGCGCTTTGGCAGCTTCGTCTTTATTACCTTCGATCCTGGCAAGAGTTGCCAGTAATTCAATAGCTGTAACTTCCAGCGGATTTGTTTCAGCAGCTTTCGAAGCATAATTCTTTGCCTGCTTGTATTGTTTCTGCAACATAGAAAGCTTTGAAAGCTCAATATACGAAGCAGCCCTGTATTCAATGGATGCTGATGCAATCGAGAACCCATCGACAGCATCGGTATATTTCTTTAATCTTGCATTTGCAACTCCATAAGCGAAATTCGCTGCGGGGTCATACGTATCTATTGATAATGCCTTGAATGCGTACTTCAGTGCCTTTTCAAATTCTGCACTGCGGATGGACAAGTTAGCCATAGCGGTTAGCGCTGGAAGATAGTTGGGATCTTTTTCAAGGCATTTAGCATAGCTACCAGCTGCATCTTTCCATAAGCGTTGTTTGTCCCATTCTTTTCCCTGAAGGTATAATCCATAAATTGAATTCCAGTCGAAGTCGGAGGGCATTTCCACCGGCCGGCTCATTTTTAATTCATTACGGTCGGAATTGTAAATTACATTATTTTCTCCTAAAACGACTTTCAATTTCTCAGCATTTCCATTAAATACAATAGAATCAGTTAAAAGCTGCATAGGTGCAAGTGCAAGTTGTTTCTCCCAGATCAGTTTATCATCCTGAAAAACCTTAAGTTGTTCGTTGGTTGCGGCCAGAGGGCAATACCACAAAAGGATTTTATCACCTTTGGTTTCCAGGTTTATAGAACCGTCGGGCGTTCCATATTTTAGTCCTTTGGTGCCTTTTACAGGAAACCAATACTCTGTCCATGTATCGGTACCTCCTGGAATAAAAGCGCGATGCTTGAAAGGAGTTAGTGTGCTATTGGTAGCTTCCTGGTTAAAAAGCCGTCCCGACTGGATTTCTGTATATTGTCCATCGGTATCGGTAAGGAGGTTTTCCCATATCATACCTTGCCTGGATAAACCCCATATCCAAAGTTTTTTGCCGGGCTTTTCGTCGTACGCTGCATAATGGCCGGTTCCAAATTCATCATCATGCCAGTATCCGCCGTAAAATCCGGTATACTCACCAAAAACATGGTATGATTTGTATCCTTCGAAATTATTGTTTTCATAAAATGAAAGATCGCGGCCTTCCTTATTTATCGGCCATGGACTGTTGGAACCATCATGCCCCAGATAATACTGGCCCGGATATGCGTATTCGAGATTTCCTGCAACTTTTATCCCTGCATTGGTCCAATGGTAATAAGATTGTTCAAGACTGGTCGGATTATACCAGAATGAACGCGTTGTGAAATAGGCTTTGTCTTTGGGCATATTAATTTCTACGCGCCAGCGTGTGCCTGAAGGTAGGTCGGTACTTCCAACAAAACAACTTGTGCTTCCGTCGGCATTTGTACGAGTCAGATAATCCACCGGTGAAGAACATGACGGAGCATGCCCGATAAGTCCAAAGTTAAATTCCACACCACCAGAAGTCCAGGCTCCACGCATGGCAACATCGCGAAATTTTGCGGCGTGATTAAAATACAAAAACTCTTTACCGGTACTTTTCTCAATAGCGCCCCAAACCTTCCCTCCTACCTGGGGTGAAACATAAATCTTAATGTATGGATTTTCCATCTCAACCATATTCCATTCCATTTTTCTGCCCTCTGCGGTATATCCGTCGAATCGGAAATAAGGATAAATCCGGCCTGGCAATGCCACTGGATCAGGATCGGAATAAGGGTAGGAATTCAATAATTGAGGTTTCTCCTGGATAATTGCATTTTGGGCGAAAATACCGGCAATTAAAAAAAAGAAGATTGAAAAAAGGAAGATTATTTTCATTGCTTACAGATTTTAATGATAATCCAAATTTACAAATCAATTAACAACTACATCATTGTCATTGTTAATTTAAATACTAAAACAGGTTTTATTTGACGATCTTCATTCGTTAATAAGTCAACTTAACTGACACTTCTTTATCCGTAGATAATTTTGCTGTTTTGATTAAAATCAATCCATTTTTATCAGTCGGGTCAAAGTACCATCCCGCAGCTACCTTATTGAAATCTTCAGCTTTTTTGTATTTCTTCAGTTTGACTCCCAACACAGTGAGACTCTTAGGTAAAACAGAACCATGAATCTGGAAAATATAAGTCCTGTTGAGGATCCGTCCAATAAAATCGCCTTTGGCTGCTGAAACAAATATTTCATTGATTCTGGTACCATCAACATCTGAAACTGCTTCAAATCGGGTTTTAGCAAATTTGCCCTGCCTGTAATCGCGGTTTGAGCCTTCATCCTCGAACATTTCAAAAGATGCATAAGGACCGGGATAAATATCGAGTGTAAGCGTATCAGCCGGTCGTTGGTTGTCATATTTCATTTGCTGGTACATAGGTATAACAGAGCCAGCTTTAACGAAAATCGGAAGTTTATCAAGAGGCGCAGCGTATCCGTTTACGGTTGTTTTCCCTGGAAAAACCGTGCCATCCCAGTAATCGAACCATTTGCCTTCGGGGAAATAAATAGTATCCCGAACATTTGTATCGCTGTAAACAGGGGCCACCAGGAAATTTTTACCAAGCAGAAATTCATACTGTGTTGCAGTTCCCGTGGCAACCGGATCATGAGGGTATTCAAGTACAACGGCACGTACAGCCGGCGTTCCGGTCTCGTATGCTTCGTTGCACAACGTATACATATAAGGCGTGAGCCGCAGTTTCAAATCCAGGTATTTCCGGTTGATGGAGGTATAGGGTTCGCCGTAAACATAGGGCTGTTTATCCTTTGGCGCCCATCCCGACATTGACATAAAGACAGGTGTAAAACATTTCCATTGCAGGTCGCGGGTAAACGTTTTATCGCTTCCGCCAAAAATACCATCCACATCACCTGTGGCACAATTCTGGGCCGAAAGCCCTGAGCCAATTACCGTAGGAATATGCCAGCGGATATAATCCCAGGTTCCTTTCTGGTCGCCGGTCCACATCACGGTGTTGCGATGTGACCCCGCCCAGCCACAAACAGACCAAACAAAACCTCGTGCATCACTACTGTTCTCAATCCCGTTATATGCAGACTTGCAGCCATCAATTGCGAATTTATACCCTTCACCGACCCAGGCAACATCAAGTTTACAAAGACGACTACCATATTCGCCAACTTCACGCGCTATTTTCTCAACGCCGTTTTCGGTCCAAAGGCCGGTATGAAAACCTCTTTTCCGCAATTCAGCAATAACTGAATCTAGTTTTGTGTAACCACAGCCATATCCGTCGTTTGGTAAGATCCAGCCGCGAGGCATATTATTTTCAATATATTTATCAGCAATCAACGGGATAACATCCGGCGTTGTGCCGTTGTAACCGGTGGTATTTTTTCCTTTTGTCGCGCCGCGGTTGTAGCAGTTTGCATCGCCCATTCCCAGCGCCCATCGCGGGGGCAGAAACGGCTTTCCGGTAACATCCGTATAGGCATTCAGAATATCTTTTAGTGACTCGCCGGCAAAATAATAGCAATCGAAACGAGCTTCAGAATGTAAAAGCTTTACTACGTCGTTAAACGCATATTCGCCCGGCGAATACGTATTCCTTAAAGCACCATATCCATTGGTGCTCATATAAAACGGCGCCGGATTCGGAGCACCGCCATCTTCCCAGTTCCAGTCGATTCGCATTAAAATAGTTTTGTCCCTGTGAGAAAACCTTCCGTTCTGCATTCCGCCGCCATAGAAATATTCATTTGCGCCACGTGAAAGGTATTGAACCGTTTCTTTTCCATAAGTCAGACTCTTTTTCTCTTCCCAAACCAGTGTTTTATTATCCGGTTTGTACATAGCGAAGCGTAACGGGTGCAAATACGCTCTCAGTGCAACTTTTGAAGTTGCCATCAGGTAGTAACCGCCTTCATTTGTAAATTTTACATTTACGTTTTCGCTAAAAGGATTTATAACAATATCATTGCCTGCAGGGTTTGTAAATTCGCCATTGTACGACATTTGTATCCTGAAAATATCTTCACGGCAAAAACTCACCTCCACTTTCGCATTGTTGCAATCGAAAACAAATTTATCACCCAGTTTGCGAAAACCGGTAACAATGCCCAATTCATATGCCTTTGAGTACAACTCCATGGAGAGTGTATCGTTCTGCTTGCGGTTATCTTCCGGTAGCGAAGTATAAAACCGAATTTTATGAATCCCATAATCGATAAGATTGGCTGGCGGAAAAGCAACAACAGTAGTGTCGACAATTTGCAGGAAACTTTTTTCAGTGAAAGGAACTGTGACTTTAAGAGCCGGCCTGTTGTCAATCTCCAGGTAACAATCAAATGGCTTTTTTACAGGGCCCGAACCCAGGTTAACAACATTGAATTTAAAAACATCCGCTTTGGTAAATGTATTCCCGGACTGCGGATGCGAAACCAGTGCCGATGCAGCCAGATCGACATCAAGCGCTTCGGAAAGTTCAATATCATCAACCATCCAATACCATGCGTATACACCTCTCCATTGGAAACGGAGGTATACAACAGGCTGGTAAGCAGCTACTGACGTAATATTAAGTTCAACATTCATTGGGTTGGGGCAATCAGCTTCGGAAGCAATTCCATTTCGGACTTCATACTCCTTCCAATCTAGCCCATTAGATGAAACGCAAACATATAATCCACCATCGTTTCGCAGTTTCCCCCAGTCGTTCCACATGAAATTCTGCTGAAACTTAAGAACCACCGAACCTTTTTTTGAGCAATCGATAGCAGAAGTCTGAAAATAAGCATCCGGCCAAATGCCAGCTTTTTCCCATTTGCGATAGGCTTTCTCAACCCTGGCACCAGCGCCATATTGCATATGGAATCCTCCGCTTTTGGAAGCCACAGGAGGTGCCTGTTGGTCGCGGCCGTAGGATCCCGGGAATGGCTGGTTGGTACAATCCCACAGGATGCTGCTGTCGTTCAGTGCCTTGTTAATCCAACCATCCGGGAGTTTTCCTGAAGAAAAATCCTCCTTCCAGAACAATTTGGAAGGAACGGAACCGTTTTTTTGAGCTAACACATTGATTGTCAAAATCACTATGGATGTTACTAAAAATAATTTGTTCATAATGTGTTTTATTATAGCAGTTTGTATTTTCAAATACTTTGAATTTACTTTAATATTTTTTCTGTAAGCCAGTAATTTTAATTTAAAGCGATCACGATTAAAACTAACAAAACCCAATTGAAAAAAAACAAGTTTTCGAAATAATCGTTGTTTGAGCTTACGATATCTGATTATCTGAAAACTGCAATTCCGAATCCTACTCTTTACCTGGCACTATCAACCGGTCGCCGGTTCCCTGTATCATTATCCGTTCCCAATCTATGCCATAACCTGGTTGCGAAGGCGCTTTAGGAATGTTTTTACCATTCCCGTTATCCAGTAATTTGCGCCCTTCGGAATTCTTAACATTGCCGTCAATATACTTCATAAAAAGGTACTGGAAGAATGTTTTCCAATCGCTGACCAGTTTATTCCCGGTAAAAACAGAATAGCCGGTAACATATTCGCGGGCTTTGGAAGGGTCAATAGTAACGAGTTCCATGGCTTGTTTATCAACAACATTAACTTCTGCAGCAAATTGGGTTTCGAGTTGCTGCTGATATTTCTCGATTTCGGGATGTATCAGGTTGTAACGAGTGTAAGCCCAATTATTCACCATTGTAAATGTCCAGTAGGCGGAAGTTTCAGACCAGGTAATCATGGAACCATTTCCAACTGCATAACTTTCCGGAACTTTGGTTATTCCGCAATACATCGGTGCATATACACAGCCATCGGCATCATCAACTCCAAACCAGAAAATACCTCCAAAAGAATCGGGCAACCAACTGCGCGACTGAGCTACAAAACTATAACCGGTTTGCTGGGTGGAAACAGCTCTTTCGTTAAGGTACATCACACTATCCACAACAAATTCCATAGGGCGCCAGCGGTAAGGCAGTTTATACGGCCCGGCACCGGGATCGTTGCGCATATCCAGCGGAGTATCTTCGTAATGATCGCGCATGGCATCCTTCACTTGCTGAAGTGTAAGCGGAGAATCGGGTTTTACCCATAATGGCAGCCTGTTCGACACAAAGCCATTTGAATTATTGTTCCCATCAGGGAAAACCGAATTATGCGAAAACTGTCCCCGGACATAATTTGTGTAAACCGCATTTTCGCGAATGTTCTTGTTAATTTTCCTGAATAATGACCATACCCTGGCATCGCAGAATCGGGCACCGCCAAAGTTTAATGGGTTGAAAATATCAGAGAAACTGAATGATTCATCTGTTCCCTTATAAAAACCGTATTTCTTTGCAAAACTAATCACATCAGCAGAATGATAGACTGTTTGTTTTGGATCGGTCCAATTGTTTGACTTCTGAAATGGGAAAGTCGTAATTCTTGCCTGGTTGGCATGCCCGCTCACATATCCATCGGGGATTAACCGGGCAACCCATACGGCTCCTTTTTCGTATTTGCCTTTGCCAATTATTTCCATAATCCAGGCTTCGTTGGCATCTGAAATGGAGAATGATTCACCACCAGAAGCATATCCATATTCTTCAACCAGGCCGGTAATTACTTTAATCATTTCGCGGGCAGATTTCGAACGCTGCAAACCAATTTTCATCAATGAACCATAATCCAGGAAAGCACCGGGCTGACGACTCAGTGAATCGAGGCCACCAAAAGTGGTTTCTCCAATTGCAACCTGGTACTCGTTCATAAACTGAACAACCGAATACGTATGAGGCACTTCGGGAATAGTGCCGAGCAATTTGCCGTTTTCGTAATGGTACACTTCGCACAAATCGCCGGGTTTATGATCGGCAGCGGGGTAAAAAGCAAGCGCACCATAACGGGTATGCGAATCGGCTGCATAGGTAATCATAACTGAGCGGTCGCTGCTTGCACCCTTAGTTATTATAAAATTGGTACAGGCCAATACAGCGGTATAACCAATAAGGCAATTGATGAAGATTGAAGCCAGGATAATGTGTTTTACCATAAGAATATTTTTGAGGTAAAAGTAGAAGAAAAAGTTGAGATGGGAAGTAATATCAAAACGATGACAACTTCCTTTTTAGTAAAAGTGTTACAATTTGAATTTTGAGCTGACCAGAGACTGCAAACCCTTTCCTGTAGAAGCTTGTGGAGTTTATTAATGACAAGCATTTTTCATACGTATTAAATTATGCGCTTTGCCAGTTATCTTTCACTTTCAACCTTAAAAAACTTACCTTTACCACTTAAAATCAATAAGCAAATGCGAATAGAATACGACATAAAGTTAGGTTTTAAAGATGTAATGTTCAGGCCCAAGCGCTCCACACTGAGCAGCAGATCGCAGGTAAGGCTCGAACGCACTTTCAGGTTGAAACATACCAATACCGAATGGACCGGAGTCCCTGTGATGGCAGCTAATATGGATACGGTCGGCACTTTCGAAATGGCACTCGCCTTATACGACAAGAAGCTGTTTACTGCTATTCATAAACACTATTCTTTGGATGAATGGAGTAATTTTATGGCAATGGCGCCAAAAGGAATTGAGAATTTTATTGCAGTAAGTTCCGGAACAGGATCGCATGACCTGGAAAAAATTGTCGGGGTTATAAGTGCCAATCCACAGCTTAGATTTATTTGCATAGATGTGGCCAATGGCTATTCAGAACATTTTGTTGCTTTTGTTAAGAAAACACGGACTAAATTTCACGATAAAGTGATTATTGCAGGTAACGTGGTAACTGGTGAAATGGTCGAAGAACTTTTATTGGCTGGTGCTGATATTATTAAAGTAGGAATCGGACCTGGCTCGGTCTGCACCACTCGCGTTAAAACCGGTGTCGGCTATCCTCAGCTTTCTGCCATTATTGAATGTGCCGATGCTGCTCACGGGCTTGGTGGACAGATAATCAGTGACGGCGGATGCAGCACTCCCGGCGATGTGGCGAAAGCTTTCGGGGCAGGTGCCGACTTTGTGATGCTAGGCGGCATGCTCGCAGGACACGACGAAAGTGGTGGTGAACTTATTGAAAAGCAGGGCAAAATGGTAAAACAGTTTTATGGAATGAGTTCAACAACCGCTATGGATAAACATGCCGGCGGAGTGGCCGATTATCGTGCAAGCGAAGGTAAAACCGTGGAAGTGCCATACCGCGGACAGGTCGAAAATACGTTATTGGATATATTGGGTGGCATACGAAGTACCTGCACTTATGTCGGCGCTTCGCAATTAAAAGAACTCACAAAACGCACAACTTTTATACGGGTTGCGGAACAAGAAAACAGGGTTTATACTGATAATGATCAATAGTATTTTTCTCAGTTAATAGAAAATAGTGGAATCGAAAATAGTGAATACGCCAGCTACTGAGAAGTAGTGCGGATATTTTGTGTTGTTCATTTTACATTATTCATATTTAATTATTTGATTATTTAATTGTAATTTAGCAGAAATGAATATTTCAAAGGTCTGGCTATTACATTATTCATCAGAAAATGCGCATTAGCAGGAATAAATCGATTTATTCAATTATACTAATTTATGAGCAATCTGAAACCAATCAGGGAATATGTTGCGGAAGCTCTTCAGTCTAACCGGTTGGCTGTTCTCGCTACTGAAGGTGAAGGGCAGCCACACGCCAGTCTGATAGCTATTACACCTTTTAAGGGTTTCCGGCAACTTATCTTTGCCACATATCGAAACACCCGCAAGTTCAGGAACCTGACAAAAAACGCTAAGGTTGCAGTTCTTATTGAAGGTAAAAATGAAGAAAAGCCAGGAATTCAGAATGGTTTCGTAATAACTGCTTATGGAGTAGTTGAGGAAATTAATATCTCAGCAAATGATACCGTTTTGCAGGCACATTTGTATAAATATCCTGAACTCCTGAACTTTACTAAGGAATCTGATTGTGCTCTCATGCTGGTTAAAGTTGAAAGCTATCAGGTTGTGCAGGGAATTGATAACGTTGCATGGTTATCAGTAAATGATTTGGATAGAACATGAATGAAACTGGCGCACATTACTATTCCTTATCCGGAAGACTAAAATAAGTCCATCCATTTATAAATCAAAAGAGACATTGATACTAAATTAAGCATCTGATAATTACTGATATTAAATAACGACTAATTGTTATAAATCTTTCAAAAGGAGAAAAACATGATTTATCCTTCCGAAGCCGATATCATACCATTCATTAAAAGCATCACTCAAAGTTTGCAACCTTATGCCCAGGCTAATGAGGTACAAATTTCATTCGCA
>Ga0265593_1000710_pt1 | contig 16986 bp, 18 predicted proteins | sample saktaG_8_FD_190136 | JGI IMG/M metagenome (GOLD analysis project Ga0265593, IMG submission 190136) | Saline water microbial communities from Sakinaw Lake, British Columbia, Canada - sak_2011_5_24_36m | ecosystem: Environmental > Aquatic > Non-marine Saline and Alkaline > Saline ...
TTTAAAATTAATTACTATACTGGTAACTCTCAATTTACTTGAAGTGATACTATATATATAATACATATAATATTGAATTACAGTATTATAGAATTGATAATATTAACTATGATTTATTGTAAAGTACAATTGTAAATACTTGAAAAGCTATATATGGTTTACATTTGTTAATGTAACTGTATTACAAGTAGTTAACTGTATATAATAGCTGAATATACATTTGTAAATACAAGATAACATTTGTAATTTAATGATGGTTTACATATGTAGTGATGGTATTTACTTATGTAACCTAGATTTGAGTTATAAATGTAAACTTATAATCCAGCTATAATTGCTCAGTTTCTTATCACTTCACTCCTATTTTATCCCATGAATGTTCTGCTTGCTTTTCAGCCTGTTCACTTGAAAACTATAAGGAAGATGAAATTTCTGTAGAAATGAGAAACTAAATTAACCCGATATTTCTCGGATTTTGATGGGTCATTTAGGAATGATCTTGATTTTTTTCGATTCTAAGCCGGTTAACTTTCGATTTTATAACGATAAACAATTGTATTAAAATAAGTTATAAAGGATTTTAACTAAGTTGATTGGAAACTTAACATATAGTCTCTTTAAATATAAAAGTATAAATATTGGTTTTGTACAATTTCGAGGTTGTACTTATTGGCATTTAAAATTAAGTTTAGTTTTTCTCTTCGGAATTCTATTTCAGGCAAATCTCTTCTGATTTCAAAGATCAAAAACCAGGTCATATTTTATCAGTATTCATTCCTGGGAAAATCAGGACAAGAAGAAAATCTCTTCTTGTTTATACAAAAGAAAAATTTTAGAATTACATTTTGATAATCTTTCCCGTGTATGCTAACGAAGGATCTGAAACTTTAATTAAATAAATACCCGGAGGCAAAAATCCAATATCGTTTATCTGGATGCTGCGAACAGAGCTTTCATATCGCTGGTTTGAATAAACAACTTTTCCTTCAATGCTGACTATTTCTATTTTGTATTTCCCAGGAATGGAGACCGGAAGAACGAGGGTGAATTTATCGTAAACAGGATTGGGATAAACAATAAGCGATTTTGCACCAATTTGATCACGAATTGAAAGCGTTGTATAAGCAGATTGGTAATTCGGTATTCCCCATCCCATAAGTGAATCAGGGTTGCTTGCCTGGCTTGCAGTTGATTTGATAAGCTCGATGATCTGCATATTATTCAGTTCCGGAAGTGCTTGCCACAGGCAGGCTGTAATTCCACATATTATAGGTGACGAAAATGAAGTTCCGCTGCCGCTTGTAAGTCCTCCCGGAGAATATAATGCAGCACCAGAACCTTGTCCCATTACGGTTGGTTTTAATCTTCCATCGGAAGTTGGCCCGACTGAACTAAAACTTGCCCTTGCTCCTATAGAATTTACGGCGCCTATGGTAAAAACACTGTCACCATCTGCTGGTACTCCAATGTACCACCATCCGGCACCACCTGAGTTTCCGGCACTGTTGACAACAAGGATACCTTTTTCTGCTGCTTTATCTGCACCAATAGATCCCATAGCAGTATTTCCATTCAAATCAGAATACAGATGATTTGAAGCCGCATTGTCGAAGGTGGTGTAACCAAGCGATGAATTAATAAGATCTGCTCCCACGCTGTCAGCAAATTCGGCTGCGCTTACCCAATGATATTCTTCAACAACAGATTCTGTCGCAGCAACTTCGGAACGCAATAACCAAAAATCAGCTTTTGGAGCAGTACCAACCATTTTGCCACTCACATTGGCTCCCATACATGAAAGTACGGAGGAGCCATGCGTAGCCATCGTTGCAGCATAAACATTATTGCCTGGTTGCGCAAAATCGCGGGTGCCTTTTATCTGGTTATTTGCACGCAGACTATCAAAACAAGGCATTATATCAACTGAACTAAAACCCGCATCAATCACAGCAATCAGCATACCCTGGCCACTAAATCCCAAATTATGCAGGTACTGGCCTTTTAGCTGATTTATCTGGTTATAAGCCGTGCCATAATTATATTTATCAGTCGGTCCTGCTGTACTCATTTCAACCAACTGTGAACTTATAGTCTCTGCTTTTAAAAAAGGACTGCTATTTTCCTGAGAAATGCGTTTAGCCGAACTTTTATAGATCAAAAGCTTAACTTTTGAAATACAGGGAAGAGCAGATATGTTATTAATCATAACAGTATCAGCTTCCACAACTATCGTATTGAACCAGCGGGAACGTGCTAAAATCTTTGCCCCGGTCGATGAAACATCATTAACATATTTAGCCTTGAGGGGCAAATCTGATTGATCAACAGGGATTTGATATTTTATACGGCGCTCAATTGCTTTTTGGGAAAGGTACAAAGAAGGATTGATTACGAAATCCGGGCTTACGCCTTTGTCAGTAAAACGCAGAACATACGTATTCATGCCTGTTTGTTGTCCGAACAGGATTGTAAACTGAATCAATAAAACAATGAGCAAAATTATTTTCTTCATGAAAGCCTGAATTTTAACGCAAAGATAACAATCAACGAGGTACTTTAGTTTATAACATCGAATTATCTGATGCCCCGCACATCAAGCATATATTTCAACCTTATGAATTCAAAAATAAAGAGTTTACTGAGTTTACTGATTCCAGGTATTATTGGTAATGATCGAATGTATAGGTGAAGTAATGTTAAGCTCATTTTAAAAATGTAATTTTGCAGTATTAATCAACTGGTTTGCTATGCGTATTGATATCATAACTATTTTTCCTGAAATGTTCGATGGAGCGTTTAACCATTCGATGATAAAACGTGCGCAGTCAAAAGGCCTTGCTGAAATTCACATCCATAACCTGCGGGATTATTCTGACAATAAGCATCGTAAAGTTGACGATTATCCTTTTGGTGGCGGTGCAGGAATGGTAATGATGATACAGCCGATTGCCAGCTGTATCGACAAATTAAAATCGGAAAGGAAATATGATGAGATCATTTTCATGACACCTGACGGGACACTTTTCGATCAGCCGCTTGCCAATAAATTATCGATGAGCACAAACATTGTTTTAATGTGCGGTCATTATAAAGGAATTGATGAAAGGCTTCGTGAACATTATTTCACCAGCGAGATATCCATTGGTAATTATGTACTGACAGGAGGAGAATTAGCTGCCGCCGTGGTTACAGATGCTGTTATCCGTTTATTACCAGGCGTGTTGAGTGATGAAACATCGGCATTGTCCGACTCTTTCCAGGATAATTTATTATCGCCGCCTGTTTATACCAGGCCTTCGGATTATAACAATTGGATAGTCCCTGAAGTATTGACTTCGGGGAATGAAAAGGAAATTAAAAAATGGCAGTACGAAAAGGCTGTTGAACGCACCAAATCACGCAGGCCCGATATGATTTGATTTGTAAAGCCATCTATCGCCGAATAAAATTCAAGAAAACCTATTGATCTATTTGCAATAAATTTGTAATTTTACCAACACAAACCACTAAATAACAATATTATGGGATTATTAGATTCACTAAGAAAACTTTTTGGCACATCGAAAGAAGTGACTTCTGCCAAAGCCGCAGAGTTAAAAGATGCAACAGTAGCTAAAGCTTCTGAGATAAAGGGTACAACAGCTGAAAAAGCTGCTGAGATAAAAGAAGTTACTGTCGCGAAAGCCACAGAATTGAAAGAAAAAGCTGCACAGGGTATAGAAACTGCTAAGGAATATGCCAAAGATGTTGTTGAGAAAATCGATGTAGTTGTTGATGATGTAAAAGTTGCTGCAAACGAAGCAACTGAAAAGATTGTAGAATATGGAGAAAAGCTGAAAGACAAAGCAGAAGAAGCAATTGGAAAACTGGATGATAAAGCAGCCGGGCTTGTTGATAAACTTGAAGAGAAAATCAGAACCGCTGGAAATGAAACAAAAGAAACAGCCGCTGAACCAATAGTAGAAACAGTTGATGTACCAGTAGTTGAACCAGTAATTGAAAAGGCCAGCGAAAAAGTTGAACCTGTTGCAGAAGAGGTAAAAGAGGTTGTTGAAATTAAAGCCACTGAAATTGCAGAAGTAGTAAAAGATCAGGCTGAAGAAGTTAAAAAAGGAAAAGAGGAATAAGCTTTCCTGGTTTTAAAATCGGATTTAATTATTAAAATATATCCCCGTGGTCTTTAGCCATGGGGATTTTTTTTGTGGAAAACGATTTTGGTTCTTCCATAGAAAGTATTTCAATAAAACAAGCTACTATTATCTATTTTGATTATAAAAAACTAATAAACAACTACATACAATCACATTTAGGCTACTGATTAAGGTTAGGCAATTAGAAATTTATTTCATACTTTTGCACCCTGAGATGCAATTGAGGGTTATGAACAAAGGATTGTTAAAAAAACCGGAACAAACTTGTTTTGTATCAATTTTTTAGCGTAAATTTGCACTCATTTTTGAGAAAAACGCACATCTAATACATAAACTAATGAGTAAGAAGGAGTTAATTCAGTACGTTGAAGATACTTTAGTGTTAAGGAATGAATTACCGGTATTTAAAGCTGGTGATACCATTACAGTTCACTATAAAATCAAAGAAGGTGAAAAAGAACGTATCCAGTTATTTCAGGGTGTTGTTCTGCAGCGTTCAGGCGAAGGAGCTACTGAAACATTCACAATACGTAAAGTTTCGGGAACAATTGGTGTAGAAAGAATCATACCTGTTTGTTCACCATTTATTGATAAAATTGAAATCAACAAACGTGGTGCTGTTCGCCGCGCCAGGATTTTCTACCTTCGTGACCTTAAAGGTAAAAAAGCACGTATCAAAGAAAAACGCAAATAAGCTTTTTTTTGAGTAAGATATTTAAAAACAGGTTGTTCTTCCAAGGGCAGCCTTTTTTTGTTTTTCCCTTTCAGAAGAAAATAAAACCTGAAACACGCTCTGCTCCCCTATTTAATTGAAATTGGCACAACCGGGCAAATTGAAAAGAGTTGTTTGCTTTGCAAAAAAAGACTAGTTGTAAATTGGTGATAACACCACACATTTTCAAATACTTAACTCGCATAATTATTGAGAATGCAAGCCCGATAAGGACCCTCAACAGAAATCTTTTATTCTTTATTGGCAGAAATGTATTTAATAGCAAAATTCTCTTAATTTTATAGCAGCTTTTAAAATCACTACTTGAAAGTGTTTTTACAATTTAAATATTATATATGCAGGAAGGGCTAATTCCAAATGTTTCAGTCGATTGTGTGGTTTTTGGATTTGATTTTATAAATCTGAATGTGCTGTTGATCGAAAGAAATATGACCATTGACGGAACTGAGTATGCTGACCTTAAATTCCCTGGTGATTTAATGAGCCTGGATGAAGATCTGGATGCGTCTGCAGCGCGAATTCTGAAAGAAAATACTGGGTTGGACAATATTTACCTTATCCAGTTCAAATCATTCGGATCACCCGACAGGTTAAAAAGACAGCCCCGCGACATGGAATGGCTCCGACAGATTGATCACCCTGAAGAACAAGTAGTTACAATCGCATATTATTCTCTGATAAATATCTCAGAACAGCGCCGTCCCGAATTAATTTTGAGCGATAATGCCCGTTGGTACCCGGTTCATGAAATTCATGAACTTGTGATGGACCACATGGATATTTTGAAATGCGCTCTTGAACATCTCAGAAGTGAATTATTAAATAAACCGATAGGTTTTGAGCTCTTACCTGAGAAATTTACTTTATCGCAAATGCAGAAACTTTATGAGGTAATTCTGGGCACAACCTTCGACAAACGCAATTTCCGCAAGAAGATCCTGAGCATGAAATACCTGATACCACTAAATGAAAAACAGGTTGGCGTTGCACATAAACCTGCCCGGCTATATATTTTCAGCCGAGAAGTATATACAAAGACAAAGAGAGACAATTTTGATTTTTCAGTTTAGATTTGTGACTGGTGACTAGATTAGTAATTGGTGACTGGTGACTGGTGCACTTACAACATACTCCTTACTACTTAACAATATTGCAAACACCTCTTTTAAAACCGATTAACCTTTTTCTAATAACTATTAACTCCTTTTTCACTCTAGCAGATTTCAATTATCTTCATAGTCGTGCCGCGAAAAGTGAACGAATCTCCTTTCTTTAAATCTTTCATAGCTGCTACCAAGGGAACTACAGGGGAGACTACATAAAAAGTCAGGTCATCTATTACCAGTTTACCAATTCCGGCTATAATATAGAGCGTTTGCGTATTCAGCTCAACCAAAGCTCCGGCTTCAACTTTTGTACATATAGTTCCGGGTTTAATTTGCTGTAAATAACGCAATTCTTCATCAACTGCCGAAAGTTGCTGAGCCAGCATATCACGTTTTCGCATCATCTGTGCCCGGAATGAATCATATCTATCCCTCGGTGCTCCATACTCGTTTGCACTCTGCTGAGCTTCATTCATGGCAGCAAGGGTGTTTGTTTCTGATTCTTCTTTCATCTCGATGCACCTGGCAAGCAACTTCTCTTTTAATTTGATATTCAGCGACATAGTCACATATTTGAACCTGTTCTACGATTGTTTTAACATTGTAAAGATAAATCTTTTCACATCTGTTATATTTGCAGGATACAAAACCACCTGTTTTTTTTATTGAGTTCACAGGTAACTAACATTTAATTATGCTGATATTTCACAGGCTGTTTACGGATCCGTACCTTAATATTGCTGCCGAAGAATATTTTGTAAAGCATGCATCTGAAGATATGTGCATGATCTGGATTAATGAACAATCCGTAATCATTGGCAAACATCAAAATGCTTTTGCAGAAATAAACTACCCATATATTCGTGCTAACCAGATACCGGTTATCAGGCGTATCAGTGGTGGCGGGGCCGTTTATCATGATTCAGGAAATGTGAATTTCACTTTTATTCAAAAGACAGAAAAAACCAATCAGGTTGATTTTAAGCGGTTTACGTCAATAATTGCAAATTTTATGCAAAGCCTTGGTATTGAAGTAAATATCAATGAACGAAACAGCCTGTTCGCAGGAAGTCTGAAATTTTCAGGACATGCCGAACATGTTTTTCATGATACGGTGCTACATCATGGAACCATCCTTTTTAATACTGACCTGGAAAAGCTACAAAATTGTTTAACACCTGAAAAAGAATATACAGGAAAAGCTTTGGCATCCGTACGAAGTGGTGTTGGCAACATAGCCCCGCTCCTATCCGAAAACATTGATACCAATCAATTTGCTGAAAAATTGGCTGGCTGGCTTGTTGATTTTTATCCCGAAAGCAACAGATACAATATGCAGCCTGAAGAAGCTGACGCCATTAATCAGTTATCAGAAACTAAATATAAAACATGGCAATGGAATTTTGGATATTCGCCATCGTATACATTCACGGTTAATGTTCCAGTACATTCAGGAATTTTGCCTCTTTCGATAAAAACTGAAAACGGTAAATTTGTCAATATTGAATTCCAGGAAGAAATACAAGATAATGAACTGAGTAGTGTATTGAAAAGCATGACAGGACTATTGCATAAGGAAGAAGATATTGATAAATTTGTTGAAAATAACCGCAACGGCCTTGAACTTGCAGGAGTTAATATTGTTAATTTCTATGAGAGATTTTTTAAATAATCCATTATAATTTCAACATTAAGAATACAGAAAGCACTTAAAAATTCAGTTATGCAACCACAGGAAATTTTTGACCGTCTTTGGGCTGATTATATTGCGCAGAATCCTGAAGCAAAAAAAGTTTACGACAGTTTTACCGCCGAGGGCGAAAAAGTCGAGAACGATCATATCGCATTTCGCACATTCTTCGACACAAGGATAAATGTTGATGTACTTGCCAGGCCATTTCTTGAAGCTGGATACGTTCAAAAAGGTTATTATGTTTTTGAAGATAAACACCTTACTGCCAAGCATTACGAGCACAAAACGCTGCCGAATGCACCTAGAGTTTTTATCAGCGAACTGATGACAGAACATTTTAGTACTAAACTGCAATCTATTGTAAAACAGTGTGCTGCACAGGTGCCTGATGAACTTGTATTTGGCAACGAACTTGTATTTTCCGGTAATGTTTGGGGCCCGCCATCGTATGAAACATACGAAATGCTACGTGAAGAATCGGAATATGCCGCTTGGCTTTACGTTTATGGATTTGTCACCAATCACTTTACTGTAAGCATTAACTCGCTTAAGAAATACAATACCATTCAGAAAGTCAACCAGTTTGTAAAAGAACGAGGATTTCTGCTCAATAGTTCAGGTGGGGAAATAAAGGGAACTCCCGACGAATTACTGGAACAGTCGAGTACCAAAGCCGGATTTCTTCCCATTGATTTCGTTGAAGGCACTTTTGAGGTTCCATCTTGCTATTACGAGTTTGCGATCAGGTACCCGGATAGCGATGGTAATTTATATTCAGGTTTTATTGCCAAATCAGCTGATAAAATCTTTGAAAGCACTGATTTTTATAAGAAATAATAATTCATTGAGTCAATTATTCAAAGGCAGAGAAATCTCAAAAGGACGATCTGCCTTTTTTATTTTCATGCAACGCAATGAAGAACAGATGATTATTCCTTCAAACTGAACTAAAACATTGAAATTTTCAAAGTTGCTTCCATCACCGTTATTAGTCTCCTGAAAAATGCCAACAATTTAGTACTTTTGCAACAAATTAGATTTACGAATGAAATACGTCTTTAAATTACTTATCATACTCATTGTAAGCAGTTTAAGTTTTACAAAAATTCATGCTCAGAAGTATAATTCCTTTGCTGGCATACGGATTGGATATGCATTACCCATGGGACAATTTGCTTCTCATCAATTTGCCACGGGCGGATATGCCTTGTTGGGAAAAAGTATTAAAGGTGAAGCAGCATGGTTTATTTCCCCTAAACTGGGATTTGGGATAGATGTTTCTTCTGAATCTTTTGGATTTGCATCAGGATACTACCGCGACGATTACCTCGAAAGTGAACCCTCCTACCTGAAAATGGATTTGTTATCCGGTCCATACAAAGTACAAACATATATGGGAGGTGTCTATTATAAAGTGAACCTGACGAAAAAGTTTTATTCAACTTTTAAACTAATGGCAGGCATGTACACTGCCAGAACCCCGGATCAGTTTTATGGAGTTGATAATTATGGCGGGATAAAGACAACTTTCTGGAAAACAGGTTCTCTCGATCGCACTTTCGGATTTCTAACCGGCGCTTCATTTGAATACAATATTTTCGATCACGTAAGTGTATTGATTCAGGCGGATTTCTCTTATGCTCAACCTGTATTTGTTTACATAAAAGGTCAGGATACGTACACGAAAAATATTAACATGCCTATTTTTCAATTACTTCCGGGAATCAACATTCAATTTTAATAAGAAAACACTTACTATATGAAAAATATTAAGAAACACTATCATATTAAAGCTACGGCTGAAGATATATATACCGCTTTGACCAACCCGCTTACCATCGAAATATGGAGCGGTGCCACAGCTGTAATGGAACCGGTTGCAGGAACCGAGTTTTCTTTATGGGATGGTGAAATCTCGGGAATAAACCTTGAAATTGAACCGGGAAAGAAGATAGTGCAGGAATGGTATTTTGAAGATGAAGAAGGCGTACCATCTGAGCATAAATCATTAGTTACCATCAAGTTGCATGATGAAGGAAACTCAACGGATGTGGAATTACTGCACATCAATATTCCGGATGAAGCATTTGACAATATTGTAGATGGCTGGGACCGCTATTATTTTAAACCTTTGAAAGAACTTGTAGAAGAATAAGATGGATAAAACAATAATTCCCCATAATAAACTTAGTGAACTTAAAGCATCATTAAAAGGTGAAGTATATGCTGATGAATATACACGCCTGATATATGCTACCGATGCTTCTGCATATCGCCAGATGCCTCAGTTGGTTGTTCGTCCGGCTGATATCGACGATCTGAAGAAACTGATTTCCTTTGCCCGCAGCCTGAAAACATCACTGATTCCGCGCGCTGCAGGAACGTCTCTTGCCGGCCAGGTGGTAGGTGGAGGAATAGTTGCCGATATTTCAAAACATTTTAACCAGGTGCTCGAAATCAATAAAGAAGAGCATTGGGTTCGCGTTCAACCGGGAGTTGTGCTGGATGAACTGAATAAAATCCTTGAGCATACGGGATTGTTTTTTGGTCCTGAAACTTCAACCTCCAACCGTTGTATGATGGGAGGAATGGTTGGAAATAATTCATGTGGCTCACATTCATTGATTTACGGCAGCACACGTGATCATACACTTGAAGTAAATGCTTTGTTAAGCGATGGCTCGGAAGTAGTTTTCGGGAAGCTAACCAAATCTCAGTTCGAACAGAAATGCGCTTTGGAATCTCTTGAAGGACAGATTTACAGAAACATTCGGAGCGTCCTTGGAAATAAAGAAAACCAGGATGAAATCAGGGCGCAGTTTCCGGATAAGTCTGTTCACCGCAGAAATACAGGCTATGCTATCGATTTATTGCTTGAAAGTGAGCCATTTACAGAATCGGATGAAGAGTTCAATTTCTGTAAGTTAATTGCAGGTTCCGAAGGCACTTTGTGTTTCATCACAGAAATAAAACTGAACATTGATCCGCTTCCCCCGAAAGAGAAAGCGCTTATTTGTGTTCACAGCAATTCACTTGATGAGACATTTAAAGCAAACATTATCGCATTGAAGCACAGTCCGGTGGCTATCGAACTGATGGACAATGTTATACTTGAGCAAACCAAAGCTAATATTTCACAACGCAAAAATCGCTTTTTTATACAAGGAGATCCGGCAGCTATGTTGCTAATCGAACTGGCTGAAGAAACAAAAGAAGAAATTGAAGTTAAAGCAGTTGCTGTTATAAAAGACCTTAAAGCAGCTGGATATGGATATCATTTCCCGCTTGTTTATAACCAGGACGTAAACAAAGTATGGGCATTACGCAAAGCAGGATTAGGTGTTTTATCAAACCTGCCCGGTGATGCAAAACCGGTTGCTGTAATTGAAGATACTGCTGTAAATCCATTGGTTTTACCTGATTACATGAATGATTTCAGGCAAATGCTTAAAGGATTAAATCTGGAATGTGTATATTATGCACATATAGCAACTGGTGAACTTCACCTTCGTCCGGTTCTGAATTTAAAAGACCCGAAAGATGTTGAATTATTTCATACCGTAGCACTTGAAACCGCCAAACTGGTAAAGAAATACCGGGGGTCGCTGAGTGGCGAACATGGTGACGGCCGGCTCAGGGGCGAATTTATCCCTATGATGATAGGTGATAAAAACTATGCGCTACTCGAAAGCATTAAAGAAACCTGGGATCCGGAAAGCATTTTCAATCCGGGGAAAATTACCCGCACGCCAAAAATGAACAGCAGCCTGCGTTATGAGTCCGGCAAAGCTGTAACTGAACCTGATACCATTTTCGATTTTTCGAAATCGCAAGGAATACTTCGTGCTGCCGAACAGTGCAACGGATCAGCTGATTGCCGGAAAAGTGCAGTAATTGGCGGAACTATGTGCCCAAGTTACATGGCTACGAAAGATGAAAACTCTACAACACGTGCCAGGGCTAATGTTTTACGTGATTTTCTCACAAATTCAGAGAAGAAAAACCGGTTCGATCACAAAGAAATTTACCAGGTTATGGATCTTTGTTTATCGTGCAAAGGCTGTAAAAGCGAGTGCCCTAGTAATGTGGATATGGCAAAATACAAAGCTGAGTTTCTTCAGCATTGGCATGATGCAAATGGTGTTCCTCTTCGTACGCGGCTTATTGCCAACATTTCGCAACTGAACAAGCTCGGAATGATTGTTCCATCAATATTTAACTTCTTTGTTTCCAATGAATTCACTTCAGGTGTGATGAAAAAATCATTGGGATTTGCGCCAAAACGTACCATTCCTACCCTTTATAAAATAACGCTGCGTAACTGGGTGAAAAAGCTTTTGCCGTCGCAGAACATTGAAATCAAGGGCAAAGTGTTTTTATTTGCTGATGAATTCACGGATGTTAATGATGTTGAAATTGGTATCAAAGCAGTAAAACTTCTCAACAAACTGGGTTACAAGGTTGAAATACCAGATCATGTTGAAAGCGGAAGAGCTTATTTATCGAAAGGATTTGTCAGGAAAGCACAGGAGTTGGCTAAGTTAAATATCACAAAACTTCATTCAGTAATTACAGAACAAACTCCTTTAATTGGAATAGAACCATCGGCAATATTGAGTTTCCGTGACGAATATCCTGATCTGGCAGGAAACGAACTTAAACCTAAAGCTTTAGAGTTAGCGAAGAACTGCCTTATGTTTGATGAATTTATTATGCTGGAAGTTCAGAAAGGGAATATTCTGCCTTCGAAATTTACAGATAGTAAGCAGCATGTGCGTTTGCACGGTCATTGTCATCAGAAAGCACTTGCTTCCACCGGTCCGACTAAGGAGATGATTTCATTGCCGGCAAATTACAGCATTGATGAAATAAAATCAGGCTGTTGCGGCATGGCTGGTTCATTTGGCTATGAAGCCGAGCACTATGAAGTCTCCATGAAAGTGGGCGAACTGGTTTTGCTGCCTGAAGTGCGTAAAACACCCGAGCACACGATTATCTCAGCTCCGGGTACCAGTTGCAGGCACCAGATAAAGGATGGAACAGGGCGTACCGCAAAACATCCTATTGAAGTATTGTATGATGCACTTCTTCCTTAATCGCTATTGGTTATGATTAATGAACATAGTCCTTCAAAAATTTTCAGGTTTTGCCCGAAATGTGGAAGTACGGGTTTTACTCCAGATACTGAGAAATCATTGAAGTGCGAAAGTTGCGGTTTCAGATATTTCATCAATATGTCAGCTTCCGTTGCCGCCATAATCCGGAATGAAACGAACGAAGTACTATTTACGATCCGTAAACATAACCCGGCTGCCGGAATGCTCGATCTGCCGGGGGGATTTGTCGACCTTGGCGAAACCGCTGAAGAAGCAATTGCCCGGGAGATTCGTGAGGAATTAAACCTAATCATAAGTAAAATTGAGTTTTTGGCTACATTTACCAACAAATACATTTATGGCGGTATTGAATATCAAACACTTGACCTGGTTTTTAATTGTACTGTTGATTCATTTCTAGAATTAAAAGTGGCCGATGATGTTTCTGGTTTTGTTTTCAGGAATCCCGCTACAGTTTGTTTTGATGAAATTGGACTGGATTCAATAAAAACGATTGTAAGCCAGATTTCGTGATGTAGATAAATTTTCCTCAAAACACTTATTCATTCTATTTCTAAATTATTAAATTTCATTATTTTAGATCATTTTGATCAAATATTTCGTATTTTTGCGAAATACTAAATGATTTATGAAAATAGCTTATACTGAGGACCAGGTTAAACTGGCCCGGTTTGCAAAAGCAATGGGGAATCCTGCGCGTGTAAAAATACTGGAAATCCTTTCGGACCGCGGTTGTTGTTACAGTGGAAATATTGCAGATGAATTTCCCATTGCTCTCTCTACCCTATCGCAACACCTGAAAGAACTGAAATCAGCCGGATTAATCCAGGGTGAAATAAATCCGCCATTTATAAAATATTGTATAAATAAAGAGAACTGGGCCCTGGCAAAACAACTTATTGATACATTTTTAGCAGATAAAAATAAAACCACTGATTGTGATGTCTGACAACAGCCTTTCGTTCAGTTTTACCCGCAACAGCAAGTATTTGCTTTTGTTATTAATTCCTGCCTGGTTTCTGTTATACCACAACCTGCAAGGGTTAACAGATAAACTTGTATTTGATATCTTTATAATGCCCCGAGGTAAACATCTCACCGAAGCCATTCGTTTTTTTATTTTTGAAGTCCCGAAAGTATTAATGCTGTTGACACTCATTATATTTTTTGTCGGAATAATCCGCACCTATTTTTCTCCTGAACGCACCCGCAAAGCGCTGGAAGGAAAATCACTTTTCACTGGAAATGTAATGGCAGCCTCGCTTGGAATAGTAACGCCATTCTGCTCCTGCTCGGCTATTCCTTTATTCCTGGGTTTTATAGAATCCGGAATTCCGTTGGGTGTAACTTTTTCGTTCCTGATTGCCGCGCCAATGATTAACGAAGTTGCGATTGTGTTATTGTTCGGATTATTTGGATGGAAGACAGCACTTATTTACGTAGTTACAGGTTTGATCATCGCTATTACTGCCGGATGGGTAATAGGCAGGCTACACCTCGAAAAATGGGTTGAACCGTGGGTTTATCAATTAAAAGCCGGCGAACATCCGGAAGATAAAAGACTGACATTTCACAAACGTATTAAAATGGGTTTTGAAGCCGTAAAGGAAATAGTAGGAAAAGTCTGGATTTATGTCATAATAGGCATCGCCGTAGGCGCAGGTGTTCATGGCTATGTTCCTCAGGATTTCATGGCTTCATTTATGGGGAAATCTGCCTGGTATTCAGTGCCTCTGTCAGTATTGATAGGCATTCCGTTATATTCAAATGCAGCGGGAATTATACCTATTGTTTCAGCTTTAATTGAAAAAGGAGCAGCACTTGGCACATCACTGGCGTTTATGATGTCAGTAATCGGGCTTTCCTTACCCGAAATGATCATTCTCCGTAAAGTGCTTAAACTGCCACTTATCTTTACCTTTATTGGTGTGGTCGGAACAGGAATTATAATCGTTGGATTTCTGTTTAATTACATTTTTTAATTTGAAAATGTGAAAATTTGAAAATGTGGGAATGTGGGAATAATTTAACCAAATTAATAACTCAAAAACAAAATGGAAATCAAAATCTTAGGAACCGGTTGTTCCAATTGCAAAAACCTTGAAAAAGCCACCCGTGAAGCTGTTGCTGAACTTAACCTCGATGCAAATGTGGTGAAAGAGGAAGACATTGTAAAAATTATGGGTTATGGCGTAATGCGCACACCTGCCCTGGTTGTTGATGAAAAAGTACTGCTTTATGGGCGTGTACCTTCAGTTAAAGAAATTAAGGAACTGCTTACGAAATAAAAACCTTTAAAAATGTCAATTATGAAAAAGAGTCTGGTTTTAATTATGTTCTCTCTGCTGGTATCAGGTGCCGTTTTCGCACAAAAGCCAACCAAGCTAAAAATCATTTATTTCCATTCGGAACGACGTTGTCCGACCTGTATTTCCATTGAGGATAACACAAAGAAAACGCTGAACACTTACTTTGCGAATCAATTGAAAGATGGCACCATTACCTTACAGGTTCTGAATGTTGAAGAAGAGAAAAATTTTAAAATGGTAGAGAAATATAAGGCCGAAGGCTCATCTTTATTCCTCACAAAAGTGAGCGGAGCAAAAGAGACCAATACTGATTTCACCAATTTTGCCTTTAGCTACTCCAGAAATCAGGCCGATAAGTTTATTGCCGGATTGAAGGCGGAGATTGAGAAGAATTTGAAATAGAATAGAATTTGAAAATGAGTTAATTTGAAAATTGAAAATCCAATACTTTTGATGCTATGAGAGACGACAAAGAAAATGTCATAGTAAACAAATCACTCCAATTTGCAGTTGAAATTATCAGATTCTCTGAAAAACTAGAGGAGCAAAAAAAGTATGTAATTGCCCGGCAAGTATTAAAATCAGGAACATCAATTGGTGCTAATGTGAGGGAAGCTCAAAACGCAGAAAGTAAAGCTGATTTTATTCATAAACTCAAAATCGCTGCTAAAGAAGCAGACGAAACAGATTATTGGTTGCTTTTATGCAAACTTTCTGAATCTTATCCATATGATGAAATTTTACATCATAGCCTGGTAGAATTAATAAAAATTTTATCGAAAATCATAAGTACTTCAAAACAATAACAGGAAAATATTTTAACATTTAAAATGTAGCCAATTTTAATTTAGTATTTTAAAATCTCAATTTCCCACATTTTTAATTCTCAAATTTTCAAATTCCCACATTTTCAAATTACAATATGGAATTCCTGCAGACCCTCATCGATCAAAGCACTTTCCCGCTCCTAACAGCATTCCTGTTAGGTTTGATGACTGCTATAAGCCCTTGCCCCTTGGCTACTAATATTACTGCACTGGCATATATCAGCAAGGATGTTGAGAACAAACGAACTGTTTTCCTGAACGGACTTTATTATACTTTGGGACGTGCTCTGACATACACGATCCTCGGTTCAATTATTTTCTTCGGAGCAAGTAAGTTTCATGTAAGCCGCGCCGTACAAGCAAACGGCGAACGCTGGATAGGACCATTGTTGATTGTAATCGGGATATTTATGCTGGGAGTAATCAAACTGCCGGGTTCATCAGGTACCATTTTACAGCGTTTTGCCGACAAGATAAAACTTGGCAGTGGCTGGGGAGCTCTTTTGCTGGGAATGATCTTTGCTTTGGCTTTCTGTCCTTACAGCGGAGTATTATATTTTGGGATGCTTATGCCGATGGTTCTTTCCCAATCATCAGGCTTATTATTATTGCCCGATTTTGCTATTGCTACCGGATTACCGGTAATACTGCTGTCCTATTTACTTGCATTCAGCATTGGTGGAATTGGCAAGTTTTATAACAAGATTAAAACTTTCGAAGTCTGGTTCAGGCGTGCTGTGGCGGTATTGTTTATCCTCACCGGATTTTATTTCGTTTGGATTTATTTTGCATAACATAAGTCAGATTATTACGCTCAAGTTTAAACCCAAAACACCTGCGAATCAGAACAAATTAAGCATTCTGATACCAGCGCAAAAACAATATTTGGACTTTTATGAAATCAGGAAAATTCAGTAACCGACTGGAAGCTGATAAATTAATATGTCTATAATTCAGCAAAAACCTTAATTTTAGATCCTGAAATCACGATTTTAGATTTTCTTGCCTGAAAATTATTTCCTTTTCATAATAGCCAGTTTGTACTAAACG
>Ga0265593_1000712_pt1 | contig 16944 bp, 18 predicted proteins | sample saktaG_8_FD_190136 | JGI IMG/M metagenome (GOLD analysis project Ga0265593, IMG submission 190136) | Saline water microbial communities from Sakinaw Lake, British Columbia, Canada - sak_2011_5_24_36m | ecosystem: Environmental > Aquatic > Non-marine Saline and Alkaline > Saline ...
GCGCTTGAAGCAATACCTGCTTGCCTTCAGGGTCACTCACTTTTGCACTGCTCATCCAGTTATAGACTCCCGGGAATCCCATAACGATTTCATTAGCACCTTTTTTCTTGTATACCATAAGGGTACAAGGGGCAAAAGCTGCGGCTTCCGGACGCATTTTAGCAACGGTATAAATCACTTTCAATTTACAAATCGAATACGTATCGTAAAAATCAAAAGGGCTCACTTGTCCCTTATCACTCAGCATAAACTGATAATCGGTAAAGTTTGACATAACAAATCCCGCAGGTTTCAGCCCGTCTTCAATGATCATTTCAACATCTTCTTTATCTTTTTTCCAGCTTTCGCTCCCAGATGAACGGACAAATTTAGTCAGTAATACTCCCTCTTTTGGAAGAGATGTTTCACTAAACGTGTGCTTTGCATTAGGAAGTGCTTTTTTGAATGTCGCTAATACCTCTTTTTCAATCAATGCAAATTCAGCTGCTTTAAACCCTGCAATCTTTTCCTGCGCTTTTGAAGTCAAGACAGATACATGAATCTCATTTTCACCTTTGCGCTGATAGATACCTACCCCCATCGGGACAAATATTCCAGCATCCGGATGAGATTTGACCAATGATGCCGCGTGTTTAGTATGAAATACCGTCAGTAAATTAAACGCCGTAAAATCACTTTGCTCAAATTGCTTCATAAACGGACCGTTCATCTCAGAATTTGCAGAGATGTAAAATCCATTCGCTTCGAGCGCTTTTTCGATCATCGTTGCATTGACTTTGCCATCCGCATTGGGAACACTGAACATGTGTAAATCACCTGCTGCGTGCAATGTGACCATTCCTAACATCATCCATACGAAGAACACTATTTTTTTCATCTTAACTCCTTTTTTTTATGGTTTTATGTAAATCCAGCCGGATTTGACACGCTCTAACATCTCCACGATCCCTGCAGTCACGATTTCACTTCCCTCGATGAGCTGTGAGGGTTTAATCTTTTTTGTCTCCATGGTATTACCACATGCGACAAATTTTACATCGTACTGCATCAATGCGTTTACCCGTACTGCAATCTCTTTTTCACTTTTTAACAAAGCTCGTATTCCATGATAGTAAGCGACGATTTCGATTTCCACCTTTTCAGGACCATAAAATTTGAGGACATTGTTTGCAGAACTGAGAACGTGATTAATCGATTCATTATCTCCCTCCGTGATACAAAAAACGACCTGACGCGGATTGTCGATCGAGGGTATGGGTTGGGCAAACTGCGTTTCAGCGTGAACAGCAAGGCAAAACAAGGCTGCCATAAAAAGTTTTTTTATCATTCCCACTCCAACATACGATAGGATGCCTCAACATTGCCTCGATGCAAAGTTTTGTACATACGATAGGATTCATATTTTGGCATTGTCACTTTTGCAACCGTGTCATCGATACTGATCCCTGCAACAATCGCTGCACGAACTTGTGAGCGCATATCTGTGAGGTAATTATAGGTCATCTCTGCTGCTTTTTTATCGGTACGGAATCCATGCCCGCCGATAATCGTCGTTGGTTTCAATTTTTTCAGCTCATCAAGTGCATCAATCCATCCGTTAATATCCCCTCCTGCAAGAGAAGGAATACGATCATTAAAAACTAAATCCCCTGCAAAAAGAGTTTTGGATTTGGGTAGAAAAACGACCATGTCTTTATCGCTGTGAGCTTTTTTCTTCATGATATGAAGCTGCAGTTCTTGATCACCGATTTTCAGAGTCTTATCAGAGTTTATCATTTCAGTAGGACGAGTCGGAACCGTCATGGCATACGCTTCTGGAGAGATATGGGTTTGGATTCGGGAAGGAGAATCAATGCTGGCATTATGAATAAAATCATCCGAACCCAAAACCTTAACTCCCATTTGAGCGAAAAAGCCGTTACCCAGCCAATGATCATCATGGACATGAGTGTTTATAACAAGCTCTACGGGTAAAGCTTTTATTTTTTGCATCGCCTGATATGCCGAGTGGGCATACGCGTACGAAGAACCGCTGTCGATAACGACATAGCTCTTTTTTGTATCGATATAACACGTGTTGACCATGTTGCCGTTGTTCGTCGTATTCATCACTTCTGGTTCACCGAAAAAGCAAGTCACCTCAGGAGTGACGCGCTTGGGTGTGAGTGCGAAATCGTACGCACTCAACATCGTGACAGAGAACAGTAATGGCAACATCCAACGCATGTCTTATCCTTTAGAAGAGGTAGTTGATTTCAAAACGGTATTCGTTGTAGGAATTATAATCTACAGTTGTACCTATTGCTGGATCGGCATTAATCGTTGCAAAACGTAATTTAAACTCTGTATTCGGAAGTGATTTAAACGTTTGCCATGCATCAACATGGAAAATAGTACGATCCGTAAATCCAGTTGTAGCTGCTTTTGCATCATCAAAGTTCATATTTTCGTAATCTGCTGCTACTAGTAATCCAGGGACTAGACCTGCTTTACCAAAATCATACACTGCTTTTACTGCCCAGTTTTTAGTATTGGCAATCCAATCAACTTGTGCCATCGAACGAGTATATCCACCCGTCGGGAATCCACGCCATGGTGCAATGATATCTGCATCATCAGAAATTTTAGAGTATCCTGCTGAAAGCTCCAACGGACCACTTGCTGCTACCAAGCGAGCCATTATGATACTTCCGTCTACATTGTCACCAGCTGTATATCCTTTTGAAGCAGCATTCGCTGCAGTTACTGTACCAGCTAATGCTGCTCCACCGATTTTTCCGGCCCCATCATCCATTTGACGAAGATACCGAATACCTGGTGTTAATGTCCATGCGTCATTGAGTTTGATTTGATAATTAGCTTCGGCAATAACAGTATTGAAAAAACCATCTAACCCGATATATTCAGCATCAAGTTTAAGATTTGGAATTGATTTATTAGTAGCGGTTAGTAATAGCATTTCAGGATTAACGTCTTCTTTAGCTATATTAATTTTTGCAACAGTCAATCCTTTATGTACTCCTGAATCATCATTTTCATTGTATTTTTCATAAGCAATTACACTATGGAATGTTTGATGATCACGCAATTTTTGAGACATAATATATCCAGCACGTAATGATGTGTCTTTAATGTCTTTGTTTTCGATCACTGCTGCTTCAAAAGTATTGGGAACCATTTTCGTATCATTGGATGCTAACATGATACTGTCGATCATTTGACGACCTACTTTTACATCCGTTTTACCATTTTTATATTCGCCATACGCTTCTGCAAAAACACCTATACCACCTTCACTGCCATCGGCTCGTGTGTGATACGTGTCTTTACCGGCTTTACCGAAGTTAGTTGTGCTACCCGTAAGCGTATTATCATTACGAACGTTTGTTGTTCCATAAAAACCAACCGTTGCACCAAAACCATGATAAAAACCAGTTTTTGCCACCAAACTACCGCCCAAGCCCCACATGTCATTATCTTGAACAGCACTATTTGAGTTATCCCAATCCCACAAAAAAGCATTCGAACGAAGGCGTCCGTATACGTCACCTTGAGTAAACATTTCAGCAAATGAATTTACATCACCCGGTGCCTTAATGTACTCGACTTGATAATTCCCTTTGATATTACGGTCTTCCGTTTTAAGCGCATGCGCTGATGTTGCGAACAAACATGCAGCTGCTGCTGCGATACTAAGATTTACTAATTTCATTCTAACTCCTTAAGATAAATTAAAAACTGTTTTAGCAGCTTTTTGAGCCCTTACGAGGGCAGCCACAATCGTAATCCAAAATGTTCACATTACTGTTACCGCTAATGTCCACATTTTTTTGTCGACGTATGTAGTTGGCAGCGATATCATAAACCGGTCGAGTCAATTGATCATTTAGGTTGGTTCCTGCATTTTGCAAGTTTCCGCCCCATGATGACACTTTATAGACCTTACGGTCATCCAATGGTTTCCCTTTTACCATGATATTCGTGATACGTTTCCCGCTTGGAGCACCGATCTTAATATCATACGTCACACCGCCAAGACGGCTCATGTCGCCACCTTGCTGGTAGAGAGGATTTGCATTGAAGACATTGTCAGCAATGTCTTCAAGAACATTTCGTATCTGCAATCCACCCATTTCGAACGTATAAACATTTGGATAGGTAATCGCCGTCATACCATAGACATCATCCATGGTGATGGCTTCTCCGCCAAGAACCGTCGTACCCCAACGGTATCCCGGAGTAAACGAAATATCCGAACCCATCGCATCCATAATCGAGTCATTGATCAACTCATCGAACGGCGAATGGAAAGTGTCACGTTTGTACAAGATGTTTTTTGTCACACCCAGTACTTCACTAAACTCTTTTTCATGCGGAGCATAAAGAGAATTGACAAGTTCAACCCCTTCTGGATCAGCAGGGATGAGATTGGCAGCTACTGGGATGAGTTTGTACTCGTATCCTTTTACTTTATGGTTTTTGATATCAATATCTAAGCGTCCGACATATTTGCCATGGCTTCCTGCGATAATGATGACCGTACCGTTGATGACCGTCGGTTGCGGTGATGGATCATGTGTGTGACCGCTAAGGATGAAATCGATCCCCTTGACTTGACGTGCAACTTCTTGGTCAACGCTGAAACCATCGTGCGATAAAAGAACCACACAATCGACTTTTTCTTCTTTACGCAATTTATCCACATACTTTTGCAACGTATCAAGACGCAATCCGAAACTCCACCCTTGGGTAAACTCTTTTGGATTTGCGGTAGAAGTAAATGGGAACGATTGACCGATAATCCCGATCTTCGCACCGCCACGTTCCATAATCGTATACGGTTCAAAAATCAACTCTTCAAAATCATCGGCAAATGAATCATCTCCGACAATATTTTGAGAAATAAATTTCCCTTTTAGCATTTCGATCAGCTCTTTGACCCGTTTTTTACCATAGGTAAACTCCCAGTGACCGACCATAACGTCTACACCCAAATAGTTTTGTGCTTGGACGATCGCTTCACCTTTAGTTTTTAGTGCAACGCCGGTCCCCTGCCATGTATCTCCTGAATCCAGAAGCAATACATTGTCCGCACCGCGCTCTTTTTTGACGTGGTTAATGAGGGTTTTCATGTGAGCAATCCCCCCCATTTTGCCGAATTTATGAGCCAAAGCATCAAAATTCATAAACGTGTCGAAATAGGCATCAAGAGTCTTACCCTTCATACCGTAGTGTTTCAAAAACGACTCACCGCACAAAAACCCTGGAGTTCCTGTGAGATTTGGAGCCGAAATCAACGTCGAAGGCTCACGCCAGTAGAGAGGCTTGATGTGAGCGTGCATGTCACAGATATGTAACAGCGTCACATTTCCTCGTGCATTAAATCCGTAAATGTCTTGCAAGCCTACTTGATCAAGGCGTTTTGGTGTCGCCGATGCAAGGGTCGGTAATCCAATCCCTAAAGCAGCCGCAATGTGAAAAAAGTCTCTTCGTGATACATCCATCTGATTTTCCTTAGCGCTTTAATCCAGGAATCTGAATCGCGTTTCCTTTGGTTTTGTTGGTGACATACACTTCCAACGCAACGATCTCTTTAGAACCCAATGGGATTTCAGCCAAGAGAGCGTTTTTCATACACTGCTGCATACGCTTATCCAATGTTACCATCGCACTTTGCGTCATACGATATGCCGGCCATGTTCCCGCAGCTGCTGTCTCTTTCGCTCCCAAATCAGGAAGGGGCTGCATACGAAGACGCTGACCGACAACATCCGCACTATGACAGCTGTTGCATGAAAGCCCACGTCCGCCGCGACGCTCTTCGAATACTGTTTGACCCAATGCGTGCATCTCTTGCATTTGCTTGTTTGCTTTTACGTCAATGTTGGTTTTTTGACCGTTTGCCAACGATTTGAGATGTCCGCTCATTTTTACAATCTCACCGCTTTCAAGTTTTGGAACCGTTTGATTGCAATCTGCCATTGCCATTTGAAGTGATTGCGCCAACGTGACTACTTTGCCCGCAGGTTTAAGTACACGTGGAAAACCTGCAATAAATTTTGGCAAATCTTTTGTTTTGACCCCAACCATCTTGGAGTAAGCATCCACCCCAATCATACGATTAAACATCTCTTCGCCATCCGCCAAATCCATAGCAGCTGGGTTATTTTCAACCATTTCAGCGTACATTGCCTTATCAGCATCACTCATACTCAGTTTTTCATCCGCACTTAACATGCCGCAAAGAGCCACGGAAAGTAATGCAGCACAAATAGAAAGATTACGCATGACTTATCCTTTTGGAGTAATGGCTACAGTACTCTCTACGCTTTGACCTTTATTGTCTTTTGCTAGAACTTTCAGCGTTCCTGCTGACGGCACTTTGAAACTAACAGTTAAAACAGGATTCACCGAAAGGGATTCCCACGTTACCATTTTGGTCAACATTTTATCGTTGAATGAAAAACTCACTTCATTGATATAGTGTGCCGGAATAATGGCTCCGGTATCTTTGTCTTTACGCATTCCCGATTCCATAGGGTGCATTGCCATAAAATCAATTTTAACGATCTCGCCTGCTTTGTAATCTTTTGGTTTGATCTTGATTAGTGTTTTCATCTCTGCCATAATAAATCCTTCTTGTTATTTTCATTTAATTGAGAACCGTCATCCCCGCGAAGGCGGGGACCCAGCTAGATTCCCGCCTTCGCGGGAATGACATTGATCTAAATCAACCACATCCACCAATTGTTACCTTAACATTTTGCTTACCGCTTAGGAAGGTGCCATCGCTCATCTCCGCAATCGCCAAAACATCCTGTGTTCCGCCTAATTTAATACGTGTTCCAAAAGATGCTTCTCCATTAGCAGGAGTCAAATAGACGTTTGCGCATCGAACATTATTGTTCTTTGTTGCAAATACATGGATCGCTTTAACGCAATCTTTGTCCGTCATTGGACTTGTAACAGTTACTTTGATAGGAACAACTGCACCGTTTTCCGCAATTTCTGGAGCAGATAAAGAGACTTTTGATGAAGGAGTTACCGCTTTTCCACCAGTAATAGCAGAAATTGCTGTTTCAATGCTCATCTCATTAGGACCTGTAACCTTTTTGGCTTCATCCGCTGCACTTGCGATACTAGGAAGGAGTGTTGCACATGCTGCTACTGCTCCAAAACTTTTTAAAAATGATCTACGTTCCATCTTTTCTCCTTGGTTTTATTTTTTAGACATGACATACGATGCCAAGTCACATACTTCACGCTCATTAAAGAGTCCGTTTGCCAGATTGACCGTCATATGCGTTTTTGCATTATCCATACGGGGATCAGCAATTTTTTGGTATACAAATTGACCATTTCGTGCTCCACTCTCGACAAAAAGAGATTTATAATTGCTCAAATCAGGTCCAATATTACCATACCCTTTTGCCCCTTCGATATTGTGACATGCAACACAATTACCGTACTGCTTCTCTTTTCCATTAGGTAAAATTTTTAGCAACCCCTCTGGAGCAGGTTCTTTTGTCTCTTTTCCATTGAGGTTATGGAAAATATATTTTCCGCGTGCAATCGCTGCAAGGTCATCCGTAATACACCCTTGCGGCATTTCATACAATTTAGGTGCAGGAAGTGCATCTTTTAGTAAGATTGCAGTCGCATCTGGGACTTCAATCACCTGCGATAAATCAGCAGCACCTAAAAAGGTTGCGATTCCAAGTAGTATCACTTTTCGCATTGGCTCTCCTAGAATTTATTTATTTCGAGGAGTATTGTAAAGCAGGAGTGTAAAATTAACGTAAAGAAAATGAGAAATTAGTTGTTTTGAAAAATAGGAGGGGTAAAAGTGTAGCTAAACGTGCTTCCTTTGCCGTATTGGGAATCAATATGTAAGTCGATTCCGGCTTTATCAATAATCGATTTGACAATATTCAGCCCAATCCCAAAACCTCCCTTGTCTTGATTCTCTCGATAATATCGCTCAAAAATCTGCCCAACCTCTTTAATCCCGACACCAAAATCCTGAAAAGACATACTGCATTGATTCTCATCGGCTTCGAGTGCAACCTCGATCTTTCCCCCCTCATGAGAATATTTAATCGCATTGGAGAGATTATTGTCAATAATACGCTGAAGCTGTGTCGGATTAAAGATGAGTTTGATCCCCTGCATAATACTGGCTTCTATTGTAATATTTTTAAGCGCTGCCACTTCGTGAAAATAATCAATCCTATCTTGTACATAACGGCTTAAATCGATTTCTTCGTACGAAAAAGAGAGACGTTCATTTTTAATCAGATAATCCATGTCATTGTAAAGTGTCGCAAGCGTTTTGGTAGCAGCTTTAATGCGTTGCAGGTATTTATTCGTAGGATTGGCACGATTGTAGAGATCAATATTCACATTGATAATAGAAAGTGGCGTATTAATCTCGTGCATCGAATCTTTGATGAATTGGTCCAGCCGTTTATTCAGCCGTTGAAATGGCAATGCAAAACGATCCAAAAAGAAAAGCGACAGTACAAATATCAATGCTGCAATCGCCGACAAGATAATGACCACATCCTGATAAATACGGACATACGAAAGTTCTCCGCCCACTACCAGATACGACGCATCGAAGTAACGCTTTTCTGGCAGAGAAATAACAAGATACGCATATCCGTCTTCGACGTAATATCCTCCCTTTTGAACCGTCAAAGGCTTTTGAATCAGTGTAAAAATAGGGATAAAATGTTCGTTATACAATCCAGACTCAAACGATTGAAAACGGGGATAATCAAACGCTTCTTTCTCTTTTTGACGAAATTCTTCCATGGCACGCACAATGAGATGCGATTTTGCTTTGAGGGTAAATTCATACTGGATTTCGTGTACATATTTCATATAAGTGATATAAAAATACGTCGGAGTCAGTAAAAGGACTGCAACAAGCATCGTATACAAAAAAGCATTCTTAAGGGCGTAGCGTTTATCGTTCAATGATATACCCCAATCCCCGTCGATTTTGGATAATCTCGATGGGAAGTTTTTTACGAAGATTATTGATCTGCACTCGAATGTTGGCAGGATCGACGTATTCCCCCCATATCTCATCTTGGAACATTTCAACCGAAACGACTTGATTGTTGTGCTTGAGCAACACCGCGAATATCTCTTTTTCGGTTTTACTCAAGGCAATATCATGACCATTATGCGTGAGGGTAAAATTTTCCGTATTATAAAGGAGTCCATCCCCAAAATCCAATAAACTTTCTCCGTCATGATAATAACTTTTTAAAGCGTGCATAATACGCAGTTGCAATTCAGTGAGGTCGAAAGGTTTTCGAATGTAGTCACAGCATCCCGATTTATACCCCTCTTGCAAATCGTTAACATTGACCATAGACGTCAAAAAAATGGCCGGAGTTTTATCCCCATCTTTGCGCAATGTCCGCAGAAGATCAAAACCGTTCATCCCCTGAACATTCACATCAAGCAAATAAAGGTCATATTTGGATTCATACGTCGCATCAAAAGCTTTCTCGCCATTGGAAAAACCTACCACTTCAAATCCCATGTCTTCTAAAAATTCGGTAATACTGATCCGCAGTATGTATTCATCTTCGAGCAAAAGTACCTTCATCGTATTTTCCCCTTTACCTCTTTTGAAACTTTATAATCCAACAATATTCCAATCAACTCTTCTTTAGAATAGGTATTTAACCGTTCACGTGCTTCATCCAAAAAAAGTTCCCGATCTTCAGGTGCTACGACATCTTTGAGATACAAAAGTTCTTTGTCATACGGACTTTGGAATAATGCATTATTCATTGATTTTTTCATCATCACATCATAAAGCTCATCACGACCGAGATGGATCAAAAACGAAATATCTTCTCTGTCTGAATGGGAATAAGCACTCACTTGTTTGGCAGTAAGTGAAAAGACAAACGCACCAATCGTCTCCCCTTCCCCATTTTTCATCGGTTCATAAAAAAGATATTTCCCCTGATAAACAACAACTCGCGCTTGTTTAAATGCTTTAAAATCGATCCCTCCGAGTAATTTCAAATCACTTTGCGTATACTTTGGATTTGCCAAGATATATTCCTTGCCGATTGCAGGACTCTCTTGCATAAACACAGCCGTATCATAAAATCGAGCATCCATTAAAATATACAGATCAATCCCAACTCGGTCAAAATACTCCTGCGTCGATTCAAAAAACGATACTACCTCGACAAACCCAAGCATTTTTTCTTGGTGGTATACCGGTACCGTTGCTTTTATCCCTAGCTTGCGCCCTACTTCGATAGCCGCTCGGGGTTTTTTATGATTTTGAAAATACAGCAGATCCGGACGGTGAAAGTCCAAAGGCATACCCGCATACGAGTTATCCCAACTGCGTGCAAAAATAAAAAAATCCGAGGTGATAATCTGAGAGCGAATAACCGTATCGGTATACAACTGAATGGATTCCATAACCTCTGAAAGAATTTTAAAACCCTTGTCTTCGTCTTCTTGCTCTAATGCATCACTCAGACTTGAGTTTTGACTCAAAATCAGCGAATACCGAAGGGCAGTCGAACGCTCTTTTTCGAGTTGGTTATTGAGCGCCATTGAGAGTTGGTCGCTGAGTTTCTGAAGGGTTTGGGACGTCACCTCTTTTTCCAAACGGAAGAAAATAACGCCTAAAATAACCATAATGACTAAAAAAACCGCAGCAATGATTTTTTTATTCCCAAACAGCTGCATCATTTTTTCAATCATCACGCACCCTTTCTCTTTTTCCCCATTTTGTACACGTACGCCAACACTTCCGCAACTGCAGCAAATAGCAGCTCAGGAATCGGATGGTCAATCTCTACTTCAGCATACAAAGAACGAGCTAACGAAGGATTTTGAACTAAATGGACTCCATTTTCGCGAGCGATTTTTTTAATCTGAATCGCAATATTATCGACTCCTTTGGCAACGACCACAGGAGCATTATGTTTTGTCTCGTCGTATTTGATTGCCACAGCATAGTGAGTGGGATTGGTAATGATCACATCCGCATTGGGTACCGCTGACATCATCCGCTTACGAGCTGCTTGCATTTGTATTTGGCGGATTTTAGCTTTGATATGAGGGTCCCCTTCCATGTTTTTCATCTCATCTTTGATCTCTTGCAGTGACATCTTCAGCTTATCAAAATAGTGTTTTCGAGTGAGAAATAAATCTACGACCGCGTACAAAAACAAAATGATCAGCATAACAGAGGCCAAAACAATTGCCTTCTCTTCAAACCACGCCATCTGATCCCAAAGACTAAACAAAGCCACCGTAGGAAGTTCTTTCATGTACGACCAAAAAAAGAGAAAACCGACCCCCATTGCCGTAAACGATTTAAATGTGATTTTTAACGCTTCGAGTACTTTTTGCATGCTCAACATATTTTTGAGTCCTGCTATGGGATTGAGCTTTGAAAAATTGGGGGCCAATGGCTTTGTCGTAAAATTAAACCCTATCTGTGCCACCGTTCCAGCAACTCCGGCAATCGCGATAATGCCGCTAATAGGCAAGATCATAATAAAAAGTTCTTTGAACGTTACAAATGCAATATCAATTAAATTCGTCTCTTCTAGCGGATGATTCATAAGTGAAAAATAATACCGTGTAAGCGTCAGTATATGATCAGAAATAAAAGGCAAAAGCATTAAAAGCGCTAAAACTGCTACAAATAAGACAATAATCCCCGCCGTATCCTGACTTCGGGGGACATTCCCCTCTTCTCTAGCATCTTCGAGCTTCTTGGCGGTGGGTTCTTCGGTTTTTTCTTGATCGTCGGCCACTTATTAATCCATTTTCATCGACATATCAATCCAGCTAGCTTGATGGATAAGAGAGCCGGTACTGATGGCATCTACTCCAGTTTGGGCATAACTTTCGATGGTTACAAGAGAAATGTTTCCACTGGCTTCAAGCAAAACACTGGAATGATGTTCCCATTTATACTCCACCACTTCCCGTAACGCTTCTGGAGTCATATTGTCACACATCACAATATCCGCCCCCACTTCCATCGCTTTTTTTGCCATCTCTATCGTCTCGGCTTCAATCTCGATTTTTGCCGTAAAAGGGATTTTAGCCCGTGCATCTTCCATGAACTGCTCTAAATTTTCAATCGTTTTGAGATGGGTATCTTTGAGCATTAAAGCATCGTCCAATCCCATACGATGATTGGTCGCCCCCCCGATACGGGTAGCGTATTTCTCAAAATTACGCAGTAGCGGACGTGTTTTTCGGGTATCGAGAAGTTTCGTACCGTATGGTGCAACAAGATCAACATATTGACGTGTAAGGGTGGCAATAGAACTGGCATGCAGCAGCATATTGAGCAATGTCCGCTCTATCCGCAGTAGCGTATGTGAATCACCGCTAAGCCCCAAAAGCACATCCCCTTTATCAAATCGTTCCCCATCGCCCTTATGCCAAAAAATCTCAAATTTTTCCATAGCAGCCAGAACACGAAGATACTCTTCCCCCGCTAAAACCCCATCACTTTTAGCAATAATCTTCGCACTAGCAGGAACCGCCTCAGAAACACGAGCATACAAATCCCCTCGCCCTACATCTTCGGATAATACTTCTTGGATAAATTGTTTAATCATAGTGCCATCATCCTCTCAAGTGCAATTCTAGCCCAATACGCCGTATCTTCATCAACAAAAATCTCATTAATCGGAGCACCGTCTTCTATTGCTTTGAGCGTCAAATACAAATCTTCCAACGTCGTCTCATTCATCGTCGGACATTCAGGTTTAGTAGAGGAAAGGATATAGGTATTAGATGGGCGGAGACGGTTGACCATATTAAACTCTGTTCCAACAGCTACTTTTTGATCTTCAGGAAGCTCCTTGATGTATTTGATAAGCTGAGATGTTGAACCGACAAAATCGGCGCGATCACAGATAGCTGGGTCACATTCAGGATGAACGGCGATTAAAATTCCGGGATATTTGTTGCGATAAAACTCGATGTCATCGACGCTAAAAAGCTGATGAACGGAGCAAAAACCGTCGTAACAAATAATATCTGCCTCTTTGGGATCTTTTCCATCCCCGATGATACATGATTTCAATCCCATCATATTGGCAATATTCTGCCCTAAACAGCGATCAGGAACAAATAAAATCTTTTTACCCTCTGCAAGGGCTTTTTCAATAATTATTTTGGCGTTGGAACTAGTACAGACCATACCGCCCATTTTTCCCACACGCGCTTTAACATCCGCATTGGAGTTGATATAGGTAATCGGCAAAATATCTTCTGCTTTAATTCCGCTTTGCTGTAGTTTTTCGATCGACTGGTCAAAATAAAGCCCATCAATCATCCGCGCCATCGCACAGCACGCAACTTTAGGCATCACAACCCGCTTGTGAGGACTAAGGATTTTAAGACTTTGCCCCATAAATCCAACACCGCAAAAGACCACAAACTCTTTGTCATCTGCCATCGCCCGTTTTGCCAGTTCCAATGAGTCGCCCGTGATGTCCCCCATCTCGAACACTTCGTCACGTTGATAAAAGTGCGCCACAACCGTGACACTCAAACGGCTTTTTAAATCAATAATTTTTTGTTTTAACTCTTCAGTATTCATAGTGAATATTTTCCTCGTCATTATCATTAAGACGTTATTATATCTTTTTTAGTTCTCTGTAACGATGGGTGGATTATAATTCTCAACCGAAAATGAAAAAGGAAACACTATATGGAACTCTTATTTAACCAAAACGTACAATTTTATCTTGTCGCATATCTTCTCGGCGGTATCCCTTTTGGGCTTTTGCTTGCTAAATTTTTTGCAGGGGTCAATATTAAAGAATCGGGTTCAGGAAGTATTGGTGCGACAAACGTATTACGTGTTGTGAAAGAAACAAATCCCTCTCTTGCCAAAAAACTGGGGGCGGCAACCCTCGCACTCGATGCTCTAAAAGGAATTGCCGTCGTCCTTGCGGCTAAATACATGGGATTTGATGAAAGCGTTCAATGGATGGTTGCCGTCCTCGCCGTTGTCGGTCACTGTTTTAGTCCTTATATGTGGTTTGAAGGCGGTAAGGGAGTCGCTACGGGTATGGGCGTTATGGCAGTTATGCTTCCTATTCCTACCGCGATTGCTCTTATTGTGTGGGGAATCGCTGCTAAAACACTCCGTATCTCCTCGCTTTCTTCTATGTTGGGACTCGCTGCACTTGTGGTTGCTTCGTTTGTGATGTACCCAACAATGTTTCATGCACCGGTTGTATTTATCGCCTTTATTTTGTTTTACAAACATATCCCTAATTTTATCCGACTCTTTCAAGGGGAAGAAAAACAAGTCGCATGAAAATCCTCATCGAAAATTTAGAGTTTGAGACAATACTGGGTATTTTAGAATCTGAACGACTCACTCCGCAAAAAATTTCTATCGTATGCACGATTGAATATGCGTACGCAGAAAATGAGTTTATTAATTATGCAGAAGTAGCAAATCTTATCGAAAAAACTATGGTGAAAGAACAATTCTTCCTTATCGAAGAAGCTCTCAAATTCCTAAGCAATTCCCTAAAAAACACTTTTCCTCTTATATGTGAGCTGACTTTGAATATTCGTAAACCAAACATCCTTTCCAATTGTACGGTTGGAGTAGAACAGCACACTTCTTTTAGCGAACAATTCATTCACGATTCTAGACTATAATTCGGTTTATACAAACTTTCAATCATTTATAAAGGAAATTTATGAAAAAAACAGCTCTATCACTTATAACAGCAGGCGTATTATTTGTCGGATGCGCAGGAACAGATACGGGTCTCACTAAAGCCCAAACGGGAGCTCTTATCGGCGGTGTTGCAGGTGCTATTGCCGGTAAAAGTACGAGTAACCACAGCACTAAACGTACTGTAATTGGAGGGGCCGTAGGGGCACTTGCCGGTTATGGTATCGGAGCCTATATGGACAAACAAGAAGCTGAACTCAACCAAGAGCTCAAAGGTTCAGGGGTTGAGGTTCAACGTCAAGGGGACACCATCAATTTGAACATGCCTGGCGAAATTACATTTGATACCGGCAGAGCAAACATCAAACCAAATTTCAATCCGGTACTAAGTGATATTGCAAATGTTATGAGCAAATATCCTGAAACAAAAATTGAAGTACAAGGGCACACGGACAATGTAGGCAGTAATGCAGACAATCTCCAACTCTCTCAATTGCGGGCTCAAAGTGTATCTTCTGCACTCAATGCACAAGGTATTGACTCAAGTCGAATAAAATCGGTCGGCTACGGTGAAAGTATGCCTGTCGCCACCAATGACACAGCAGCAGGACGTGAAACTAACCGTCGTGTTGAAATCAAAATTATCCCAAATCCGTCTAAATAATCCTCTTCCCCGCAAAGACGGGGAATTTTTTCCTCCTAAACTACACTGCTTTTGTTCAAAACCATTTCATTTTTTAAAATTTCTTTAAAAAGAGTTTAAAATTTTCTAAAACTATGCTATAATTCGGCAAAATATCCACTTTCGAGGAACGCTAATGCGCATTTTAATTATCGAAGATGAAGTAACTCTCAATAAAACCCTAGCAGAAGGGCTCAAAGAGTTTGGCTACCAAAGCGATGTTGTAGAAACACTAAAAGACGGTGAATATTATCTTGACATCCGTAACTATGACCTAATCCTTATGGATTGGATGCTTCCTGATGGAAGCAGTGTCGATATAATTCCTGATATCAAACGCAATACACCTAAAACAGTAGTCGTTGTTTTATCCGCTCGTGATGACAATGAAAGTGAAATTGAAGCGCTTCGTTCAGGTGCAGATGATTATATCCGTAAACCATTTGATTTTGACGTTCTTATCGCACGTATCGAAGCACGTTTGCGTTTTGGCGGAAGCAACATCATCGAGATTGATGATCTTATCATCAACCCTGAAGAAGAAAAAATCATCTACAAAGAAAAAGAGATTGAACTCAAAGGTAAACCGTTTGAAGTGTTAACTCACCTTGCACGTCACCGTGACCAAATCGTCTCTAAAGAGCAATTGCTCGATGCGATCTGGGAAGAACCTGAACTCGTAACGCCAAACGTTATCGAGGTTGCGATCAACCAAATTCGTCAAAAAATGGATAAACCATTGGGAATCACTACGATCGAAACGGTTCGTCGCCGTGGATACCGATTTTGTTTTCCAAAAGAAATCAACTAATTCTCAAGAAAGAGAGCCGTTTTGTTTTCTAAAAGAAGTATAAGACGTCGATTTTTACTCCAGCTTATTGTCGCTTCGGCGGCACTGGTTCTCCTGTTTTCCTCTTTTTTATACCTTTTTATCAAGCAATCCATTTACGATGACAAACAAGCAGAACTCATCAATACGGCACAAAATATTTGCAGTTCCAAGTCCCTTATAGCCGCTCAACATAATAATCCTGATTTATTGCTGGGACTGGATGTCGAGCTCATTACCCTTCAAAAAGAGGAAAATCTTCTCGAGTTTTATGAAACTGCACACAAAGATAAGAGCACATCATTAACCCTGATCTATCCCTTTGATTTTGAACACTCTTCCTATCTCAAAGTCAGCCGTGACATTACCTCTACTAAACTTTTACTCCAAAAAATCCTCCGTTCCATTTTTTTGATTAATGCATTTGGCTTCATTGTCATTATCTTTTATGCCATCGCTTTTTCAAAAATGCTGATTGCTCCTGTAAGCGCCCTCACAAGAAGGCTTGCTAACATGAACGAACATCTCATACGCCCAATCCAGGTAGAACACCTACCTGAAGAGTTCGAGCCTCTTGGTGAAACCCTCAATCGGCTTATGGGACGGATCCAAAACTTTGTAAAATACCAAAAAGAGCTTTTTATCGGTGCAGCGCATGAGCTTAAAACACCTCTTGCCGTTATAAAACTAAAAAATCAAGTCACGCTCATC
>Ga0265593_1000714_pt1 | contig 16928 bp, 17 predicted proteins | sample saktaG_8_FD_190136 | JGI IMG/M metagenome (GOLD analysis project Ga0265593, IMG submission 190136) | Saline water microbial communities from Sakinaw Lake, British Columbia, Canada - sak_2011_5_24_36m | ecosystem: Environmental > Aquatic > Non-marine Saline and Alkaline > Saline ...
TCCCCCGTTTTATTGTTTTATTCTTTTTTAAACTAGAAAATATTACAGCGTGAGCTTGCTGGATTTATGGAGCAGTCTCTTTCCACTTATTTATGTTTCTTTTGCAATTGTCATTGCAAATAGTCTCAGAAACAACTCCACAGCTAGCTCCATTTGCCTCACAGACAGAAGCATTCACATATTCCGTCGTTCCTTTCAAGACACTGGTTTTGATACATACAGGAATAGATTTACCAACGTACCCACACTGTTGAGTTTTGGCACACTCATAGGCTTGCTGTGTGCATGAATAAGTTGAATCCCCTGGCAAGATATCGACTTTTTTGATAGCTGGCAAGATTGCTGTCAGATTACAATCCTCCCAGTGTGCTCCGCCACCTCCGAAAACCCATCCAGAATAATTATGGATATAATGAAACTTTAAAACAATTTTATTAAGTGGCACACCAGTTCCAGCTTGCTGAGCTAAAAAACTCAATGGCAATGAAAAAATTTGACCACTATCTGCATGTCCAAGAGTCCAAGTGATGGACTTTTTATCAGCAGAAATAATTGTACCGATAGTTTCATTAATCGCAATGTTCAAATTATCCAAATAAGCAGTCGGTGCACAGTTATAAAAACAGCTCTCACTATTACTAATTGGTATGCCGGCCTTTTCAAGTGTAACGACTAAATTGTCACCGGCCAAGGGCTGCTGGATTATTATGATTCCTTCGAGAACTGGCGTGAGTTTAGTTATATTAGCAACAGGAAAATAATCGCCACTCTTATTTCCAAAGTTTTTAGCGATTGATTTCATTTGTTTTTCGTTAACATCAGCTCCCATTCCAACTGAGTAAACAGTAACATCCGCAGGCACCGTTCCTTGGACATCCGCAACAAATGGTGGAACATTTTCCAAACCATCAGAGGCGATAATTATGCTTCTTTTAAAGGTTGGGTCAGAATCAAGAGACTTCATAACTCCAGGGTATGTTTTTAACCCATCACCACTAATATAACCAGCTCCAGCAGTAGCAAGTGCTCCGCCAATTGCTGTGTTGCCAAGAGGAGTAAGCTTGCTTATCTTATCGATAACAGAATCAAAATCATTTGTAAAGCCACTGTCAATCTGAACTGAAGTTGAATAGCTGACAAGCGCAACCTGACTTCCGATCGCCCCCTCCTTTATTTTCTCAACAGCTGCAATTAGGGCCTTTTTCGCCTCCATCATTTTGCTAGATTTTTTATTGACTTTATCATTCATTGAAGCTGACCTATCCATAACTAAAACGACCCTCAGAGGCTTATTTTCAGTAACGGCATTACTGTCAGTAAATTTAAAAGAAAGATTTGTGTTTATAGTGTCACCTTCTTTGTATGTACTACTAGTGTCTGTTATCTCAAAAGAAGCATCTTGCAACTTTGCAGTGCAGGCTGCTTGAGCTCCATTTGCAAAAAAAACAAAAACAAACGCTAAGAACCAAGCTAATTTATTTTTCATTTCTTTATTTTTCATTTCTTTATTTTTAGGCATCATTATGAATATTTCCAAATTATGCTAGCACTAAGTTAAAGAGGCTTAATTCCAGCAGGCAAAGCCGGCATAATAGTTGCAGCACTTGAAGAAAGCGTGCGAATATAAACATCATCTGCGCCAACAGGTTCATCCAAGGCTACGTTAAGTAAGTCACCAATTTTGATATCCAAGGATCCAACCTTTTCTTTCCCATTGCTCTCAAATCCACCCTGCTTGTCATAAGAACCTTTATATTTTGTAACTTCTCCGGTTATCGCAATTTTTACTATTCTAGACTCTCCACTAGCGCCATCCTCAGTTTTTACTGAAAAGATATTTTCATCAATGCTTTCGACTTCACCACCAATAAAAACTACTTGAGACTGAGGAGCCTCTTTCTTTTCAGATAAGTTATCCTCTGAGGACGTTGGGATAACCTCCACCGAAGATTTACTGCTGGTGGCTGGAACTTTGTGCCTAAATTTACTTATTAAATAAATAGCAGTAGAAACAAGAATCAGAAATGTTACAACTGCGTATATCCATTTTTTGAAATCTTTTTTCATTTTTTTAGCTTAATTTTTTTACACTTTAATTTTTCATCTTATCCCTCAATTCTAAGTTTTGAGTTATTAAAATAATCCCAGCTAAACACAAAAATTGCACAAAAGTCCCTCATTATTTCTAAGGCGCAATTTCTCGCCAACCATTATTTTTCACTTTCAATTGACAACCTGCGCACTGACCAACGATATCATCACAAGCACCACATTTAGAGGCTGGTGTTAGAATTTCTGGCTGTTTGATTCCATTTTCATCAACACAAGTCCTTATAGCTCCACATTGAGCACTTTGGTTAAATGGCTTGCCACAATTTGTCAAAATTCCACAAAAAGCATCAGGAGTTTCGTCGTGAGTACAAGTATAACTATCATAATCAATTGGCATTGTCCCAACTCCGCAAGATTGGTTGCAATTAGTGTCCTTATACGGAGTTCCCAGGCAAACAGTGTTTGCTGGCAAGCAATTTTGCGAACAAACATAAGGTTTGACAGTAACCTTGGCGCAGGCAGTGTTAACATAGCTTCCGCCTCGTCCGTCACTTCGCCTACAGGTAACAGAATAAGTTGTAGTTGTAGATGGAGTTGGCAATTCTATCTCTGCCTGACTGGTGGCAGTAAAATTCGTGTCAGCACAAGTGCAAGTACAAGTACGGCTACGGGAACCGCCACTGCAAATTTTTACCGGTCTTGCGCCATTACTACATCCGCCACTAACACACGAACCACCCGCAAGAAAAACAGCTGGCGGAGAAGGCAAATTAGAAGACACTGTACAACCGCCGCGATCCGCACCAGAACTAGTCCAGGAAATCTTAGGCTTAGTTGTGTCACCCTCGGTGATAGTATCAACAGAGGAACAGATGTTTACGCTCATTAGAGAATTTGCATTGCTCTTACTGTCGGGAAAAAACAACAAGACGAAAAACAAACCTCCCAAAAAATACGCTAACGATAACTTGTTCCTTTTGCTTTTCATATTTTTCATATTTTTTAAAAAATGCTGATAAAAAATAATTCTTTTCTTTAAATTTATTATATCACAATATCGCCAAAGAACAAAACCACCCCAATAGGGTTTCCCTCGAGCTAATGCCCCTGGGTGAAGAAACCACCAAAAAATTGAATGATATTATCATTTAATAACATTGTCGCTAAAAGGCCTGCCAAAATCCAAGGTGAGAATGGCTCGTCTCTTTGGATACGGGTGAAATCAAGTTTTTTAGCCCTAAGCTCTCTTTTTATAATTTCAACTTGTCGCTGGTCAAGACCCTCCGCTTTCAATGCTCCCAATTCCCTTAAAAACTCTTTCGTGAAAAAATCAGCCTCAGATGAAGTTATCAGTAAGGAAGACCCAATTTTTAAGTTCTCAATTTTTTCAATGTAAGAACCCTTATCTGCTATATATTTTTTTATAATGAGTGATGCAGTTAACCATACAAACATACCAAAAAATGAAGTTTTTATGGAAATAGAAGAACCAATTTGGTTTAAACTTAAAATATAATTCATCAAAATAAACATTCCAGCCACCAAAAAAATATTTTTAATGATAATTAAGAAGTTTATTTTTTTAAAAAAGATTTCGAAGTTACTGGAAAAAAAAACGGTCTTAAGCCTATTGAAAAAATCAAACAAAAATTTATCTTTTTGATAAAGAAGAATTATAATATGCAAAAGTGAACGTACGAACAAAAAAAGATATACAAAAATAAAAATATTAGCCAGAAGCATTATTGATGGGAAAAAGGGTAAATAGCTTTTCCAATAAAAATGAAGTGGCAGCAAAAAAGAAAACAGCGAAAATAATTTTGCATCCCCGGCAGGCCAAAAAGAAGTTAGCCAAAAAAGATATGAGACTATTAAAGCTATAAAAAGATTTATCAAAACATCTCGCAGATAAACAATTTGAACAAAGCCAAAAAGGAATCCAACCAAAAACAAAGCGCTACCTCCAATAAATCCCAACAAAATAAACTTATTTTTTATTTTTTTATATTGCACATCATCTATAATCACCAGTAAGCCAATGACCATTAAAAATACAATAAAAGTAATTTCCAAAATTTCATTTTTCATCTTTTATTTTCTTAATTATCTCTCCTTTATCCACAAAAACGGGGCTGAGTTCTGAAACCGAGTAGCCTCGACCCCAGCCATACACTCCGGCGCAAATATCATCAAGACTACAATAAGTACAACATTTTGTTTTCTCACTTTTCCATTCCGCTTGAGTACTTTTTCCCTTTTGGTCTAGAAAATAAACCGTTCTAGCCTCTTTTTTAACTATTTTTCTAGTTTCGGTTGAAGAAAATTCAAATTGAGGCAAATAACAAAGTGGGACCCTTTCAACTCGGAAGGTTTTTCCTTTTTCAGCTAGAATTTTTAAGGCGCGATAAAGTTCTAATTCAAAATCGTGCAATCTCGGAACAACCTTTTGAGAATTTTCAGAAGCCCTATTCATAAATGGATCAAGATTATTGAAAACAAAATGCTCGACAAAAGGATACTTTTCAATCAACCACTCAACCGTTTTTGACAAATGATTCGCATTGAGCTTACTTATAGTAATATTTATATTAACCGTGATAACTTTAATTTTTCCAAGATTATCCAAAGCTTTTATTACATTCTTAAGTGAATCTTTATTTTTTGAAATAATACTTTGTATTTTATTTTGATATGAGTATATCGAAAGATGCAAATGTCTAAGTCCTGCGTTCTTGAGAGATTCAGCATAAGTAAAATCGGCCATTTTTTGTCCATTTGTGATGATTCTTGGGAAAACGCCTTTTTTATAGGCATACCCAATAAGCGCCGGGAGGTCAGTATAAAGGGTCGGCTCACCACCGGTGATGATCACTCCCTCGCCACCCTCCTCTTTGATTTCATCAATCTTCTGTTGAGCCTTCCTGAGAGTAAGTATCTCTTCATTTGGGGGATTAGAACAAATAATACACTGCTGATTACACTGTCTGGTTACTTGAATATATCCTAGTTTAGCCATAATAATTTTTCTTTTAATATCCTTAATCCCTAATCTCTGGCTCAAGAATTGAAAATCCTTTTTTTCTTACATCTTCTACCCAGGCACCCTCGCAACTACTATCATACTTACATTTTCTGCAACGCAAACTCTTTACAAAATATCTATTCTCAATAAAAAAGTCCGCAAATTTTTCAAGTGTAAAATACTCGTTAAATTTAAAAATTGATATTTCTCTATTTTTTAGCATTTCTTTTTCAACACAACCTGGGTTCACCCTCCCAATTATTTTTTTCTTTTCAAGTATTTCATTTAAATCCAAACAAAAATCTTGCATAAAACAATACCCGCATCTTGCACCCTTACAAGACATTTGCTTCCCACATTCAATCAAATTCATAAATTCAGATTTCATACCATGAATTTCATCATAAATTTTTACTGGATTTTGAATAAGATCTTCGAATCCTTCCAAATATTGAGTAGGTAACCTATTGGTCCAAATAAACAAGTTTTTGCTTCTCGAAAGAGCAAACGCCCGATTAAGATATTTCTGAGACCTTCCGGGAGAGAAGAAAAGTTTTTTTCGATTTTTCCAAGCACTGCCGAAAGGAATCGGATATAATAAGTCAAACTCACCAACCCCTAGCTTAATAAAGAATTGCAAAGTTTCTTTGAGTTTTTTATAGTTTATTTTGTTAATAACAATATCCACACTCACAATAAAGCCCTGCTTTTGGGCGTTTAAAAGACCCTGGAGCGCCTGCCTATAACCACCCTTAACCCCTGTCATTAACTCAAAATCTTTTTCTATATGACTATGCAAAGAAAAAGTTACTTCGTCCAGCCCAGCCCTTTTTAAATCAACTGCAAATTTTTCATAAGCTAGCATCCTTCCGTTTGTAATTATTTGAATATGTTGATAGCCTAATTCCTTGGCTTTTTTAATAATTTCGATCAGATTAGGATGGACGGTTGGATCGCCACCAGAAATAACTACCCGCCTAATCCCTTTTTTAAGACCGCTTTTTAAATCAAGAATAATTTCTTCCATTGAAAAAATTGAGCCATTTTGGTTTTCCCGATCAAGACAAAAAAGACAATTATTATTGCAAGCGCGAGTTATTCTCACCCAATGCTTTTTTTGCCGGGATGCGAGATTTTTAATTGCTTCTTTATTTTTGATCATTTTTCTTCTTACTTAATACTGGCCTGAACTCATCCCAGCCGAAGGCTTTTGGATATTCCTTCCAGGGTCCTTCACAAATATTATTATAAATACATTTAAGGCATTTGGGACCTTTAGCCTTATCTTCATTAATACGCATTTTTTTATAATCATCAATCACACTAATTTGATCAAAAATCTTTATATCAGGCATCACTGTTTCGGAAATACTACTCTCATACCCCTTGAGCAAACAAAATGGCACTCCCTCGGTCATTACCTTAACATTAAATAATCTGCCAATATCAATAGCCTCTTTCAAATAAGGAGCTACCATTTCCACCCTTGCTACAACTGAGTCAAAATTATTTCCAGCTGCGCCTACAGCGTGAACAAACGCGAACTGCATCTGATCAACATTTAAGCTGATTAATACTTTTGCGATTTCTGGCAAGTTTCTATAATTAGCTTTTGTTATCACAGTATTTGTGATAACTTCTTGCTTCATTTTTTTAAGTGTCTTAATTCCAGAAACAATCTGTTGAAAACTTTCAGCACCAGTCAAATGATTATGAAGCTTTGCAGTGTGCCCATGCAAAGCCAAAGCAAATTCATTAGCTCCAGCATTAATTATATCTTTACAAAATTTCTCATACACAAACATTCTTCCATTGGATTGAATTTGGATTGTCCTGAAGCCAACCTTCTTGGCCACCCCCACTAATTCAATTAAATCAGTCCTAATTGTTGGTTCCCCGCCGGTAAAAACAATCGTATTGCAACCCTTTTTGGCTTTTTTGATAATTTCAATTAACTCCTTTGTTCTCTTATTGCCAAACTTCTTTTTTTCCGGTCCTTGCACGCAAAAGATACAATTATTGTTACATAGAAACCCTGTTTTTATATCAGCTTTTTTCATATTATATATTGGTTTATATCTCTTATTTCTTAACTTATTATCTAAAATAGAAGCTTTTCTTGTTGTTTTCAGTACAAAAATAAAATATCTTCATTTTATTTTTAATGATATATTTTTGCAAAAAAACTGGGATTATTGGAAAATTAATTTTTCTGAAATTCTCCACATCTAAACCACCTTGAAATCTGCGCCAAACCTTTTTTGAAATAATTCCATTTTTATCAGAAAACCTCATCAATAAACCGTCATTGGGTGAAATTAGGGGGTATAACTTTAATGAAAAAGTCTCGTCTGGAAAAAAATCGACTGCGACAGTATCAAACTTACTTGTCAAAAAAACACTGTCAAGCGTCTCAAAATCAAAATTCACTAAACGGCAAAAATGCCTCAAAGGGAAATCTTTCGCGTTTATACTGAAATATATTTTCACTCTTGGCTTTACTCTAATATCATATTCTAGACCAAATTGCAAAGAAAAATCTTTATTTTCCCTTGCAAACAAAAGTAATTTTTTTAAAATACTTTTGTTGAATTTAACCTCAAATCTTTTTTCAATCTCATTAACAACTAAAAAAATTCCAACTATCCTATCTTTTAATTTTTCCTGCCTGATTTTATCTTTTTCCTGTAAATCCAAAAAAAACAGATGATTTAATCTTATTTTATTTTCTCCTTCAATAAATGAAAACTCAAAATTCTGCGTATTACTTTTTATAGCTGATTCATAAGAAATCCAAAGTTTTTCGATGATCCCGATAAAAATATCAGGATTTGGTATCATCCATTGTCCGGATAATAACTCAATGGTATTTTTTGCTTTTCTAAGGTTCATAGAATAATCATTCAAATATCCTTTTTTTAGCTTCATTTATATAATTTCGAAATATTTTTTTTTCATTTGAGATTTCAAGTATTTTGCGAGCAGTATATATGGAATAAATATTGCGCATTTTCACTACATCATTAGCAATATTTTTTTCAGAATACTTTCTTCTACCATATAATTCGAAACACTTTTGACATCTTATAGTTTGGCAATTGTAAAAACACTCCTCATACTTTTCCGAGAAGCCCTCATTAACCTTTCCAATGATAAAATCGTTCCTTTCTGGAGAATTTATCAAAAAAGGTGAAAATGCCATTTCCCCATCGGGATAAACTTCTAAATTTTGATAAAAAGGGCAAGGGGCTTTATCATAAAGATGACTTATATTGCCGTCTTTTAATTCCCTGTTTATTGAATTCAAGAAAATGAAATTTCCGTTTTCAATGTTTTTAAAAACAAACTCAGTAACCTTTTTCATCTCAATCTTAAAGCATTTTTGTTGCCTATTTGTCCACTTAAAAAGCTTGCTTTGTATCGGTTCAATATTAACACTATCAAAACCAAGGCTAATTATATATAAAAAATTTTCAAAAATATTATCAACAGATAGTGGCAAAATACCAAATAAAACACAACAATTCTGCGGTGGAGTATTCTTTAAGAGTAATGGGATCTTTTTAATAACCATATCGAAAGATCCGATTTGGTTTTTTGAGACTCTTGCAATGTTATGAGTTTCTTTTTTTCCATCAAGAGATATCGATATCTTAACATCATTTTTTTTAAAGAACAATAAATTTCTTTTGCTTAGCAATGTTCCATTTGTTCCATTAGAAATGATGAGTTTCTTGCTATTTTCTTTCGCTATTTTTTTTGAAAAAATTATTATTTTTTCCAATAATCCCAAAAATAAAAGTGGCTCGCCACCATAAATAATTAGGATTTTTTCCTTTCCAGGTGAACATAAAAATAGTTTTAATATCTTTTTAGCAACATTAAATGAAATAACCCGACCATCCTTTTGCACAAAACAATAACTGCAATCAAGCGTGCATTTGGTTGTCAAAGAAAAACGCAGGGTGTGTATTTCCTTATTGAATTCCTTTGATATTTTTTCATTTTCTTTAAAAATTTGATTGCTTTTTTTCATATAAATTTTATCCAAATGATTATTTGCAAATAATCATTTTCATATTAAATCCATAAAAAGAATGTCTTCTTTTTTCCCGGCTCTCAGAGCTTTCATCTCAACAGAAAACTTCTTCTCATATTCAGAAATGTTTTCCTTGCTATAAAAATATTTGGAAAAAATTGTATATTCTCCCAAATTTTTGAATTCTGGTAATAAGAATTCGTGAACATTTTTGATTTTTTTTCTTTTTTCTAAATAAGCTATTTCCCTAGCAAAAATTTCATCAAGTTCTCTTCCAAATAACTCTCTGAACTTTTGCTTGCTAACTTTACCATACCTGAGACAACTCGTTACATAATAGATCATATCGTCAATCTCTGATATTTTACAAGAAGACAAAACTGGCAAATTGTCACCTTCAAGAGCTTTGATATACCCATCCAGACTGTTCTGATTGGCATACCTCAAATAACCCGCAATATGAGAAACTGCCCCAGGACCAAGCCCTAAAAAAGAACTATTATGTTCTATTGCGTCTGAGAGTTGAAAATTTATGTCTTTTTTGCTTTTACTATTGGCGTCCAATTCATTTTCCCCATAGCCGTTTTTTTTCAAAATAAGCTGTCCAAGCTCACTCATTTTTTCTCTTTTTTTTATCTCCCTTAAAGAAATTTTATTATTTTCCTTCATGAAAGTTGTTAAGTTTGTTGGAAAGAAAGGATGCAGATGAACCATATCTGGGTTAAAGGAAACAACCTCATCAAGAGTTTTTAGAAAACTTTCATTTGATTGCTGTGGCAATCCAATCATCAAATCGACATTTATTGTTTCGATTCCAACTTTTTTAGCATTTTTTATACAACGCTGAAAAGATCCGCTCGTTTGAAATCTATTTGAAAAATCAATTACTTTTTGATCCAAACTTTGAACACCGATAGTGAGCCTACTCACATTATATTTTTTCAATAATTTCAATTTTGAAAAAGTTAAAAAATCAGGGTTTCCTTCAAAAACAGTCTGCCTGCATTGTGAAAAATTAAAACTAGCTTGCAAATATTTGAAAAGTTCTTCTATCTGCTTAGAGCTAAGGATAGAAGGAGTTCCACCGCCGATATACAAGGTGTGAATTTTTTGTTTTTTAAAATATCCACTAAGGATATTTACTTCCCTTTTCAATAAAAATAAAAATCTATCTAGCTCCTCTTTTTTTCCGAGTTTCTTGGAAAAATAACGACAGTACGTACATCTTTGCTTGCAAAAAGGAATGTGCACATAAATACCAATGTAATCATTTTTTCTGGATAATCTTTTTTTCCAATATTTTTTAACATTCTTCTCTCCATCATAATTTTCCCATGAAAATAAAGGAGGATATTGAAAAGTATAACCACTAAAATCCGAATCAGCTATTTTTTTTGAAATCACTTGAAATAAATCATCTTTGTTTTTTGACATATCTTTTTTCCTAATTTCATAATCATATAACAGAAAACCCAAATAAGCAAAAAAATCTGCACAAAAATCTCCTTTAAAAAAAGCAAGCGCCATTAACGGCGCTTACCTATTTTCTACTTCCAGTATGAAATAAGAGAAACTTTTTCTTTAAAAATTTCTATTCTAAACCATTCCCAAGACTTAAATTTTGGAAATAACTAGTTAGCTTTATTAAAAAGAGACTTTTCATAGAATAGAATCCCTCCCTATTGAATCACATCCTGAGAATTCTTTTTTAAGCAGACTTCTTTGATATAAAGTTCATTCCACTCTTTTTGAGGATCTTGACTAAGAGCGATTTTACAATAACCCTTCTCGAAAGATCCACCTTGAACCAAAATATCTATCTGATCGCAAACACCAATATCATTCTTCTTCAGGGCCTTTGTAACAAGAAAACTATTCAAACAATTTCCAATTTGATCGGATGGAAGAGTATCGCATTTTTTCTCATCCTCACTTGCAATAGCTTGACAAATTGTCCTCTTAAGAACATCGGAAATCTGATCGCAAAGTACTTCCTTTTTTTCCTTATTTGCGCTACAAGAAATTGAGAGCTCCTTGTTTGAAATTTTATTACACTCGGGATTGCCAGATAGAAAAGTTGTAAACATCAAATATCTTTCCGCGCAAGTCATCCCGTTACTGTCCTTCGCTGAAGAGGTTTTTTCGCATATCAAAGAACTTCTTCTCGCAAAAGCCAAGAAACTTGCATAAAAAACATACTCCTGCTCTTGGCTAGAAGCCTTACTATTTTCAAATTCACTCTCCGGATTATTCTTGCAATTTTCCAAATTATCCGATGCCGTCAGTGCTGAACTAGACTGCAGTTCTGGAATGTTAATACTATTGCCATTTAATATGTTCTCCTTATTAACTCTGATATTTCCCGATTCTGACAAATAATTAGAATAAACATAGAAATACGCAACCAAAATCAGAAGCAAAAAAACCACAACTGCTGAAATAACAAGATATCTTTTTTTTGTTTCTCCTGAATTCATAAAAATAGAAAAATTAAAATTTTAAGAGACTAACACCAACCACCAGAGCTATGGGAACCATGGGAACCATGGGAACCATGGGAGGCGTGATTACAAGCGGCAAAACTATCATTGGCTTTAGTAGCAACGCCAACGATACTTGCAACAGCCACCACTACAGCTGTCATTTTAACGATGTCTCGCTTAGTCATTTTTCCCTCCTCGCTCAAAAGAAAATTTTTCAAATTCTTTTTAATAAGTGGGATTTTTTTTGATTCATTTTTCATAAAATATTATATTTAAATTAAATTTTATAAGTTTAATTTATCTTATTAAAATAATACCACATTATTGATTTATCTGCAAATTCAATTAAAAACGATTCAAAGCCACAAAAATTTCATCATATTCAAGCTTCTTAATAATCCTTAGATTCATAGCAATTAAGATCTTAGAAACCTCGCAAAACGATTGCCAAAATTCAAAATCCTCAGAATTATTGCTTTTCTTGTAAACATATTGACCTATGGCGCAAGTGCAATATTTTTTAAATCTACAAGTTCCACATTTAAGTTTGGTTCTATTTAAAATTTTTTCTCGATTATCATCCAGAAAGTGCCGTCTTTTCTCCTCAACTATTCCAATCTTTGAGTTACCGACTAAATATTGTTCTCTCGATTTTTTCGGCAAAGAAAAAATCTTATCACAGGCAAAAAAATTACCCATTGCATCCACTTGAATTTTCCCACAAATTTCCCGACTACCATTACTCGGACCACTTAATAACATATCCAGCATAGAAGTTCTAAACAAATTCTCACTTTTAGACCTAAAGGTTTCCACATAATATTTTTCTATTTTCCTTGTTTCATTCTCTAATTTCTCAAGATCCGCCTTGTTCCAAGTCGCATATATCTCGGGATAAAAATCAATATATTTAAAGTTCTTCTGTTGCAGAAATTCGATATTTTTAAGTAAATTGATAACCGTTTCCGGTCCAAAAACTAACGAAGCTGAAAATTTAACAGATTCTGAGTCTATATTTTGAATGTTTTTCATTATAGCGTCAAAACTTGATTTTGTTTTTTTTGTCCCAAAAAACCTCTTTTTATCATGAGTCTTCTTATCTCCATCAATACTTATCTTGATTAAGACATTATTCTTTTTAAAAAAATCTATGTGTTTCTGTCTTAGCAATGTTCCATTAGTTACAATAATAATATCTAAAGCAATTCCATTTTTTTTGGCTTTAACTTTCGCATATTCACACAACGTTCTTATTAAATTCCATTCCAAAAGAGGCTCTCCGCCGTTGAAACTCAAAGTCTTGTGTTTTCCGATATAAGCCAAAAAAATATCAATTGCTTTTTTAATAGCTTTTTCATCGATATCATCAAAATTTTTCTTTTCTTTATGAACGAAACAATATGTGCATTGAAGGTTACATTTTCCAGGCAAAAAAATATTCAACACGGCAGGAACATCTTGTTTAGAAATCTGGCGCTTTTCCACCAGACTATGAAATCCAACTTTCAAAGATTTTTTTGTATTTTTCGTCACTTATTTTAGTAAAAATATAGTCAAAAAGCGCTTTATTGATTTTGTGTTTGTCTGTATTAAGAACTTGAGGAAAAATAGTGCCATATTCAATGAAATTAGCTAGTGGGCAAATTCCACAATATGGTCTGTAAACACAATCATTGCATCCTGCTTGATTATCCAAAGAAGACCCCAAGCACATCGTCCTGGTAACTTCGTTATCAACGATTTCATCGTATTTATCACCGAAAACAGCGCCTAATTTAAAATTGTCATATCCCATACGCTCAGCCATTCTCCCCTCGTCGCAAGTATAAATGTTTCCGTTATAGTCAAAGGCCATCTGACCAATACCGGCCCCGCAAGGAGAGCGCATTTCATAGTATGAGGCATCACTATAATTCAAAATTCTTTTTAGGGCTAACGCTGCATTTCGCTCGACAAAAAAGGCTCCTGCCAAGTTCAACTCCAAAATATAGTCAAGTGCTTCTTCATAGAATTTGATGAATTCTTCCGCACTGTAACCAATAACGTCAATTGTTTTTCGCTGCAAACCAAATGGGCTTAGCGGTCGGATGAAGATATTATCAAAACCCCTAGCAATATATTCATCTACAATTTCCTTTGGGTAAGGCAAGGAAAATCTAGTTGTAGTTAATACTGCATTCAACTGATCCACAAAAACATTCCTGTTTTTTTCTCTTTTTTGCTTGATAGACTTCTGGGTTTTTTTTAGATTTTCAATAAAAGGTTTATAACTCCCACCTCGTTTATCCAAATAAATCCTATTTTTATTGTGTACATAATCCGGTCCATCAAAAGAACAAGCGAGACTAACGCCTTCTTTCAATAAAAAAGCTAGTTTTTTCTCATCCAGCAGTGTCATATTTGATATCAGAGAAATTTTCAATTGCTTTTTTTCAGTCTTATTGAGAGCTTTAGCATATTTTACGATGTACTGCAGAACCGGCCAATTCAAGAGTGGCTCCCCACCCTGAAACTCTATGCTAACGTGCTTAGATGGAGTTCTAAAAGCGAGATCGACGGATTTTTTAGCAACTTCCCTACTCATATCAAAACCCTTTGCGCCTTCTTTTTCAGGAGTGACCTGACAATAAAGACAACGATGATTACATTGAAGCGTAAGGACAAAAATAAATAAGGAGGGACCCTGAGCAAGTGAGGCATTGAGTTTGAGATATTTTGAGGCGTATTCCGCTATTTCTGTTTTTTTGGCTTTAATGAAACCACCTTTGCTTAATTTTTCGTATATTGGAGTATTTTTTTTCAATTTACCTTCCAAAAACTTTTCAAATTCTTCAATTTCAAGAAAAATCCATCTTCCAGTATCCGTGGTTAGGAGATATTTACCAGCGATTTTGGTAAAACGAAAATTCGCTAAATTTGAATAATTTATTTTTGACGCAGAAATCATCTTGATTGTATAGTTAAAAATAAGGCATAATTTGCAAATTCAGACGAAATATCTTCATCTCCCTTATGCGCAATTAAGACTTCGGTATAATCTTTGTTTTTCGAAATAGCCAGCTCCGCTGATTCAGCAAATTCTCTCGCCGCTATTTCAATACTTTCAGGACTATATAATGCACGAGCGAATTTTAAACTCGTTTTATTTTCTTTTGACATTATTTTTTTTCTTAGCTTGTTTATTTTTTCTAGCAAGAGACTTAGCTGGATTTTTTTTCTTGCTATCCAACATTTCCGAACCTGAAATGATGTTTCTAATACCAAGCATATCACCCTCATAATCATCCTCGGCTTCAATAGCTTCAAGCTCTTTACGTAAATTTTCGACAGCCCTTTCAATCTCCATATCCTCTCCAATTCTCTCCTCATTTTCATTATCCTGCCGGTATTCATCCCCTGAGATATCATTAATTCCCAAGGCAGAACCCATTGCTCCCCCAACTATCTGCTCCAAAACCTTTTGATTACGCTTAGAGATATTTTCCCTAACAAGACAATTGAGCAATTCGTTCATAAACTCTCCCTCTAACCTTTCAATATTCTTCCTTGTTAAGGTTTTTTTACCCTTTAATGTGACTTCGATGGTATCCCCTTTACCAGAAGTATTTAAGAAAATATACATTCTATCGATGAAAACGTAGCAAGCCTTATAGATAACATCCTTTAAATATATTTTAGTATCAACCAAGAAAGTTACAGAATTATTTTTTTGATTAATGATTGCTTTCATAATAAAAAAGTGAAAAAGAATTAAATTAATTTTATTCTCTAATATTTTTGTTTCTTTTGCATTATAGCCTATCAAAATTTGATTGTAAAGCCAAAAAAATCAATATTTTACTTCCTGAGTCACTATTTTATAATTCTTGGAATTTTCATTTTTTTCTATTTTTTCAGTGCCATTTGGAAAAAATACTCCTGCAAAACTATCCATCCCGCTAATTGCGATTGGCAGGCCTGACTGAATCGATTCAATTCGATACAAGTTAGCACTTAGATAATTAAATTGCTTCTCACCCCTCGAAAGCCAGTTATTACTTACTGGGTTAAGGATAATATTAGCGCCCATATCTTTATATTTATTCAACATACTTTCGTAATAACCCTCTACGCAGATAAGTGTTCCAATCTTAATTTGAGAATTCATCTGCCCATCGTCCTGCATAAGCTTCAATTTTCCAGCCTCAAAGGAATTGTTATGATTGAAAACCGCATAATTTTTGAAAACAGGATCCTCCTTGAAGAAATCATAGAACAAGGGGCGCCAATTATATGGCCAATATTCACCAAAAAACACTAGTTTATTCTTGTCATATTGATCAATAATTACACCACTTTTGTTGAACAAAATAGCTGTGTTGTAATTTTTGCCATCCTTGAAGGTATGAAAAGTGCTAACAATATAGCTCGCCTTAAGATTTAGGGATTTGATAACTGCCGAAGCCTGTACTAATTCATATGCACCATTTGTGGGCTTAACGAAAAGCTCCTCTGGTAATAACAAAAGCTCAGTCTCAACATTTCTCAAATCAGAAATGAATTCACTCAAGTCATTCTGAATAACACTTCTTATAGAAACTGTAGTTACGCTCAGATGTCTTTCAGTAAAACTGGTATTCTTAGTACTTTTTTTTAGAAAATAATCCGAGAGAGCAAGAGTAAGAAGAAAAAAACTACCCAAACAAATAAAAACACAGACTGAAAAAAGTTTTTCATTTAATAACTTCTGCCTTTTCAACCAGCCAAACAGAAAAATTAAGTTAACCAAAACAACGAAAACTTCCAGAGAAAAAAGTCCTCCATGTTTTGCAAGTCCTACAAATGGACTACTACCCAAGACATTGCCGAGGGTTAAAAAATAAGTTGGCAAGGCTGAATATTCAGCTTGTAATAAATCAAAAAAAAGAAAAAGTATTGGTATATAAAATAATCTGGCCTGACGTCTATTTAAAAATAACCTGTTTAAGATAAAAACCATCAGAGCTAGAGCCAAAAAAATTGATATTGAAAAGATCCACATTATTGGCTCAAAAGCATAATAAGCACTTCCGGAAAGAAAAAGAACTCTAAAAAGAAGAGTCGCCAAAAAAATTTTCCAGAAGTCATCTTCCGCATAAAGATAGTAAAAAAAAGGAACCAGAAAAATAAAACCTAACAAATATAAATTAAGTGGAAAAAAGGCTAATGTTCCAAGAATAGCAGATATTATTGCGTATATCATCTTAATGATTTATGAAAAATATTTAATACTTATTTTTTTGTTTACATTTAAAGTATACAAGATAAAAAAAATCTCAGCCACTAACAAAAAGAAACCAAAAAAAACAAGGAT
>Ga0265593_1000715_pt1 | contig 16928 bp, 21 predicted proteins | sample saktaG_8_FD_190136 | JGI IMG/M metagenome (GOLD analysis project Ga0265593, IMG submission 190136) | Saline water microbial communities from Sakinaw Lake, British Columbia, Canada - sak_2011_5_24_36m | ecosystem: Environmental > Aquatic > Non-marine Saline and Alkaline > Saline ...
TCGCCATGAAAAATCGCCCGACCGAAAGGGCTATCTCCACTAGGTATGCGGGCCAATACTATCCCTCCAGGCTTAAGAAACTCGAAAGAATCTAATAAAAATATCTTGATGTCTGCGATATTAAGGTGCTCTAACACATCGAATGCAATACTAGCATCGATTGTCCCGGATTGGTTGGCCCCCAGCATTTCTTTGATACCCTTCTCGGAAACATTTAGGCCGAACGCCTTTGCCCGCTCAATGAGGTTATTATTGACTTCTGATCCAAAATATTCGCAACGTAAAGATCGCATATAGCCTGCAAAAGCTTCATTGCCAAAGCCAAGCTCATAAACACGAAAACCTTCATGTGGCATAATACCGGCCCGCAGTAATTCAGCAGAAAAATAGGCTGCATCACTATAGGACCAAGTACCAAATGAAGCCTTATTCCATTGCTTCCATTCTTCGTAATTATGGTAGATATTCATATAAAATAATCTATTTCCCAGAATTTTTAGTGAGATTTAATGCTTGTTCCAATGCGCCCATATGAGCTAACCCCTGATGATATCTGGCAATAGTCCTTGATGCATTTCCCATGCGACTTCTGGCAATGTCATTATTTATGAGGTTAAGCAACTTGGCAGAAAGATCCGCGATATCTGTACATCGATAGACAAAACCATTAAGCCCAGGCTGAACGTCATCGGTCGGTCCATAACTACCACAACGATCCGATAGGACAATTGGGAGGCCACAGTAGATCGCTTCGCTAATGGCAAGAGAATGTGGTTCGTGCTCGGAGCAATGGGCATAAACATCCGCAGCACAATAATATTCGGCGAGTAGTTCCGGGGGAACAAAACCAGCAAATAAAACACCACCAACCCCAGTTCGTTTAACCAGTGACCGTAATAAGGTCTCGTCTGGCCCTGTTCCCGCCAGTACCACAGTTATATTATTATTCTCACTTTGTATCGCGTTAGAGAACCGAATTAAATCTGTTTGCCGTTTCCAAGACACCAGTTTGCCTACCATCAGGACTACTTTATGATGTATGGGGATTCCAAGTTGATTTCGGATATGACTGCGACATTCGTCTCGCCTTACCATCACAGTATCGTAATGATGGATATCAATGGGGAAAAAACAGCGAACAAGCCGATCATCCGCTACGCCATAATTACGGTAGTATGCTTCGTTGGCATCACCAACTGTCAGGAATAAGCTCACATCTCTGAAAACATGAGGAAGCCAAACTAATTTTATGATACGTTTCATCCAACTACGTGAACTCCTTAGCTCTGAATCCGAAATCATCAAAGTCGATATGCCGTTAGTTTTGGCCCACCGGAGTGCGCGTCTTTGCAATGGCTGCGAGTACCCGTAAACAATCAAAACGTTTGGTGAAAAAGCAGATAGATGGGAGACTAAATCTGGCGAATCTATAGCGGGCATCAGTGTATTTTCTTCTGCTTCTGGAAGGAATTCATATGGAAAATCCAGTTTAATGCCGTCCCATCTCACGATACAATTAAATCCATTGTCAATATAGGGGATCAGGCCATGTTTGGAAGCGAAAAAAACCTTTATTTCTATTTGTGAAAGCTTTGCCCAACTTGCATATTGAGGGCAAAAATGCTGAATGGGGTGCGAGATAACGATAGCAACTCTATCTTTTGTCATATAATCCCCAAAACCATAGGCAAGATGTCCATCTTCTATATACTAATAAACTAGATGATCCAGAATAGGAAAAAAATTTGAGCCGCCACATGCCCCTCACAATATCCAAAACTAATTTTATTTCCTCGACGTGATCCGTCATCAATCAGGGCTGCAGGGCGCAATAGCGGCCCCACCGTGTATTGCGCAGGATGTGCAATTTTATCATGAGATTGCGTCCTACGGCCCTGACTCCAAAACAAAAGTTTCTGGCAAACTAAGCCCGTCGGATTCAATTTCTTGAAAATAATTATCCGGATAAAGTCTTTGCGTAAGTCCGCCCATCGGCCAGATTACTGGCATCCTGCCTAAATAAGCAGCCCACATACTAAATGTTGAGCCTTTGGATCCAACAAGGATATTACTTCTGCTTAACGCAATTAAATCAGCAATGCTGGAACCAAATGCCAATCGCTGTGAATCATTAATTGCCAACAATGGCGCAAGTTCGGTGTCGCTTCCATCTGAGAATATATATACCTTAAGATTTGATCTACTGTTTTTACGCACCATATTTACAACATCAACAAACCAAGCTATTGGTGTCGTTTGTTTGCCAACTTTAAAGTCACCAAATCTGACATGTAAAGAGATTGAATTACTAAAATCATAAGACAATCCCATCAAATGCTTTGGCGAGGTCATTTTAATAAGCCGAGAATTTATAAAGCTATAATCATGGATGATAGGTTGAAAGAATCCTTCCATACCAGTAAAGATTACAACTCTGTTTTTGTGCATATAACCTTGGCCTAATTCCTTTTCTGAAACTTTTCTTGAAAAAAGTAAAATGATGATTTTTTTTAAACCATGGATATCGTTATGGGTATTAACAAATAAATCACTATAAAACCGCAAATCGCTTTCTTTTCGGATAATTGAACCCACCCGTAAGTTTAACCATGTGGGTGCAATAGACTGTAAGCCATATTTTTTTGCGGCAACAATAGAACGAGCCCATGGAAACAAGATATTACCCAACCCACCGCCAAAGAATCGGGTCAATAAAAATTCAAATTTACCTAAACTTGCAAATACATACATAAAATGTTCCTGATTTTATGATCGCCTACCAATCAACACAGATGTGCAATTCTACCATGAGAAGTCGCTAAAATCTATTCTTTGACACGGGATGGTAATAGGATTAACCGATTTCAGAACAGGTGGGGCTTTATCATACGGCGCAATACGCGGAGTTCCGCTATTGCGCCCTATGGCCCTGCAATAATAAACCGTCAAGTCGATATCCGGCTCTTGCGACAGTCGGCGATATAACGGGGCGAAATATTGAATCACATGCGAGTTCAACACGGCCAAACGATAAGGTTTCATGGTATTTTCAGTCAAAGTTCAATAAACCCTGGTGTAACAAGCCATCAAAATACGCGATGGTTTTCAACAAGCCCTCGCGCAGCGGAATAGTGGGTTTCCACTCTAGCCGTTCCAAAGCCTGGCTGATGTCAGGGCAGCGCTGACGCGGGTCGTCGCTCGGCAAGGGTTGAAACTCGATTGCGGAACTAGAGCCCGTGAGTTCCCGGATCTGTTGCGCCAGTTCCAGCATCGTAAATTCGCCCGGATTGCCTAGATTGATAGGGCCGGTGACTTCCTCCGGGGTGTTCATCAGCCGGATCAACCCATCCACCAAATCATCTACATAACAAAAGGAACGGGTCTGGAGACCATCACCATAAAGGGTGATGGGACGATTACGCAGGGCTTGGACGATAAAGTTAGACACCACCCGTCCATCGCGTGGGTGCATGCGCGGCCCATAGGTGTTGAAGATGCGCGCCACTTTGATTTGCAGCTTGTGCTGGCGGTGATAGTCGAAGAACAGCGTCTCCGCGCAGCGTTTGCCCTCGTCATAGCAGGAGCGCACCCCGATGGGGTTGACATGGCCCCAGTAACGCTCAGTTTGCGGATGCTCTTCCGGGTCGCCGTACACTTCGCTGGTGCTGGCCTGGAGGATGGGCACCCGCAAACGCTTGGCAAGCCCGAGCATGTTGATAGCCCCATGGACGCTGGTCTTGGTGGTCTGCACCGGGTCCCATTGGTAGTGGACGGGCGAGGCGGGGCAGGCTAGGTTGTAGATGCGCGACACTTCGGCATACAGCGGAAAGGTGACATCATGGCGCAGCAATTCAAAGCACGGGTTTTCAAGCAGATGCAACACGTTATCGCGGATGCCGGTGTAGAAGTTGTCCACGCACAATACCGAATGCCCGTCCACCAATAAGCGCTCGCAAAGGTGCGAACCGATGAACCCGGCCCCGCCGGTGATTAAAATGGATTTTTCCATGCTCATATCCCAAACTCCAATCCGATGTCTGACTTGGTGAGAAAGCAATCAAGAATTTCTTCGGCCGAACGGGTCAACCATGGGTGATCTGGATATGCTCTCTCATAAAAGAGCACTGAAATTCGATTTTTTATGTACGTTGGTGTCAAGTGATTAAATAATCTCATTGGTGTATTTTTTCCTTTCTGTAATTGCGCCTTACCCATCATTATTAAATCAAAATCAACGAAGCGGGACGGGATTTTATTATTCCCACGCCTCGGCGACGAAGTCCCAGCCTGCCCGCCGTTGCGAGTCGGGTATATGGCCCAACCGCACCGCTTCTGCCACACTGGGCATCATCGGAAGCCCCGCTTCGTCATTGCTGGTCACATGCAGCCACTGACCTAATTCAGGTGAAAGCACGACATAGCGTAACCGTCCGGCTCCCCGTTCTTTCTGAAGCATTTGCTCGAGCGACAACCAAGATGGACAGCCCCGCACCCAGCGGTGAAAGGAACGCAACGGATCTAACGAATGAGGCTTCATGGGGAGAATTTTCCGCACAAAGGCAGGCGCGTCAATCATCGTCGCACGGGTCGTCACCTTGAAATCGCCCCTGTCAGGCCGATGCCGTGGGGGCTCGACCATGTCAGCATCGCCGCTGGCGAGCAGTGCGATGGCCGCATCCAACCAGCCCGCCTCATGGAACAACATGTCGCAATCAGCACGCAAAACGAAGCGTTCCCGACCGGCCTCCAACGCAGCGATGAAGGCTGCGACTGGCGTACCGGCCTGGCAACGGTCTATGCTTGCACCTCGCGCCCCGAACCATTTATGTCCAATCGCAACTCTCGCTGCACCCATCGGTACGTCCAAGACCCTCATTCGCGGTTCCATCGCCATCTGCTCATACAGCAACACCTCGACTGCAGATAGCTTTTCAGAATGTCCAAGCGCACCTTCGGTGGTGTGCAGCGTAGCGATTCGGCCTGTCGATGGATATCGATCTAGCATTACGGTAAAGTCTGAAATCCGGTCACCGAAGACGCTAAACCAATGTGGAAAAATGAGGCGTATTCGGTTTATGTCGTTGGCGCAGGCATTCGTGACTAGGGATATCCGGGGAAGATTCATTTCTATCTTTTATATATTAGACTTTATCAAAAACTCGGACAGAATCTCGTCATCGTGAACCGATAAATGGTTTTTGATAAAGTCTATAAATTAGTTTTAAATTACCAATGTTTTCTGGTTATGGTAAAATAGCATTATGTTTATCTAACCGGCATTCGACTGTTTTGAACCCATTAATTGCTTCGTCTTTTATTATACAATAGTTGGCTTCAAAGAATCTATCTAATTCTGGATACCACTTATCATATAATTCAATGTGTTTAGGACATATTTTACCCAAGCGGTAACCAGTTTCAGAAATGACATCAAAGACATCTTTTAAAAAATGCCTTGAGTATATCCAGCGATGGTTATATTCAAATTGAAGAACCATTATGCGACCTTCCTCTAAAAGAGGCAATGCACCCTTGATTACCTCCATGTCATGGCCTTCGGTATCACACTTGAATAAATGAATTATTTTAATATTATTTAACTGGCAATAGTCAGATGCCGTAAGTCTCTGCACAAGAACTTGTCTTTCTTGAAGTGGATTCTCCGAATGTAAAGAATTGGTACCCGCACCCTCTCCAACGATATTCATTGCTATCTCACCGGATTCTGAAGAGAGTGCTATATCGCTAAAAGTTATAGATGAAAACTCCAGTAGCTTGTTTTTTAACAACTGGGCAGTTGAGGGTACTGGCTCAAATGCATGAAGATTGATAGAATCTCTACCTTTACTCCTACAATACAACAATAAAGGTAAAGACCAATTGCCAACATTAGCCCCGCAATCAAAAACCACCAGATTATCTTCTGGAAATTTACTGATCCAAGCCTCTACAACGCTTTGCTGAACTAATAATTCACCGTTTATAGGAATGTCGTTGGAAACATCATTTCGAGCCTCCATATATAAAGCCCGACCCAATCGATAGGCAAGTGGCCTACCTAACATATGAATCAAAATATATTTTATCATAATTAATATTCCTTCATTTTTCTAAATCTATACCTACTCGTTTAATATGGGAGGAATCCATCCCATTGCCCTACGGCCCTAGTATTGTGATAAAGCAATAGCAATAGCTACCCCAATACCATCTACTGACTCAGCTCTTCGTCTCAATTCATCATGCCTTTCTATAGCCCTTAATGAAAGATTATTCCTTAATTCTACATCCCCTGATATTTGTTGAATTGCCTGGGCAATTTCCGCTTTATGCAGATTTTTTCTGTCAACAGCAAGGGCTTGCAACCAATGCTTTTAACTCATCATCAGACATTTTCTTTTCTGGTTATTCACTTTAATGCCCTAAATTTTAGCATAGTAAACCAATACAGCTACAGAACCATCACACATAAAAACCCCGCTTGGATAAATCCAGCCATGGGTCAGTATTAAAGTGTCGCTTATGCAAGCAAGCAGGATGTGAGTAAATAGGGATTTATAATAAAACTGAAATGCGGCATCAATGACAATCTCTATATTGTTCTTTAACGTCAAGCAGCGGGCAGCGGCGTAGCAGAAAAGCTGATTATCCAACTCATCTATTATACATATCATTATCTTGGCATTTGGATATGAACCTTTAAAGGTCTTCACATTTTATTGGATATTTCATGAATACAACTGGTTAGGTCAATCTCCGTATCAAAATGTATCAATGCGCCCTTTTCATAGTCATGTTTGGACAAGCAGATTTCATGAATGGCCTGTTCGATGTCTTTCGTCGCATCGACCACGATACCTGATTGATGTCTAACAATATGATCCTCCACCATGGCCAACCGATTACATATCACTGGTTTACCATTATGCAGGAAATGGCAAAGCTTGCCAGATGAATATCCCACATACTTAATATTAGGCGATTGATGATCATAAAAAACAAGGCCAATGTCAGCCGAGTCGATTATTGCGTCAAGTGTTTCACTGTCCACTGCCGCATCGGAAACCAGAAGGTTGTCGGGCAAGGGAGCTGAACATACTTTTTTTAGCACTTCAAGTCCGCCGCGAATATGGAGCACTAAGCGATAGTGAACAGGCCACATTTTGCTAATTTCAACAACATCTTGAGTCCATACCCAATCACCCACTGATCCGGCGTAAAGTACAAGCACATCATTCTCATGAAGATGAAATTTTTCCCTCAAATACTGGCTTGGTTTTTTCCTGGAGGAACCGATTGGGGAATTCGGAAAAATTGATATATTGCCTAGTTTTATGCAATAATCATCGGAGATCAACTGCTTGCGAACCGAATCCTGCGTTATGACAAAGCTGGCTTTTTTGATGAAAAACCGTTCAACTTGCTTATAGCCATTATACAGGGATGTAGTATCTTCACGGCAAAGTATTTCAAGGGATTCATAGATCAATGCCGATGCTTTCTTAAACCTAACGAATATTGTTGCGGAAACCAATCCCGGGGGGTCTATGCCAATGCAATAATCATAATGCTTGGTATTTAATCTTAAGGCCCAAGAAGTGAATGTTAAAATATTTGGAAAAAATTTTAACCAACCCCGAGCAGATTTATGGCTTAATTCGAAAATCGAAATATTATTTTCTCTTAAATTAAACTCTGCATGTGTGTTGGCAACACAATAAATATCGACTATACATCCAGTGCGTGCAAGCAATACAGCCAGATTAAACACACAGGGTAAGTACATTATGGTATTCAAAGGGCACAGCAGTGCAACCGATTTATTCTCGTTTACGGCAATCATGCGGCGAACTCCGAATGCATGTTCTTGGATACATTAACAAGCTGTTCCGGACTCAACGCCATCCCACTCGGCACATAAAACCCCCGTCTGGCCAAACGTTCTGCCACAGGAAAAGAAACGCCGTCAAACAAGCCCATCCTTTTCAATACCGGCTGTTCGTGCATCGGCCAGAAGAAAGGCCGTGTGCCGATTACCGCTTTGGCCAGTCGCAGCATGGCTTCCTCCGCATAAAATGGCACATCATCGTTCATGCCCATAGAGGGGTGTGCTGTATTAAAAATCATTGCCCACTCGCCTTTTGCAAAATTTGTTTTATTTCTGCTTCCGGCAAGCCTGTCACTTTGGCGATTACATCGATTGTTGTGCCTTCTGTTGCTAGGTTGAGGGCTATGTTTATTGCTGTCTCATTGATGCCTTCTACTTTACCTTTTGATTTTCCTTCACTATAACCTTCATTAAAGCCATCCCCAAACGATGACTCAAATAGGCTGGCTTGATAATGCAAATCATCTTGGTAATGTTCGTAGGCTTTTTGCTCATCTTCGGGCAGTTTCATGATACTGAGTTTTTCTTCGGCTTCTTTTAAGCCTTTTGCGGTGAAGTTTTCTTTGATTTCTTCATTTTTTAAGAAGTAAATCCATTCGTCCAAGGTGTCTTTGGCAATATCGTTGAAGCGATTTATTTTTATCAGGTAATATTCCGGGTAGAGTGCTTCGACGCTGTCTTTTTTAAAGAGTTGCTTTTGCTTGGCATTGAGTTCCAGAATGTCATGGTTATGCAAGCCGATAAAGCGGGTGATGCCTTTATAGATGTAATCGGTGCCACTGCCTAGGTCAAAATAAAGAATATTTATCGAAATGACTTTGGTAACGTCGGCATATGATTTATTTTCTTCCAGATGTTCGATGGCTGTTTTTGAAACAGCATAAAATATACGCTGCAAGTAGTCATATTCCCGGTCATATTGTATTTCTATGATGATTATTTCTTGTTTGTGGTTGCGTACTTTTAGGTCAATACAGTTAAATATGTGGACTCTACAGTCTTTGTATCTTTCACTTTCCAGTACATCTAGGATGATGATGTCTTCTTTAAGCAGTTCGCTCAAAAAGCCTTCCAAGATGCCAAAGTTGGCTTTGCTACGCAGCAAGCGTTTTATGGCCCAGTCGAAGGTGATTAGTTTTCTTTTTTTGTTCATAGCATCTAAAAAGGCTAGGCATCATATTCTCATAGTGCTACCAGGCTGTTGAATTAAGGTTGTCTTCGTCGTTCCGGCAGGGATTGCCGGAACCTAGTGGCCATGGAGGGCAAGCTAGATTCACCTCCCTGTGTTCTGGATACCGGCAATCCATGCCGGTATGACGGCTAATTTCAATAGTATTGCGGCAAATTTTATAGGGGAAAGGTATATTCACAACGCCTCCACCTCAATAGAATCTCCGTAGGTCTCAATCCCCAACTGGGCAGCCACCTTGCGCGCCCGTGCGTCGATCATCGGCGAGATGACAATCAGGCGGTCGGCGGTGCGCTGGTGCCGCTGCTCGTAAAACCGCGCCTTGCGCTCGAAAATGTACATGCCGGCCTTGTCGATGGAGGATTTCAGGGCCGTAGGGCGCAATAGCGGCCCCCGCCGCGTATTGCGCCGGATGTGCGTATTTTACCATAAGAAGGCGCTTAAGTTTTATTTTTTTGGATTTGTGGTGACAATAGGTTTAACCGATTTCAGCACAGGTGGGGTTTTAATACGGGCCTATCGCGGCGGCTTGTTGTGACCCATATTTGCCATCCATGGACGCTGGATTCCGGCATCCATGCCGGAATGACGGGGTTTTAATACGGCGCAATCTGCGGAGAACCGCTATTGCGCCCTACGGCCCTTGCTGCTGCCCTTGTCTATTTCGAGCCAAGTAGTGGTTGTCCAAAGACTGACGCAAATATATTTTTATGACTGCTTGCAGGGAAACATTTAATTCCGTTGCGAAGGCATCAAGTTCTTGCAGCATATCTGAACTAATATCAACCTGAATTTTATGAACAGCCGACTTCATTTCACCTTTATTTGTAAAATAATGAGAAATATCTTCACCCGTCATGGCTTTTTCAGCGATTTCATCGGCAGAAAGCCTTTCCTGTCTATCTGTACTCATCATAAAGTCTTTCCTCTTGCTTTGTTGATTTCCAAAGAGTCACGAGATGATAATACTCACCATCACGGTCATCTCTCACTTCATATATTACTGAATAGAGCATCCCTTTTACCCAACCAATGGCACGGAATTGTACCGGATCATCACAGCGATAATCAATATAGTGTGGATGAGACCAAATTTCTTGAATTTCAATAAAATCAATCAGGCGACGCGGATCCGCTTTAAGCTTTCTGCATTTTTTATTATCGAACTTAAATCTCATAGGCAGTTTGGTAAGCATTAAAAGACTGCTCCATTTCCTCAAAGCTAGGCATAGGATTTGGGCTAAGGGCCGCATGTGCGTATTTTACCATGGGAAGGCGCTTAAGTTTTATTTTTGGGACATGTGGTAATAATAGGTTTAGCCGATTTCAGTATGGGTGGGGTTTTAATACAGGCCTGTCGCGGCGGCTTGTTGTGACCCATAGTTTGCCATCCATGGACGCTGGATTCCGGCATCCCTGCCGGAATGACGGGGTTTTAATACGGCCCTTTAGCCTTCCACTTCGGTCGAATCGCCATAGGTCTCAATCCCCAATTTCTCGGCCACTTTGTGCGCCCGTGCGTCGATCATCGGCGATATGACGATCAGGCGGTCGGCGGTGCGCTGGTGCCGCTGCTCGTAAAACCGCGCCTTGCGCTCGAAAATGTACATGCCGGCCTTGTCGATGGAGGATTTCAGTTCGCAAATCAGCAATAGGCCGTTTTTGATAATCACGTCCAACTCCACCTGGTCGGGCCGCCCGAATACCACACCCTGTTCATCGTACTCGTTGATGTTGAGGACTTCCACCCCGAAATTCTTTTCCAATATCCCCGCCAGCGCGTCGCGGAAAGCCTTCTCGGATTGCAGCCCCCAGCGCGAACCTAAAGCGCCGATGCTGCGGTCATGCTTCTGTGCCTGGGCCATGATTTCCTCATGGAGGCGCTTAAGTTCGGCCTGGTTTTCATCCCATTTGAGGTTTTGTTCTTCCCATTTGCGGGCTTGCTCCTCCCGGTCGTTACGCAATTCCGCTTGATTCTCGTCCCATTTGCGGGCTTGCTCCTCACGGTCGTTGCGCAATTCCGCTTGATTCTCGTCCCATTTGCGGGCTTGCTCCTCCCGGTCGTTGCGCAATTCCGCTTGATTCTCGTCCCATTTGCGGGCTTGCTCCTCCCGGTCGTTGCGCAATTCCGCCTGATTCTCCTCACGGTCGCGGCGTAATTCTGCTAACAGTTGGTAAAACCGGTCTTCAGTTTCCACTCGCCCGGCGTACTCCTGTCGGGTCAATTCGAGAATATAGGCGCGGAAGTCAGAGTCTGTCCGCAAAAACTCCGGCAGTTCCCTTTTAATCGCTTCTTTTAAAGATTCTGTCGTCATCGGATGCCTCTTATGGCATAAGGGGAAAGGCTAATCAGCAATTTTCTCATTATGAGGTAGAGCGTTGAAAAAAAGGGCCGTAGGGCGCAATAGCGACACCCTGCCATGTATTGCGCCGTATGTGCAATTTTACCATGAGAAGGCGGTAAGTTTTATCTTTGACATGGGGTGATATAGGACTATCCGATTTCAGCACAGGCAGGGCTTTATCATACGGCGCAATACGCGGAGTATCGCTATTGCGCCCGACGACCCTGAGCCAAACGCCGGGCAGAGCGGTATAGCAAAACAGTTGGTTGCCAAGTCCACCTTTTGTACGGCATATGACCTTATTTAGATTTGAACTACCCACTCTTATTAATAATCTCGTAAAATTCATCGAAAAATTTATCGAAAACCAAATCATCGAAAAAATGTCGCTTCGCGCCAGCCATATATTCTTCGTAGCATGAAGATATTTTATTTACTGCACTGTGTATTTCCGAGACCGACTCGATGCAGATGCCGGAATTATATTTGGTTAGCCAAACATCCCACCCAGGTAAAATACTCATGATGACTGGCTTTCCATGCCCTAAGATGGGATCATTTGAACAATATTAGGTATTTTTCTGAAAACTATATTCTTTTTGTTTTTATCGGCAAATTCATTGAACTCAACCATCTCTTCAAGGAAATGAGTCCGTATGCTTCCTTTCCAAGGCTCTAAAGTAAAAACGGTTACACGATCTTTTTTTTCACCAAATTTTTTGATCAAATTGACTGCTGCAGGTACTGAATCGAGATAACCAACAGGATAGACGATTACAATGTGCATCAATATTTATTCTTATAGAATCTATGCTGGTTGGAGATAAATCTGTATATGCAATGTATTTGCAACGATTGCACACTGCTCATCGGTCAAGGACATCCCACTTGGAACATAAAACCCCCTTCTAGCCAATCGCCCAGCCACCGGACAAGAAACGCCATCAAACAGCCCCATCCTTCTTAACACTGGCTGTTCGTGCATCGGCCAGAAGAAAGGCCGTGTGCCAATCCTCGCCTTGGCCAGCCGCCGCATCGCCTCTTCTGCATCGAAAGGTAAGTCATCATTCAGCACCAAACCAAAAACCCAATAGATATTCTCGGCGTAATCGGTCTTCGCCAATGGCAATTGAACACCAGACAAGTTCTTCAGTAGTTCGGTGTAACGTTTGCCCATCGCCCGCTTGCGGGCCACGAATTCATCCAACCGTTCAAGCTGCGCCAAACCGAGTGCGGCCTGTAGATTGGTCATGCGCAGGTTCCAGCCTAGCCGCTCATGCACAAAACGCTTTTGTGGTTGAAAGCATAAATTGCGCAGGCTTCGGCAGGTTTCTGCGAGCACGTCATCATCGGTGACAATCATCCCGCCTTCGCCCGTAGTGATGTGTTTATTGGGGTAGAAGCTGAAGGTGCTGATGTCGCCGAAGCTGCCGCAGGGTTTGCCTTTATAAGTTTGACCAATCATCTCGGCGGCATCTTCGATGATTTTCAGTCCATAGCGTTGGGCGATGTCGAGCACAGGATCCATATCCACTGGCAGGCCGTAGATATGCACCACCATGATAGCCTTGGTGCGCGGCGTGATCTTCGCCTCGATCTGGCCGACTTCCATATTCCAGGTAATCGGATCGCTATCCACCAGCACCGGGGTCGCACCCGAGCGGACAATTTGGGTAATGCAGGAAATGATCGTGAAGGTAGGCAGAATCACCTCGTCGCCGGGTCCGATGCCTAGTGCTTCCACCGCAGCATCAATCGCTGCCGTTCCGTTGGTAACAGCAATCCCATGCTTGCGGCCGACCCGCGAGGCGAATTTCTGCTCGAATTCCTTGACGAACGGCCCTTCCGAAGAGATCCAGCCCGTTTCGATGCATTCAAGCAGATATTTTTTTTCGTTGCCGTCGAGCAGCGGCTCGTTGACAGGGATGAAAGATAAAAAGTTCAAGGTTAAAGGTTAAAGGTTAAAGGTGGAAGCATAGAATTATTCTTTGGCAATGTGTGTCCGTTTGGTTTTTATTAGCCCAGCCAGCACGGATGAAATTTCAATGGATTCCTTGCCCCTTTCGCCTTAACACCAGACAAACCCCCCAAGTGTCTTCACTGGGTCCGTCGCCGGTTAAAAAAGCCTCGGCTGTCAACCGTTCGAATCCGCTTTCAGTAGCCAGCAAGTCCAATTCTGGAAGCGAGAAATGCCGCATCGGATGCGTTTCGTTGAGAGTATGCGTTGCCCCCGTAGCCAAATTACGGACAAATATGGTGTAATTCACCTCCACGCAATTCTGGTTGGGGCGTACCACTGGCTCGGCAATGCGTGTAATCTCAAACGTGCTATCGGCTATCCGCTTGACCCGCACTTCCGTGCGTTGTGCGTACACCGCAGGAGTATACCATATGTCGAAAACGAATAGCCCGCCGGGCTGCAAGTGTTCAGCCGCACGGGCGAACACGGCTCGCACCGCGTGATTTTCCACTTGATAACTCACCACATGGAATAACGACAATACTGCGTCGAATGTCCGCCCGAGTTGCACTGTACAAATATCGCCTTGACTACAGCAAAATCCTTCGGTCATAGTGGCTAGTGCCACCATTTCACCACTACGCTCAATGCCAGTGACCCGATAACCCCGCTCGGCCAACAAACGGCCATGCTTGCCGGTGCCGGAACCAAATTCCAACAAATCCCGCCCAGAGACAGCAAATCGGGACAGTAGGCTATCAATATAATTGACTTCCGCCGCATAATCCTTGTCACGGTATAGAAGGTCGTAATAGTGGCTGTAGGCATCGAACACAGCGGGGGCAGGATTCATGGCTTTGCCTTGTAAGTCAGTTCTTCCGGCAAATTAGGCACAAAGCGGGTTTTATCGCCCTCTCCCGCATACGGCCCCTGCTTCACCTCGATCATTTCCGACGGCTCCAGCATCTCGAAACCATGCCCACCCACGGTCAACAGGATAACGTCGCCCGTTTCGAGTATGGCACTTTCCAGGTATTCCTGCTCGTTGGAATAAAAATCCACACGCACCCGCCCGCTTTTGATGAACAGCACTTCGTTGGTGTAATGCACTTCACGCGGCACTGGGTTGTGCACATGTGGCGTGATCACATACCCTGCCGGTCGGTTCATGTAGCCGAGTTGTTGCGAAAAGTCATTGGGGGTGAAAAACTGGATGCCTTCGGCGTGATAGCCGACGCGTAGGATCAGCGCCAGCATTTGGTTGTTGTGGTGGATCGGTTCGATCATGAGTGTTTCAAGTTTGGGGGGGTTATGCAATGGGATGGTTTTGTAGGTCGGGCAAATTCTTTATTGCCCGGCGAAACCGCAGAAACGCTTGGCAGCGGCGATACAAGGGTTGGACATGTTTAGTGTTGCACAAGCTATGCGGCGGTCTCAACACTTTTCATCCTCACCCTCTGCAAACACATATTCAAGGGTTGGAGCATCCAAGATGCGGTCGGCCCAAATTTCCAGTTGAGCTTGTTCTGCTTGGTTTAGTTTGGTTTCCGTCCAAAAGGGCAGCGGACCGAAACGGCGTGTCAATTGGCGTCTCAATACCGCCAGCTCACCCTGGGATATGCCTTGGGATATGCCCTGGGATATGCCCTGGGATATGCCCTGGGATATGCCTTGGGATATGCCCTGGGATATGCCTTGCAGCAGACCTTTTTGCTCCCCTTCGCGTATCCATTCGTCGGCTATGGTGGACATGATGGCTTCTCCTCGTGCAAAAGTGTGTTGGATCGCTTGGGTCAATTGTTCATTGTTGAGTGTGTTGGTGCCCCGTGACAGGTAACGCAGGACGGTCTGGAGGTAGTCCAAGCCGCTCTGTTGTTGGGGCAGGTCTTTCAGCAACCCCAAGATGCCTGGTAGCCGTTCGGGCAGTTCGTCCCGGAAGATGTATTTCATCACCATCAGCGCAGCTTGCAACAGGACACCGCCGCGCAATTCCGCGTCGGTGTACGCGCTGAGGTCGGTCAGCAGATAGCGGTAATCGGGCAAATGGTCAAGCAGTGTAGGCGGAATATCGAACAGGCTACCAAAATCGGTGGCAATATGCCACTGGCGACGACCATGATAAAGCACGATGGGCAGGATAAATGGCAGCGGTGCGCCCTGGCCCGATTTGACCGCTTGCCCCCAGATGCCGACTAAGTAGCGCAGCAAGTCCAGCGCAATCAGCGGTTCGGGGTGGCTTTTGTGCTCAAACAGGAGGTAAACATGGCCCGGTTGGCCGGTGGACATCTGCACACTGTAAAGCAGGTCGGAGTAATGCTCTTTCAATTCGGCATCAATGAAGCTGTCTTTGCTGATAACCAAACTGCCGGGATTAATCAGGGCCGCGATGTCGGCGGGCAGGTGGTGGCGCAGGAAGTCCTCGGCAACTTCGGCGCGGCCGAACACGGCTTTGAAGAAATGGTCGTGGGGGTTGTTTAGGTCAGCCATGGAGGGTTCTTGCCAAAACAGTAAACGAATAGGGCCATCACGGGGGGGGGTTATCATGCGGCGCAATACGCGGCGGAGCCGCTATTGCGCCTATCGCGTTGGCGACTGGTTATCATTGCCGGACATTTTGGCGATGATGAAAGGGGGGCTGTGCCGCCCAATTTGGCGGTTGAATATCTGCATAGTAGACGGGTATCTCTATAAAATTGAGTTCAGTCCCTTAAAACATCTTCCGCCGAGTTAGCAACCAATACCTTTTCACCCCACCTAAGCAGGGTTTCTGCATCGGCGGTTTGCAGCTTGTGGCGTGTCTGCTCGTCCACCTTGCCAAACCGTAGCTCCATCAGCCGGAACAACAGTGAAGCCTCGCCTTCTTGTCGACCTTCTTCCCGGCCTTTTTCCCGACCCAGTTCAATACCCTTTTGCATGCCTTGTTGCTCCCATTCCTCAGTCCATTCGATCACTCTTTCTGCCAACATGCTGTTCACCTCTTGCAAATCATTGAGATTGTTAAAGTCCACTCCGGGCATGCGCCCTGGCAGCAACACCCGCTTCAGCCACACGGTGAACGCCCGTCGCAGAGAGTCTTGTCCAGGTGACTTTAGCCATTCGACCAAGGCGGTCAATACCTGTTCCACGTCCTGCGGGGTGCGGCTGTTCTCCAAGCGGAACAGTGCCGCCGCCAAGTTGCGCAGCGGGGCCAGTTCGCTGTCGGCATAGCGGCCCTCGTCTAGCAGCAGATAGCGCAAGTGTGGGCGGTAACGATCCAGCCCGGAGGGTGCGGCGGCGATCAATTCGGCGACCTCCGTTGCCGCCGTCCAGCGCGGCTTGCCGTTGTACAGTACGATGGGCAGCACGGGCGGCAGTTGCCGGTCCGCCGTCAAACCGCCTGTGCGGATGATGTCCTGAACCGAAAAGATCGTCGGTGAAATTATCCGGCATTACCCCAAGTTACAGCGTTTTTAATATCAAATAGTTACTTAAAAATGAATATACGCAACATGTAGGAGCGGGCCATGCCCGCGATAAATAGCCCATTTTTGCTGAATCGGCCCAATC
>Ga0265593_1000716_pt1 | contig 16920 bp, 20 predicted proteins | sample saktaG_8_FD_190136 | JGI IMG/M metagenome (GOLD analysis project Ga0265593, IMG submission 190136) | Saline water microbial communities from Sakinaw Lake, British Columbia, Canada - sak_2011_5_24_36m | ecosystem: Environmental > Aquatic > Non-marine Saline and Alkaline > Saline ...
TAAAAGGAACTCAGACATTAATTTAGAACAAGCATAACTTCCTCTAGGTTTACCTGGAGCAAATATTTTAAGTATATCAGTTTCCTTTGACCCACCTTCTTCTGACTCACCATATACTTCTGAGGTGCTACTAAATATCACCTTAACATTATATTTTTCAAAAAGTGGAAATAAATTCATATTGATATTAAATGAGTTATGTAATGCGCTAGATGAATCTTTATAAATTAATTTAACACCAATGCTTGCTGCTAAATGATAACAAATATCAAATTCACCTAATCTAAAAATATTATCTAAATCATCTATATTATGTTTATTAGACAAATCAATATTAAAATATTTTACGTTAGATACTATGTCTTGAATATTAGTTGTGCTTGATGTAAACAAGTTATCAATAATTGTTATTTCATGTCCGTCTTCAACTAATCTTTTTGCTAGGTTACTACCTATAAATCCTGTTCCGCCTGTTATCAATATTCTTGACAATATATATCCTTTATTTCCTGAATTGTATTTTTTCTTTGTTGTTTAATGTATTTTTGAATACCTGATTTATTTATTACGTTTGTAAACCACATTTTAAAATCTTCAATGTCAATATATTCAACTGTTTGATTTTTTAAATCAAATTTTGATATTTCATTTAGTCTAATCTTTTTCATTAAACCTTTATCTTTATCAACACCATAAACTCTTGGAATTCTTAAAATTAAATAGTCACTTAAATAAGATTCTATATATTGTTCCATTGCTTTTTTATTAATACCATAATCGTTATCAAGATATTCTGCTGCCATTGAACTTGCAAATATAAATTTAGCATCTAATTCTTGAGCAAGTTTAATTAACTCAATTGTTAAATCAATCATTGATTTTGAAAGTTTAAGTTTATCTTTGAATTCAAATGTATCTGACGGAGAAGCAAAATGCACAATAGTATCTATATCATAATATTGTGTGTTTGGTTTATAATATTGTACATTACAATCTCTGAATAAAAATTTACAATTTCTAAGTAAAAATCCTCGTTCACCTGTTATTAACACATTTTTCATTTTAATCCTTAAATTTTAAAATATTATTAAAAATAAAATTTAATATATAATATTTTTTCAAATTTAATGTTAAATTATCTGGAAATTTTTTTAATAATAAAATTCTATCAAATAAATAATTAATAATTTCTTCTTCTTGGTTTTTATTAAGTTTTATAAATTTTAAAATATTATACCCCATTGCTAAATCACTATTATGGCAAGAATTTTTTTTAATTATATTCTTTATATAAGAATTATAAATTTTATTGTTTTGATTTTTGCAATAAATAATTCTAAAATTTAAAATTGCTTCTTTATATAACTGTTTAGGAAATAATTTTTTATTTTTTATCAAAAAATTAAAAGCATCATTTTTATTTAAATTTGTTGTTTTAGTATATTCATCAATAAATAAATTTAAATCAATCATTTTAATTCCTTTAAAAATTCAAGCATTCTATCTGAAATACATGAATTATGTGGACAAATTTCTTCTTGTATTAAATTTTTATTATTTAAAATAAATGGAATTTTTCTATTTGTACAAGTATTTTGAATTTCACCATTCATAGATATTCTAAATGAAGTTGTTCTACATGTCCAACCTTTAAATTTATTTTTATTTTTAAGAATTAAATCAAAATTTTTAATATTTTTATCATTATATTGAATATTTTCATAAAATTCTGAATTATTTAATATATTAAAAAATTCATTATAAAATAATTCATCATAATTAACTTTATAATTAAAAGTATTTACTAATAACATTGGTTTAAATTTTATATTAAATATATTTAAATTTTTTATTAATTTTTTTATTAATGGCCAAAATTCCTTTTTATCTAATAATGTTAAATGTACAACAAATGTAATATTTTTAAATGAATTTATAATTTGGCATTTTTCTAAAAAATTTTCATTTGAAAACTCCGGATGAAAACTTGCAAAAATTTTTATTTTATTTGAATTTATATTATCAATTTCTTTATACATTTTTATTGGTCTTGCTAAATTTGAAAATATAATTATTTCATCACACATTTCAATTTTATCAAGTGCAGTTAATATATCAATAAAATTTGGATGTAATGTTGGTTCTCCACCTGTTATACAAATTTGAAATTTTGTTTGAACTGTTTTTAATCTTAATAAAACATTTTTAAAATTATCATTAAAATAATCTTCAAATTTATCTTGAAGAGAATCTTTTACAAAACAATATGAGCATCTATAATCACACCAATTTACTAATTCCCAATCAAAATAAATTCTTAAATAATTTTCTCCACTTTTCATTATTTCCATTTTTCATACCATCTACAAACATCTTCCCTACAAGCATCCATTGGACAAATAACTGTTTTTAAAATTGATTCTTTTGTAACAAGAAATGGTAATTTTTCTAATGTACATTCATTAAAAATTTCACCTTCTTGAGTTATTCTAAAAACTTTTGATTTGCAATTATATCCTTTAAAATTATTTAAAGAATATTTTTCAATTTCAAAATTTTTATATTGTTTTATTTCACCGTTTGAAAATTCAATTTTAACATCATCAAAACTTTTTGAATTTAAAAAGAAATAATCAAATCTTTTCCAAATTTTAGCTGTATAAACTGAATTATATGCTTTATTTGCTAAAATTGTACTTAAAGAATATTCTATATTATTTTCTAATAAAAAATTTAATACAACTTCAGTTTTATCCCAAAATTTTTCTAAATCAGATAACATAACATTTAATTTTAAATTTATTTCATCAAGTTCATTTAATTCTTTACACTTTTTTAAAAATAAATCTTTATGATATTCCGGATGAAATGAAATACACAATTTAACTTTATTAAATTTTTCTTTATTAAATTGTTTAAAATAATTTATTGGTTTTGATAAATTTGTAAAAACTAAAATTTCTATTACATTTTCATTTTTTGAAAGCAATTCTATAATTTCTAAAAGATTCTCATGTAAAGTTGTTTCTCCACCAGTTAAACAAATCTTAAATGGATAATTTATTTTTGATAATTTACTAATTACAAATTTATAATTATTAGAAAACCAAAAATTTTCTTTTACATTTCCAACATCACAATATGAACATTCAAAATTACATTTATCACAAATTTTCCAATTAAAAAAAGCATAATCTGTTTCAGACCAAAGTCTTTTAATATTTATTTCCATATTTCGTTATCCCAACCTAATCTTATAAATGAAGCACCATTTTGTTCTTGGCATTTTTGTTTAATTAATCTTACAAAATCTCTTCTTGTTTTTGGCTCATAATGATTTAAATTTAATGCTGAACAAAGTTGAATATCATCATCTAGTAAATGACCTCTACCAGCTGCATTATAACAACCATTTGCTCCAGCATTAACAAATATTATATTTCCATAATTTTCAGCAAAACCTTTTATATTTAATTTTATTTGTTCATATGATTTATATAATACAAATCCTGCAACACCATAAATTATAACAGTTTTACCTTTTGATGCTAAACCAACTGCAATATTAACCATATTTGGTTCACCAATACCACAATTAATTTCATTAAAAGTACAATGAGGAAACATATCACAATGCAAAAAATAGATATCTTTATTCTTTGCTCTATTTAAAAATTTATTTAATGTTTTTCTCATTTAATTCCTTTTTATAATTTGAAAATTTTAAAATTAAATTATCGTTGTTTATCGTATAATAATGTTTATTATTAATAAAATTAAATAGATACATATCTAAAAAAGAATTAATTTTTAAATTTGAAAACTCATTAAAATTTATTTTTTTATTTAAAAATAGTTCAGCGGTAAATTCAGAAACTTCTGTTGAAAATGGAAAAAATGATTGAAGACCTGCAAAAATAAACTTTTCATTTTCAAATTTAATTCTTTTTAATTCTATTGCTTTTTCAAAATCAATATAAGTCAAAACAAAATCATCATTTTTTATTTTTAACATTTTATCTATACTTTCTATATATCCATTTCTATTAAAAAAATTAAATAATTCTTCTTTTTCATCTTTTAATAAAATATTTTTTATTGATAAATTTAATTCTTTTAAAGAATTAATTAACTTATCTTTTTTATTTAAAGAAAAATAATCAACAAAATTATCAAACATTTTTATTTTTTCAAAAAAATATTTTTCATTATTAAATTCAATTATTTTGGCTTCTGATTTTTCAAAATTTAATATATTAGATTCATTAATTTTTAATAATGTATTATATCTTATAAAATTTTTTTCATTTATTTTACAAATATTTATATAAAAATTATCAATTTGTGCAATATAATCAAAAAACATATCTTCATCTATATACATATTAAAATAATTTATTTTTGAATAATTTATAGATTGTTCTTTTAAAATTTGAATAAAAGTTTTTAAATAAATTATTTTTTCTTTTGTATCAATTTTTCTCATTGAATTCCTTATATAACATATCTAATTCTTCTTGTGATTCTATTTTCTTATAATGCCATTTTTTAATATCATTTTCAATTGATTTAAATCCATTTCCTTTTTTAGTTTTAATAACTAATACTGAAGGTTTATTTGAATTATAATCCATTTTAATATTCTTATTAATTGATTCTAAATCATCATTATCTACAAATTTAAGATCCCAACCGTTTTTATTAAAAAAGTCAAAAACAGGTTCTATTGGAATAATATCAGAACAACTTCCTGTTACTTGTGAATTATTATAATCAATAGTTACAAAAATATTTAATTGATGTTTACCTATAAATTGAATTGCTTCTAAAGTATTACCCATTTGAAGACAAGCATCTGATAAATTTACATATGTTTTATTATTAGAAGCTAAAGCTACTCCAGCTGCAACTCCTAAAGCATTACCAATAGTTTCTTCACTATAATTGACAAAATCTATTTCATCGTGTTTAACACCCATTGATAATTTTTCAATATCATTAATCCAACCAAGATTTTTCCAAATTAAATAATATGCTTGAGCTCCGAATGGTTTACCTATAATTATATTGTCTTTTTGATTAATATATTTAAAAACTTCTTGAAGATAATCTATCATTGATAAAGCACTTGGTATATGTGCTAATTTATTTTTAAAACTATATTCTAATAATTCTTTTTTCATTTAAATCCTATTAATATTTTCTAACATTACACATGATTCATGTGGACAATCTGAACAAAAATCTTTATCTTGAAGTTTAAATAAATTTAAATCCATTGGATAACCACAACCATTAATAATACCTTTTGATTTTACAACCATTATAAAGTTTATTTCTTTATTTTTTGGCTTTTCTCTTTTTGGCATTTTTGAAAAAACATAATATGAATCTACTGGTAAATGTTTAACTATATTTTTATCTTCTTCTGTTCTAAGTGCCATTGAAGAATTATAATTAATTCCACTTATATTTTTTATAATAAAATGTAATAATTCTTCATTATGTTCAGAATGATACATTGCTTGATAAGCTGTTTCAAATTCAGGTTCACAAAATCTTTTTGAATCTCTTAACATTTTAAATTGTTCTAAATAAAATTCTTTTGATGCAAACATATTTGTATGCATTTTTAATTTTATATTTTCTTTAGGAATATCTTTTACATGATTTTCAATAATTTCTAATGCTTCTTGAAGCCAATTTAAAAAATTAGGAATAGTATGTAATTCATCTCCTGTTAATGAAATTACGAGTTTATCATAATTATTTTTATTATAGAAGTTAATAAGTTGTAAAAAATATAATTTAAATTTTTTTATTTCTAAAAAATCAGTTTGTTTTCTTTCTTCTTTAGTTAAAGAACAATAATCACAATTTAAACTACATTTATAAGATATAATAAAATTAATATAAAGTAATTTTTCTTTTTTATTTGTCATTATTAACTCCATATTTTTGAATGTAAAAATCTCCACCACAATAATTATATTTGCATTTTGTTTTTGTTTTTAATTTTATATTAAGAATTGTTAAATAATTTTTATCCGTTAAAACATTTACAATTGGTTTAACAGGAACGCATTGCATTCTATAATATGTCATTTCAATTCCACAAGTAAATACATTTCCATCACAATTTATAACTATATCTTTAGAACCTGCATCACATAAGCAACCTTCGCAATTTAATCCTTGAGCAAATAAATCATTTGTATTATATTCTATATTATCAATTAAAAATTTTTGTTCCGTCTTATTATATTTGTTATAAAATTCTAAATGTTTTGTTTTGGTATCTGGATTTTTATCATAATGACAAAAACTATGAATCATTTCAGAATCTTGTATACCTTTATATTTTAAAAACCAAAGTACTTTTTTATAAAAATCATCTAAATCTTGAACATTCTCCAACATAACATCAAATCTTCTAATTTTATATTTCTTTAATTTTAAAAAACAGAAATTTTTAACAAATTGTAAATGAGCATTTATTTTATATAAATCTATATAATGATATGATATTGATAAGTTGTCAATTAATTTTATTATTTTACTTAATTTTTTTGTTCCATATGATAAATTTGTCTGAAATTCAATTATAACTTTAATTTTTGTTTCTTGTTCCCATTTTCTTAAATGTTCAAGTGTTTCAATTACTTGTGGATGAATTCCCGGTTCTCCGCCATGAAAATAAAATAAAACTGTTTTAAAATTTTGTTTAATAAAAAAATTAAATAAAGCATCTACTGTTTCTAAAGGATTTCTATAATTTTCTCCATCATACCATCTACAATATTCGCAAGACATATTACATTTATCATTTAATCTAAATGTAACATGATAATCAATTGCTTCCTTAAATATTCCAGTTTGTGCATTTGAAATAATTTTATAATCATTTTTTAAATTTATCAATTAATGCCTTTCATATCTTCTAAAAATTTTTTAACTTCATTTATAATTTGTTCTGATGTATTTTCTCTTCCTGAAATTTTAAATGAATTATAATCAAGTTCTTTAGCTTTTATAAGCATCTCTTTGTTATAATCCATTCCTAATTTTTCACCATGTTTTTCTTTATCTTTATCTGATCCAACATTTGGATTAAAATTAGGTAACCAACATTCTTCTGTTTTAAAACAATGATGATGTCCAAGTTCTTTCCAAGGATCTTTTGAATTTGTATTTTGATCTGCAATTGCTTTAAAATGTTCATAATAATATGGACACCCATAAACACAAGTGTCATTGATTAATAATTCATATTTTGAAGTATTAACTGCATTATAAAATTCTGGTTCAAATACAAATTCAAATTTAGGTACAATAAAATCATATCTATTTTCTAAATCAATATAGTATTGTATCATATCTTTAGTTAATAAAACAGAAGATGGATGTCCTGTTATACTATAAATTAATTCAAAATTGTAATGTTTCTTTAAATAAACTCTAAGATCTTCGTTAACTAAAACAATTTTATTTTTAATATTATATTTTTCTTGGGATTCGTTTAATACTTGTAATAGTTCATTTCCTATTTTATCATTTAAATCTATAATAGAATTAGTAAATGTTAATGAAATTGAAATACCAAATGAGTTATATTTTTCAATCATTTCTTTTGTTAATTGAATATCTCTATTGATTCTTCCACCATTCCATTGACAAAGATTTGGACCTTCATATACATTAAATTTTATATTTTTATTTAATAGTTTTAATACAGGTAGTTCTTTTATAAATGTATTATAATGAACACTTGCTCCTGCTATATTAAGATTCATATTATTCCTTTATTTTACTAATAAATTTGCTAAACTACTCATACATTGATTTTCTTGACAAGTAATAGTTCTAAGATTAAAAAAGGATTTATCAAAATTTTCTCTTATATTAAATAATATTTCATTTGTGCAAGACATTTTTACATTGCCAAATTTATCAATATCATAATCTAATAAAGTACATCTTTTTCCTTTAAAACAATACTTAGTTTCTTTATATAAGATGTTCATTCCTATATTATGAGGATATGGCATTTGATTTATTGTTATAGTATTATCCATTCTATCATTGTATTTTTCAATTTGTTTATAAAGAGTAACTTGCTTAATTAAATCTAATCCCTTTGCACCATCGAATTTTAAAGCATATAATTTTAATTTAGGAGCAATTTCTAAAAGATTATCAATATAATTTTGATTATTTAAAAACATGTTATTTAAAAAGAAAAACATAGTACAATAATCAAAATTATCATTAATATATTTTATATTTTTTGTAAATTGTTCAAAATTTAAATTTTCCCAGTGTAAAGTACAATGAATTTTTATTTTGTCACCAAATACTTTTAAGGTATCTATTTTTGATTTAAAAAAATTAAATTCATGATCAGCATGTGTATAAAGAATAATTTTTGTTTCAGGTTGTTTTATTTTTGCAATATGATCAATTATTTCTTCAAATTTTGGTTGAATTAATGTTTCTCCACCTATTAATATTAAAATTAAATATGGATTATCTGCAGTTAAAATTGTTGTCATATCATCAATTATTTTTTGATGAGGTATTGAAAATCTTTTATCATGTTGATACATATTATAACAATATGAACATTCTTTATCACAAAGAGTTGAAAATTCATAATTTATAAGTGTATATCCTTCATAATAAGGGTTTGAAGATTTTATCATTTGTTTCCTTTATTTACATTAAAAAACAATGATCATTTGGGCAAATGTCATTATTTTGTCTATAGCTACAATTGTAACTTCTTAGCATTGGATCAAAAAGTATATAACTGTCTTTATATATACATGGTTGAAATTTCATTGAAGTTATTCCTCTTTGTTGACTTTCCCAAATAAAACTTCTTTCGCCTGGTTCAAATTGAAAAACTTTGCCATGAATTCCTTGTTTTAATTCATTAAATCTAAACAATTGATTATTAACAACATCTTTAATTAAAAAATCAGCAACTGGTGCTAAAAATATTATACTTTTGTCTTTAATAACTTTAAGTAATTTTTTATAAAAAATTGTACTTTCTTCTCCAATATACATTATATCAATTCTTCTAATAATATTTTGAAGTTTTGACAATTCTTCAATATAGATATCTGGGTTTCTTATTTCTCCTGGATGAATTGAAACTTGAACTTTGAATTCTAAATTTTTTTCAATACATTTCTTTATATTACTATATATAGAAAAATTTGTTTGAATTATAAATTTCATTTCTATTTTATTTAAGTGTTCTATAATTTCATCTATAAATGGATGTAAAAATGGTTCACCACCAAATACAAATAATTCATCATCTTTATATTTTTCTTTTAAAGAATCTAAAAATTCAAATACCTTTTGTTTATCTTTTTCAAAAGGTATTGGTTCCGGTAAAGCAGAATTTCTACTATTAACACAATATTTACATTTATAATTACAATCTAATATGCATTCCCATTCAACTTTCATTTTTTTGGTCCAATTTTTTTATATGTTGTTGTAACATTTCTACAATGATAATTATTACAATACATTGTTTTAATATTTATTCCATTTTTAATATTACCTAATTTTTCAGGATTAAAACACATAGGTGTTAAATCTCCATCAAATGTAATACACATTTGAGATATTTGACAAAATGTATGAAATCTTTTTGAAATTTCTAAATCTTTTTGAGATGTTTCAACATCAAAAAATTCTGAATCTTTTGAATTTTTTATCATTTCTTTATATATACTATTAGAAGATTTTGAAAAAAAGCTATTGCCATTATCATCTCTAATTTCTTCAAAATTAATATCAGCAATTGTATTATCTCTAACCCAATCATGTCTTAAGCAAGTTCTTTCAAAATTTTCATCTTGAACTAAAAAAGTAACGCAAGTAAAATCTTCTAATTCTTTAAGATTTCTTTTAACATTATTTTCATCAGAAACATCATGCCAAGAAAATTTAATAATAAAATTTTTAAATTCTTTTCTTAAATTTTTAACTTTTTGAATTGCTTCAAAGTTTTTAGGAAAATTTAAATTTGAAAAAATTTGAAATGATGTAACATAATTCTTTAATTGTTTCATAACATCAATAATATTATCTATTACAAGAAGAGGTTCTCCACCTACAAAAATTAATTCTATTTCATAATTTGAATTTTTTATTTTTAAATCTTTAAGTGCTGAAATAGTATTTTTAATAGTTTCTAAATTTAAATGTCTTTGATTATCTAAATTCATTCCTATATAACAATAAGGACATCTATTATTGCAAACTAATGTAATATCAAAATGAAAAGCTATTTTATTTTTATTTTCTAAATTAATTTCTTTCATTTTAATTTACTATCTTTTTATAATTAAATACTGTGCAATAACAATCATATCTACAAAAAACATCTTTAATCTGTGGTAAACCATCTTTAATATTTCCCCAATTAGTTGGAAAATTACAAAATGATTCAATATCTCCGTTGTATTTAATTTTTATATTAGTGCATCTACAAATAGTAAGTTTGTTTAAAGCTATTTTTTTCATTGCTTCATTTTCTAACCCAAAACCTATTTTTTGATTTAAAGATTCTTTCATCATTTCTATATATAAATTATTTTTAAAATTAGTAAATGATATTCCTGATTTATTTGTTTTCATTGGTTCCATGCTATATTCAATATTAGTATTTTCTTTTAACCAATTAAAATCATTATAATGTTGAATTAAATTTTTATCAGAAATAACCCAAGTAACTCTTAAATTTTTATTGAATTTTAAAATATTTTCTTTAACCCATTTTTGATTAGATGATTCATGCCAAGAAAGAGTTAAAATAATATTAGTATCTAATAAATATTTTTGCATTAATTCAATTTCTATTCCATTTGGATCATAATTTAAATTACTAAAAAGATTTATTTCTGCTATATTGTATAATTCTTTACAAAATTTAATTGTATAATCAGGCACACTAAAACAATCTCCACCTAATAAAGTAATCAATATTTCTTTTTCTGGATTTTGTTTTTTAAAATTTTTAATTGAATTAATAGTATTTTCAAAAACTTCTTCATTTACTAATTTATTATTGTTTAATTCATCTAAAACAAAACAATATGGACATCTATTTGGACATGACATTGTTATATAATATTCTAAAAAAACTTTATTTTTATTTTCTGAATTTAAAATTGTCATCGTTCTTTTCCTATTTTTTTATAATTATATGTTCCACAAATACAAGAAGAATTACAATATACGCTTTTAAGTGGCGGAATTCCATTTTTAACATTACCGCCTTCAAAATTATATCCACAAGTGCTATGAATATTTCCGTTATAATCAATTCTCAATTGAGATAATTCACAAATTGTATGAAAATTTTTAGCTATATTAACAAAATCCATTTGTTTGCTTTCTGCTGCATCATATTGAATATTATCAAGCAAATTTATTTTATCACTCATAGTACTATTAAGTGAATTTTGTGAAATTATTTTAAATTTTTCATTTTCAAAAGATTCAAACTCTTTAGTATCAAAAGAATCTCTTATATATTCAAAAACATAATTATGTTTAGTATTTTGTTTGAGCCATTGAGTACATTCAAAAACAAAATCTATATTATTATCAGATAATACAAATAATACTACTACTGATTTATCTAAAATTAATAAATTCTCTTTAATCCAATCTTGATTTGCAAATTGATGCCAAGAAACATTAAGAAGAAATAATTCATGTGAATTCATATAATTATTAATTTTTAAAATTTCTTGATTTTGTGAATTTTTGTCAAAACTAAAATTAGTAAAACAAACACTTTTAATATTATTTTTTTCTAAAGTATCCATAAAATGAATAGCTTTATCAATAACCATAAAAGAATCTCCACCAATTAAATCCAATGTTATATCTATATTTGGATTTTTATTTTTAAAATTAACTACAGCATTTAATGTATCATTATAAACTTCTTCATTAAATAATTTTTTATTATCTAATTCTGGCAATTTAAAACAATAAGAACATCTTAAATTACATGCTAATGTCATATCATAATGTAAAACAAGTTTATTCTTATTTTGAGGATTCATTTCAATCATTTCTAACCTTTAATTGTTTTAATAAACCATCACAATTGCATTGAGTATGTGGACAAATCATTGGTTTAACTTCAGTAATTCTTTTAAAATATTCATTATCTCTTAAAAGATTTGATGTCATTGTATCTTTTTCTCTACAAAATTGAACAACATTAGCATTAACATCTATTTCAAAATTATTATTAAAACAAGACCAACCTTTAAAATTAGTTAAATTGTATTCAAATACATCAAAATCATTAAAACTATCATCATCATATTTTATATCTCGTTCTAAATTTTTAAAAAATTTAAAATATTCCCAAAAATCGTTTTTATATCCATATAGCTTTCTATCCCAATTACCATAAAGAAAATGTGGATGAATTTTAACATTTAAATTTTGAACAGCTTTTGCCATATCTTTTGATTTTTTCCAATATTTCTTTGCAGGATGCAAAATAATATTAACTTTACATTGAATGTTATTTTCTTTTATATATTTTACATTATTTAAAAAATTTTCATCACTTGTACAATCTGCTGGATGATAACTAAATAAAAATGCAACACCATCTGTTCTAATAGTTTTTAAATCTTTTTCGCCATTTGTTGTAACATAAATTTTATTTGTTTTATTTAGCTTTTTTAATTCATCAATTATATAATTATAATGCGGACCTAATGTTGGTTCTCCACCTAATAATCCTAAATTAAAAGGTAAAAAACTTTGAGATAATGCATCAATAACTTTATCAATTACTGTTTTAGATGCTAATTTATTCCATTCTCTACCATATGTATTTCTTGCATAACAATAAGAACATTCTAATTGACAAATAGTTAAAGTATCCCAATGTATATTTAATCTATTTTTATTTTGTTGTAAATGACCTTGTGTTTTATATTTTTCAATAGTTGGTTTAATATCCATAATAATTTGTACTTTCAGGAAATGAAATATTATCTCCACCATCTGTTGTTTGAAAATAAAACACTTTTGAAAGTGTTAAAATTTTTGGATGTTTTGATAAAGAATGTTGAACCAATTTATAATCATTATGAATATGACTATCATTTGGAAAATCAAAATCTATAATAAGATTTCGTTTAAATATAAATTGTCCTAATTGCATTAATTCTTTATCAATACAAAAAGGTTTATTTAAAGAAAATTGTTTAATTGCTTTTATAAAAAAATCTGGTTTATATGTTGGATAATAATTTCCACATATTAAATCATATTTAATTATTATATCAAAAAGATTATTAAAAAAATCATTATGTAAATAATCATCATCTTCCAAATAATAGATATATTCTCCTTTACTTTGTTTTAAAAGAAATGAATATATATCTGAAAGATTTTTTGATTGCTTGTAAAAATATTTAACTTGTTTGTGTTGAATTTCTTTTATATCATTACTATCATTATTTACAATAATTTCTACATTTTCAGGAAGAATGTTTAAAACTGATTCTAAACATCTTTTAAATAATATTGGTCGCTTATGCGTTAATATAAGAATCGTTAATATCATAAAAATCTTTTCTAAAAATATTTACATCATTAATTTTTTCGCCTTGAACGGGAATTAATTCTTGTCCTGCTAAATGTTTATCAATACCATCACATATATAAAAATATTTGCATTCTTTACAAGTTATATCTTTATGATATCCATTAATTCTTGTTTTTTCTGCTTCAAAATAATCATGTTCTAAAAGTTCATTATATGTATAATTTTTAATTGGAACTTCTTGTTGATATGTTCCTCTATTCCAATCAAAAATATCATATATATGTTGATAATGATTTACTACATGTTTTTCATAATCTTTAGCAAAACAAAATGGTACAAATCTCATATTAATATATTTAATATCTTCTTTAATTAAATCAATTGATAATTTAATAGAGTCTATAATTTCTTTATATTCAACTTTTTTATATCCACTATTATCACTTTCATATCTTACTGCTATAAAATTAATTTCTAATGGTTTTAATCTTTTCATCAATATTGGATAATCTTTAGTAAGTCCTTTATGATTAGTATCAGAAACAGTACAATTAATTCTAACTGTTAATCCAAGTTCATTTGCATTTTCAATAGCTTTTATTATTTTTTTAAATGATCCTTTTCTTTTTGTTATTAGATCATGTGATTCTTCATTAAATCCATGTAAACTAAATAATATTTCCGTTAAACCATGCTTAACAGATTTTTTAAGAAATTCCATATCGCAAAATTTACTACCATTAGTAATTGTATTAATGCTTTTAAATCCACACTCAACAGCATAATCTAAAAAATTAAACCAATTTGGTTCAACAGATGATTCTCCGCCACAAAAATCAACACTGTCTAATCCATAATCTTTTGCATATTTAATTCTTTTTTTAACTATTTCTAAAGAATCTCTATTATCTAATTGATTTTTATAATAACAAAATTCACAATCATAATTACAAAATTTTCCAGTATCTATATATCCTCTAGTACATCGTCTAGACTCTTTATCTTTTCTAATACCTAATGTACTAAATTTTTGAATAGATATCATCTGTTTCCTTTAATTTTATATCTCCATAATTCATATCATAAATTCTTGTTTCTAAGCCTTTATCTTTTTTGCCATTTAATTCAAAAATTAAATCTTTATTATAATGTTTACACTCTGCTATAAATCTTGGTGAACAATCAATATGAGAGCTAGCATTAGTATAAATGTATGTTCCAAATGAATCTAAAAGATTTTCTATTGGCACTATTAATACTTCACATCTTTCTGGAACTTCCATTTGTTTATCTGTTAAAACAATAAATTTTTCAAATTCTAAGTGCTTTTTTATAATAATATTTATATCATCAAATGTCATTGCTCTACTATTTGATGTAGCATAAAACATTCCTATATTTGGTTTTTTAGGAGTAAGTTTTTTAAATTTAGAAAAAAGTATTTTTTTCTTATAATGCATAGAATTTTTCATAGGTTCATAAACATCATAATCCTGAAGAATTAATATATTTTTATTAATATATTCTGATACATCTTCATTGCATCTAAACATAACTATTTTTTTAACTAATAAATCACAATTGTGCATTCTTAAAGAACCATTTGTTATTAATAATGTATTTGCAACTATTGAGATTGGTTTAAAATAAAAAAATGTAGATTTTAAAATAATTTCTAACTCTTTTTCTGAGAAGTCATACTTATCAGTAATAGCTTTAAAAAACTCTTCATAAGTTGTACCATCTGATATTAATATACATGTTGAAATATTTTTTTGAAAATGAAAGTGATAGAAGTATTCGACCATTTCAAATAAATGGCCGGAAATACCGTGTTTACATTCGAATGATGTAGTAAGTGTAATTTCAAATTTTTTCAAATTTGCAATTGCTGTTCTTTTTTGCATATTAATCCTTTAATTAATTATATCAAAATATTAATTAATTTTTAGGTGCTAAAATTTCATTAAAAGTTAATGCTTCATATCCTAAAGAATTAAAAAGTCCTTTTGGCATTTCATTTTCAAGAATTTCAAGAATTTCACTATCAGAAATTTCATATTCTCCTGGTTCTTGACCATCACCTAAAAATTCTTTTGGTCCATAATTATCAAAATAATCATTAAATGATTCAAATTCTTCTTCTGACATTAAAATTTCCATTTCATGCTCAAAATTTGAAATATAATCATTAAATGCACAATCAATTTCAAGAAGTGGAATAATTGTATCTTTTATTGTTATTGAACCATTTTTTATTATATCTTCAAATTTTAAAGTTAAAGTATCAGATCTTTTCATTAATTCAATTGCATTTAAAGATGATGTATAAAATCTTTCATAATCAATTTCTTCTACTAAATGTGGATTAATTTCTGTTAACCATTTTGTTTCTGGTTTTTTATTCATTAAAAAAGATGCAGATGGATTTCTAATTATATTTAAAACTATAATTTCTTCATTTGGTAATTTTCTTTTTAAGTTATCAATAAAATAATTACTAAATGTTCCTGAAATAACTTTAGTATTAACTTTTGCATTTCTTATATTGAATAATACATCATTAAAAGTATGAGGATGAATCAATTTATGATTTTTTGGTTCTACTAAAGGTGTTTTTCTTAGATTATAATCAACTTCTAATGAATAAAATACATCTACAAAATGGTTATGTTTTATATCTAATTCAAAAATTTTTTCATCAATAGCTTTAAAATAATCTAATACTTCATGTCCTAGTTCAACATTTTCAGTAAATAATTTATTTTTTTCTACATTAGCTTCTAAAACAAGTTCATCTTCTTTATTAAAAATTTTAAAATTTGAATTAGTAAAATCAGCATAAAAATTTTTATATGAAAATTTATTAAAATTAGCTAAAATTCTTCTAGCTAAAAATTTTTTATTAATTGCTTGCATACCTGTTATAATAATAACCATTTTATCTCCTTAGATAATCTTTTATTATCTCATTTACTTGTTCTTCTTCATTATAATCTTTTAAACATTGCAATTTAAAAATTATTTCATCAACTTCTTTTTTCTTTTCTTCTAATAGTTTTATTTTATCTAAAAGATTTATATATTCTTCTAATGAATTAATTAAATCTTCTTCTCCTGATTCTATCATTTCAATATATTTTTCTTCTCTATTTTCAGATGTTATAAAAATTCCTTTTGATGCAAATTTATTATTTAACATCATAAATGACATAAAATCTAATAAAGTAAAAATTAAAAGATCATCTCCAATTATTCCTCTTGATTTGCTTTTTACTGCTTTAATAGCTTTTCCAGCATAAGTTGAA